>OGOM01000847.1_pt1 | contig 26906 bp, 26 predicted proteins | sample 1552681 | NCBI WGS metagenome assembly OGOM01 (sample SAMEA2580188, study PRJEB22360) | human gut metagenome | biome: human gut; feature: human-associated habitat; material: faeces | place: Denmark | collected 2008/2010 | reverse complement strand
ATGGAAGGACAACCCGCTGGGGAACAGCAGTCACCCGTCTACCGCTACAACGAGAACATGATCGACTGGGAGGCTCTCGGTAAAGTCGGCATATCCAAGGAAATGCTGGAGCAATCGGGCGCACTTGACGGCATGCTCCGGGGATACAAGACAAACAAGACCATCCCCCTGACGCTCAACATTGACGGAGTGTTGACCGCCAAGCTTGACGCGCGTCTCTCCTTTATTTCCAACGAAGGGCAGGTGGTACTGGGCGTACACGGCATCCGCAAAGAACCGGAACTGAGCCGTCCCTATTTCGGACACAATTTTACCGAAGAGGAAAAGAAAAGCCTGCGCGAGACCGGCAATCTGGGACATCCCGTGGATCTCAACCTCAGGGGCGGCGACTACGAGAAATGCCTCGTGTCCATCGACCGTAACACCAACGAGCTGGTGGCGGTGCGGCAGGAGCATGTGTTCATTCCAAACATTGTCAAGGGCGTGACGCTTGACCCTGACGAAATCGAAAAACTGAAAAACGGCGAACCGATCTTTGTGGACGGCATGACCTCCGCCAAGGGCAAGGAGTTCAGCGCCACCCTCCAGTACAGTGCCGAACGCAGGGGAATCGAGTTCATCTTCCCGAAAGACCAGGGATTCAACCAGCAGACACTGGGCGGCGTGCAGCTGTCGCCCAACCAGCTCAAAATGCTTACTGAGGGCCACACCATTCTCGTGGAGGACATGAAGCGTACCAACGGCGAACTGTTTTCGGCATTTGTCACGCTTGACAGTGTGACCGGAAAGCCCACCTACACACGAAGCAACCCCGAAACCGGGGAAATCTACATTCCCAAAGAGATCTGCCAGACACCGCTGACACCGGAAGACCGCGAGACGCTCCGCAAGGGCGGAACGGTCTATCTTGAGAACATGATCAACCGGCAGGGACAGGAGTTCTCCTCCTTCGTCCGCCTGAACATGACCACAGGCTATCCGCAGTATTCCCGCACACCGGACGGATTCAACGAACAGCAGGTTCCTAAAATACCGGCGGAGGTTTACGGTCATGTGTTCACGGCACAGGAAAAGGCGGACCTTCAGGACGGCAAGGCCATCCTGGTTTCCGGGCTGAAAGGACGCGGAGGACAGGAGTTCTCCACCTACATGAAGGTCAGCCCGAACACGGGGGCGCTCAACTTCTTCCAGGAAAACCCGGACCGTCCCCGCAACACCCGGCAGCAGGCGGCACAGGCGGAAACACAGCAGCAGGAACAGAAGAAAGGGGCGAAACAGGCTGTATAACCCGGAAGAGAACAGAATCGAATTACGGACAACCAAAAACAGAAAAAGATTATGGAACAGAAGAACGGACATGCATTCAAGGAAGAACAGATTGACTGGAACGCACTGGCAAAGGCCGGCATCGGCAGGGAACAACTGGAACAGGACGGTAACCTCGCCCTGCTTCTGCAAGGCAGGGAGACGGGCATCATATCCCTCCGCCTGAAAACGCCCGTCATCGACCTCGTCACGGATGCCACACTCCGTATCGTGGAAACGCCCGAAGGGAGGCCGGTACTGGAAATCAACGGCATACGTAGCGAAGAGAAGCAGCACAATTAAAAAGTACAACCCGTTCCCTAAGCCGGCACCGGCCGGATGGGGAACCTTAAAAACAAAAACGGATTATGATAGCTATATTGACAGACAGACCGAATGTAGGAAAAGAGATTGCAAGAATCGTGGGAGCACACAGGTTCGAGAAAGGGTACATGACCGGCAACGGATACGCCGTGACATGGACTTTCGGCAACATGCTCTCGCTGGCCATGCCGAAAGACTACGGCAATGCAAAACTGGAACGGAAGGACTTCCCGCTGGTACCCGGTGACTTCCGCCTGATGGTCAAGCACGTCAGGACAGATGAGGGATGGATTCCCGACATCAGCGCCGTAATGCAGCTCAAGACGGTGGAGAAAGTACTTGCGGAATGTGATACCATCATCGCCGCCACGGAAGCCTCACGCGAGGGAGAGATGACATTCCGCTATCTCTACAGGTATCTGGGATGCAGACAACCGGTACAGCGCCTCTGGCTCTCCTCCCTCACGGACGAGGCGGTACGGAAAGGCATGACGAACCTGCTGCCCGTCAGGATGTTCGACCGGATGTTCCTGGCTTCCGACAGCCGCAACAAGGCGGACTGGCTGCTGGGAATGAACGCGAGCTATGCGCTCTGCAAGGCTACCGGACTGGGCAACCACTCGCTCGGCAGGGTGCAGACCCCCGTGCTGGCTGCCGTCAGCAGCCGCTACCGCGAGCGGGAGAACCACATCGGCGCCGACAGCTGGCCGGTGTATATCAGCATGCACAAGGACGGCACGCTGCTCAAGATGCGGTGTACAGACGAGTTTTCCGACCGGGAAACGGCCTTGATGTTCTACAACGACTGCAAGTATGCGGAGCAGGCGCGTATCACGTCGGTGCACCGGCAGCAGAAAGAGGTCTCTCCTCCGGCACCGTACAATCTGACCGGACTCCAGAAGGACGCCTCATACCTTTACGGACTTACGGCAGGACAGACGGCCGACATCGCGCAGGGTCTCTATGAGAAGAAACTCATTTCCTATCCCCGGACCGACGGACATCACATTGCCCGTGAAGTGTACGACACACTGCCGGCCGTCATGGAAAAGGTGCTCCCATGGAGCGGTATCCGCCCCGGCGCGCGCCTGACAGACACCATGCTGCTGCCGGAACAGCTATCCGGGAATGACAGCCTCGCGGAACATCCGGCCATCACGGTCACGGGAGTCCGCCCCGAAGGGCTGGGCAGGCAGGAGATGCAGGTATATACCCTCATTGCAGGACGGCTGCTGGAAGCTTTCATGCCGCCCTGCCGGGTGGAATGCACAACGGTGGAAGCCGTATGCGCGGCACGCACGTTCCGCATCCGGACCTGCCGTATCCTTGACAAGGGATGGCACGCCGTGTTCGAACGCGGAAATGCCATCCTTCCGCAAGGGTTCACGTGGCAGGAACTTCCCGCCTTATCAGCAGGCGACACACTGCCCGTATCCGCCTGCAACCTGGTACGCAGGAAAGACCTGCCGGCCAGTCCCTTCACCGATGCGGAGCTGATTGAATATATGGACACGGCAGGACTGGGCACCCCCGCCACACGTGCGGGCATCATACAGACATTGATAGAACGCAAATATATCCGCTATTCGGGACGTTATATCATCCCCACCCGCAAAGGACTCTTCATCTACGAGACAATCAGGGGCACTGGGATTGCCGACGCCGCGCTGACTACCGGTTGGGAAGCCCGGTTAGCACGCATGGAAAGGGGCAAACTCACTCAAAACGTATTCTTAAGAGAGGTGGCAGACCTCGCCCAAAAAGTGACAGATGAAATTTTCCAAGCCTGTAAGCCTAGAAAATGACTCCAGATAAACATATACAATAAAAGAGGGTATCCCCATAGGATACCCTCTTTTATTGTATAATTAACTAAAGCTTCCCATCTTCAATTAAGCAGATGGAAAATAACAGTAATTCATAAAGTATTATCTATATGTTTACTATTTGCAAAAAATAATCGCAAAGAAATGTTATAGAATCTCTTTTGTAACCTATCCATTAACAAAAGTTTATTATATCAAACTTCTTATTGGCTGTCATTTCCTTTTTCTTGGCCCTGTTCCTTTTTTTGTACCATATTCATAAAAGAAGAACTGATAATACCGGTCGGAATAGCCACCATCGCTACCCCCACCAAACAAATGATACAACCTAAAAGTTTGCCCAAAGGGGTAATTGGATAAATATCACCGTATCCTACCGTAGCAAATGTAATAATAGCCCACCAAATTCCGTCTCCTATGTTTTCAAAAACTTCAGGTTGAGCTTTTCTTTCAATATAATACATAAGAATGGCTGAAAAACAGATGGTGATAAAACTGGCGATATAGGCAGTTTCAAGCTCTTCCTTAACAGAAGCGAGAGCTTTTCCAATAAGCCGAAAAGCTCTCGAATGTCGTATTAACTTAAATATAATAAAAATATATGGCAAGATAATGATATGCACCACTTCCGTATCCCAATATACATAAGTAAGCACACAAGGAAGTACCGCTACAAAATCAACAAAACCATAAAAAGAGAATGTATATTTTAAACGTGCTTTTACTGACTTATCATTCGGATAAAGTGCCGGTGCAGACAAGATACGGGCTATATATTCGATTAAAAAGACAAAAGAAGAAACATAGGTTATCCCAAACAAAGGAAGTCTATATATAGTCATTTCTTCAAACGAACTTGCAATAACCGCCATGATGGAAATCAATATAAAGAAAAGAACAAAATATTGCACCGACCTTCTTTTCAAAAAGCATTGGATAAATACATATAATTTCATTGAAAATAACTTTTTACAAAAAAACTCTATTCTATTTTCACCAATTCAAATGCTATCGTACTGTCCGAAGTGTATAACCCCACATGTCCATTAACAAGCAGACCGAAAGTTCTTACTTCTTTTAAGGCATTCAATACGGTTTGTTCTGTTTTTATATCAAGAAAAGTGATAGAATTCCTCTTACTGCTTTCAGTTTCAAAACGACCTGCTATCCAACAACCACCTGCATTTCCGCATATCTGTTTCGATGTTATATTAAAAGCTATGAACGGACTTTCTCCTATCGTATCAGACACAGATTCTCCATAAATTTTCTCAATATTCCATTTACCTTGCAAATCATCCAAAGGTATTTCATAACACCGCCTTTCAAGTATAATTAATGGTTTGTTCACCGAATCACATAGAACAATCCTATTGGTCTCCCCATGTTTGACATTCCGAATTTTAACAAGTGCCTCCAACATGTCTGTTTCCAATTCCATGTCCGGACAAGGCGTCATGGTTGTGCTAACTTTACTCATTGCCATCTGTGTAGATTGTGGCGACAATTCAAATTTTCCCGTCAGGCGATTGCAGCCGTAATTCCCATAGATGTTCATTTCTTGAGTAAAACCGATGAACGGCTGTTGTATAGCCGTAACTGACTGCCCGTTCAGTTCTATCACTGTCCATTCACCTGCCAGTTCTGACAAGGTTACATTATCCTTTTCATTACATGAAAAAAACAGCAAAAGAACAGGCATCATTCCGTAAATTATCACTTTATTCATTTTTACCTTTAATCAAATAGTCATATCGTATAATAAAAATACATCATCCAATAGTAAACCAGATTCCAATATAAAAGCAAAGTTAACAATATATTTGATGGAGAAGAAACTGAAATAATACGAGAAATTGATTGAAGCGAAAAAAGCACAAAAAAATGATTTTTTTACCAATAATACCGTAATCCATGCCATTATGTCTTGACCAAAATCCATACCTTTGTGTTATAACAACAATTATTAAAAATAAAATGAGAAAAGTTTTTTATCTGTTATCTTTTTTAGTATGGCTGTGTCCTGCTATTTGTATGGCTCAGGGACTTCATTTGGGATTGAAAGCTGGTATACTTGGTAACAAGGCTGATATTCATGGTATAAGCAACTGGGTTAAAACAGAGAATATGACCGGTTTTCAAGTAGGTCCCATGCTGCAATATCAGACCGGTTTCTATGGACTAACCCTAGATTTTTCCCTATTGTATGTACAACGTGGAGTGAAATTGACAAACACCTCCAATGATGCCAGTGCCGACATCAAAACACAAAGTATCGACATCCCCATAGAACTGAAATGGGAAATGGGACTGTCTGACAATTTTGACTTATTTTTAGGAATAGGACCTTCTTTTTCTTTTTTGGTGAATGAGGACAATTGGGGACGCAAACTAGTCCATATAGCCGTAGATGCCATAGACAAGAACCTTTCTTCTATGGGATGGCGTTCCACTGAAGTCGGTCTGAATCTCGGCGGTGGCGCAAAGATTATGAAACATCTGATGCTAAGCTGCTACTATAATATCGGCTTGACGGAATCCGCCAAACACCATATTGGAGGAGACAAACATGACACCATAGACCAAATTTTCGATGGTGATATTTTCAAATCAAGAAACAGATATTGGCAATTGTCTCTTGCTTATATTTTTTAATCAAGTAAAACAATAAAATCCTATTTAAGAGTTTTATCGTTTATAAATATAAACCTTTATGTAAAAATCAAACGATAAATGAACCTTGAACGAAAGATACTGCACACAATTTGGTCTATTTATTGTTTATTATGTGCGTTTCTTATTATCTAAGAGGTTGTTATTGTTTTTTTTGTAATTTTGCCACAACAAATGATTGAAAGCATTTTCATTTTTCATGTTATTGAACTTTTAATGCTGTGAAGCATCTTAAAAAACAGTAAAGTAGTTTTGTATTAATCCAGGCAGGGTTGGTCGATCCTGCCTTTTTTAATGTTGTAGCATCATGCAAATGGTCAGCAACCAACAAGTATGATATCACAACATAAAACTTTAGAAGCTTTGATAAGACAGACATACTCTGAAAATATAAATTTGATTTGAGATATATTTAAAAACTCAAATACAAAGCCAGAAAAGAGCCATCATTATCTGCTGGCGAAAACAAGTATCAAATGGATTAATGATAAACCAATGTCTTAAAGAATTATAACAAATATCATAATTGATGTAAAATCAATCAAAAACATATTCTTATGAACTTCAAAAAAATCTTTTATTTATCTACAGTCTTCGTCTTGGCACTATCCTCATGCAGCGATAACGATGAAACAGAAGACAGCTTTACACCAAAAGTCTTTAACGTTATGGGCAAAGTCGAAAAAGGTCCGATGATTCGTGGCTCTCATGTAGATATGCGAACTTTGGATGAGTATATGACCCCTACTGGAAGCTTTTATTCCGCTACCATTGACAACAACTTGGGGGATTTTAATTATGGCGCACTCAAAATTAACAGCCCATATGCCCAATTAACGGCAGATGGCTATTTTTTTAATGAGATAGACGGTGAATTATCAGAAGGTACTATCAAGCTGGACGCTATTGTGGACTTAAAAGACAACAGTACTATCAATGTCAATGTATTAACTCACTTGAAAAGTAAGCGCATCCATCATTTGATTACTACCAAAGGTATGACATTCAAAGAAGCTAACGCACAAGCCCAAAAGGAATTGCTTACCCAATTCGGATTACAGCAATACGCCTCTAAAGATGCGAGCCAATTCTCTCTTACTTCCGGTGATGATGCTTCCGGTGCATTGATAGCCATATCATCATTGGTACTAACAGACAGGTCCGATGCTGAAATCGTTGAATATCTATCCATTCTAAGCAACGAATTTGGCAAAGAAGGTGCTTTTAGCCAAGAAACAAAAAAAAGAATACAATCCGGTAAGAACTACCTAAATGCAAGACTGGATAGAATATCCGAGAACATTAAGAGCCGCTACAAAGAATTAGGATTGGAGGTTAAAGTCAAAGACTTGGCTTATTATTTCGACTGGGATAATGATGGTATTGCCGGAAATGAACTGGACGAATCAGAATCTGTTACACTTAGTACAACAGAAATAAATGTCCCGAAAGAAGGCGGGGAATATACCATTTCCATTGTTTCTGACAAGCCTTATTATTTGAATCCACCATCTTTTGATTCTGACTCTGATTCTGGTCTTCAAGAATTACCCCAAGACAATGTTATAGAAGAAAATTACTTTGGAGGACTATATGAGCCAGGCGCAAATCTCCCAACTCCTTCAATCAAGTACAACAAAACTATTGAGAACAATACCATTACCATCAAAATTGAACCTGCACAATTCAAAAAAGATTTGTCCACCACCTTTACAGTATATAACGCAAGAGGTAAAGTGGCTGCCACGGTAACTATCAAACAATCTGGAGACAAGAATTATTGGGTTAAGCATGACCCTGTTAGATTGGGAGACGCTGGAGAACATGTGGTATTGGGTATAATGAGCATTATGAGAGATGCCGTATCTAAACAACTTCATTTACAGACTGGTTATATCCATCAAGAAAACTTTAGAGACCCCGTTCCTTTTCGGCCTTATGATGGCGAAATAGGAAACATATGGGGACGTTATTACACCGCAATCAATCAGTGGCTCACAATGAAAGATGTTGATGCAAACCAGTTGAATTGCTACCAGTCGTTTATCGATACCCACCTTGCACTAGCATACTATCAGCTATCTTCTCGTTGGGGCGGCATACCTTTTATAATGCAGCGTCCGAATGATGCCCACATTTTCCTGCCACGTACAGATGAAGCAGAAGTTCTTTCAAGAGTGGAGAATATGCTGTTCGATGCAATGGGAGACTTAGACGAACATCGTTATGATGCTTTTCAAGACGCTAACAGTATGCTTTTCGTTTCTAAGAATGTAGCAAGGATATTGCTTGCTTTTGTTTATTGCAATCAAAAAAAATTCGACAAGGCATTACCGCTTTTGGAAGAAGTTATCCGAAGAGGTGAATACCACTTGGAATATTCACAAGCGACTGAATACCAAAATAATGCAGAGTGCATATTAGGCTATTATCCAGAAATGAGCAGTGCTCAAAAAATCTTCCCTTGCCTTGATTACAAGGATGTGATACTGACAGCTGCTGAATGTCTATATCACACAGGAAACACTCCCAAGGCTAAGGAATACATCAATCAAGTATGCGAGTATAAGAATCTCACAGCTGACCAATCGGATGTCCTGAAGGCCATTGCTTCACTGCACTACCAGATAAACTCACCCAGCTATATGAATTTCATCAGAAGAAATGGATTGGGTGAATCCTTTATGGGACTAAGCCCCAATAATCTCTACCAACTTTTATGGCCTATCCCTAGTGGTGAGTTAGACAAAAATCCGCAACTGACACAAAATCCAGGATATTATTAACCATATCCAAACATGAAAGAAGCCCTGCTAATATCTGTAGGGCTTTCTTTTGATGCCAAAACAAAGAAACCGGCAACGATATAAACATCTAGATAACTAGATATAAGATGTAAATCAATGCCCTGTAATTCTATTTCACCAATAGCACGTCACCATCATAATGGAAGTCAATCAACTCTCCGAAATAACAGAAGAATAAGATATGTAAGAACCATAAAAAATAAACCACAAAACAAATACAACGGAAATTCTCACCTTTTCTATACTTTAATAATAACCGATAACCGTTAAATTGAATATGAATGTCACAAAAAATAATGCTCAAAATAAGTATTTTTACCTTTTTCCTTGCAAGTTCAATATTTTCTTGATAACTTGCCACAGTATTGCTTTTACATCTGTATCAATACATAATTAGTCAAGTTTGCAATCCCAAAATAGTTATCTCAACGGAAAGCAGTGACACTCTTTTTTATTTAAACTTTAATTTATAAACAAACTCTAAAAGTTTTTTATTTTTAGGGCTCTTTTTGAATGTCAAGCCATTTCCAGAGGGAGACGGCTGAAGAACTGCCTATAAAAGATATAGCGGTTATAAGTATGCATTTAAGTTTTTTGTCATGAATATTAAAATAGAACCTAAAGAAACCATTTATGCTTATAGCACACCCATTGTTCAGCAGACATCTTTTTGGTCTAAGGTAAAGGAGAAATTGGGAATGAACTCTTGTGCTTTTGAATTCTCTGTCCGGAACAGTGATATCTATTCGGAGGTTGGCGGATTTTCATACACCAATGCTGATTTTATTATATTCTACCAGTATCTCAATGACAGGGATTGTCTTGCATATATTCCTTACGGACCAGAAACGGAACCTTCAGAATCCAATCAGGGAGCATTTTTGGAAGAATTGTCAGAGATACTGAAATCTTATCTTCCAAAACATTGTATAGCCTTACGGTATGATTTGAATTGGGAATCCCATTGGTGCAGAGAAGAGGATTTTGATGTGAAGGGAAATTGGATTGGATTACCCCAAAAGGAGTTTCAGGAAATAAAGTTGAATTATGGAACTTGCAATCGGAATCTTCGGAAAGCAAATTCCAATATTCTTCCCGCCAATACAATTGTCCTTGACTTGACTCAAGATGAATCAGCCATATTGAATAGAATGAAGCCTAAAACCCGGTATAATATTCGGCTGGCACTTCGAAAAGGGGTCAATGTCGTATCTGTAGGCATGGAAGGATTGGAAACATGGTATGAACTTTATACTGAAACAGCTTTACGTAATGGCTTGCATTTGAATGATATCAGCTATTTCCGTAATATGTTTGCTTCAAAAACAGAATGCCCGGACAACGGGGTGAATGTAAAGCTTATGATAGCTTATTATGATAAAATTCCATTGGCCGCCATGTTTTTGGTGCTTTCTGCGCATCGTGCCACTTATCTTTATGGAGCTTCAACCTCAAAAATGCGTAATCTGATGCCTACATATGCCTTGCAATGGAAAGCCATACAGATTGCAAAAGAAAACCGCTGCCGTGAATATGACATGTTTGGAATTGCTCCGACATCCAATCCTTCGCATCCTATGTACGGACTATACAAGTTTAAACACGGTTTTGGAGGTGAAATCTTTCATCAGCTTGGTTGTTGGGACTATCCGATTGAAGAAGATAAATATAATTATTTTACAGCATATGAAATGAGCATGCAAGGATATTACGAACATGGCTGATATTGGTTATACAATACCGGAACTGTATGAACTTACTTTTCCAATAAGTTTTAATCAATAAGAAGAATGTTCTTAATGTATTCGGTCATATTAATTTCTATGGTAAAGTTATTTTGATTTACGATCTTATTTCTTTAAGAATTTATATACAAATATGGAATCCACTGTCGTTCTTATGAATTTTACCCATGTTTACGAACAGGAAATATTTGCAAACAGCTTTTACCACCGTTGGGTGGATTGTACAGATTTGACTGGCACCAATTGTTTTTGTGATGCAACGTCTGCAAGTACTATAATGAAAAGAATAAATTCATATTCTCCGGAAGGGATACATTTTATTGATTCCGGAAATTATCATTATGTAAGCAAATTCTGGATAGACAAAATAAAAGAACCTTTTTCCTTAATTGTTTTTGACCATCATTCCGATATGCAGACTGCACGGTTTAATGATATGATTTCATGTGGATGCTGGATAAAAGTCATTTTGGATACAAATCCTTATCTTCGTAAAGTATATATTATAGGCGCTAAAGAAGAGTCCGTAAACGCTATTCCTTCCCAATACAGGAATCGCGTAAAATTTTATAATGAAACCGAACTTTTTCAAGAAGACAGACGGAATCAGTTCATTCTTGAAAATACGGTTCACCCTCTTTACATTTCTATAGACAAAGATATATTGAATGCCACTTCAGCCATAACAAATTGGGACCAAGGTTCTTTGTCCTTGGAAAACTTGGAAAAGCTTTTAATTCTGATATTGACAAAAACAAGAGTAATAGGAGTAGATGTTTGCGGCGAGTATTCTGAGCCGGCAAATGTTTTTTCTGCAAAGAGGGCTTCTTTCATAAACAGCAATACAAACAAACGATTGCTTACACTGGTTCTGTCATTGAAAAATATGATTCACATATAAATTCATGTTACCGTTGGAATTAGCATATAGACAGTCACAAAATAGCATTTGTCATAAACAACGAGCAATATACGTCAACATACATCCGCTGTTTTAAAGTCCTCTTTTCTGTTATTGTTCCGTAATGCCCCTCCACCATATTGTCAATTTCTCATCCGGTTTTAATTTGTTCTCAGTTATCCCGTATTTTACGTAAATTGTATTTATGAATTAACATTTGATTAGTTAATAATCTGCATCATTAGTGTCCCGATTTTAACGGGACACTAATAAGTGGAGTACTAAAATAGATGAGAGCATATATAACCTTTACCCGCTTTTTGACTGAAAGGCAAGTGACATCTGGGTTGCAAACAGCAGATTCGGATGGGACTACAACCGCCTGTATGACCTTTACTATCAAACCGGGGTGAGTCTGAAACGGCAGCGTGTAGCCAATCCCTTTATCAGTGAGGCAATAGAGAGCCTCTCATTGTACAAGGTCATAGCCCCTGACATGTGGGAACGGATGATCGGACGGGGCAACGGGGTGAATTTTTCCGGCATGACGGCAAGACACGGGAATCCCGTTATAAGGACAGCCCCATATTTTATTATATTGTTATTCTGAAGCCCGGTGCACAGTAAGTTGTGGGAAAGGGAATCCAATCCCCTCTTCATTAAATGTCGTATAAACAATTTCATTGATATCATATAAGACATTCCAGTAATCAGCAGTCTTTACCCAGACACGGACGGTAATGTCAACGCTGCTCGCACTTAATGAGCCTAAAACAATGATAGGAGCGGGAGTGTCCAGAATACGGTTGTCTGCATGAATAATACGCCGCAATACGGTTCTGACCCTTTGTACATCCTCTCCATATTCCACCCCGAATACCCATTCGACACGGCGCATTTCCTGTTTGCTGTAATTAATCACGGCATTTCCGCTGAGCATCCCGTTGGGAACGTATATCATCCGGTTGTCAAGAGTGGAAAGTATGGTATGGAAGATCTGTATCTCCTTTATTGTACCGCTTACACCGGGTCCGTCTATATAATCGCCTACTTTGAAAGGCTTGAAAACAAGTATGATCAAACCGCCTGCAAAATTGGAAAGATTGCCGGAAAGTGCCATACCTACAGCCACGCCGGCTGACGCCAAAAGTGCGGCGAAACTGGTCGTTTCCACTCCCAACTTACTGATTATGGCAAAGGCAAGTACCATATTCAATAGAATCTTCACCAGGCTTTTCAAGAAAGTCTGCACACTGGTCTCTATCTTCCGTTTTTCAAGAACCTTGGCTATCAACACACTGATCTGCTTAATGATAAAACGACCGACTGAATATATCAAAATGGCGACAAGTATATCCTTACCTGCGTCCATTCCAAAATCTACCAGTTTCTCCAGTGCCTGCTCAATGTTACTGCCTGAGGCTGCATTCAATAATAACAAATTCATTTTTTCGTTTAATAAATAAAAACCAATAAGCTTCTTACTGTCATATTGTAAAGATGCCGGTACATCCTGACAGTATAGTTTTGCAATGTTTCAATAAATAAACCGTCCGATATATTTTTACACAGCCGGATATTTGAGACCGTAAAGATACGCTTTATAATTGATAAAAGCCAGACCTGTCATTCAAAAAAGGGAAACCAAGCCCCGTGTCCTGTATCAGACATACAACTCCGGGAGAATATATTTGATTATAATCTTTCGGTAAATTTTACCGAAAGATTGTTTGGTCATGTAGATAAAACACAATCAGATATGTATTTTTCTATGATAATATTAGCAAATATCATATATAATGTGTTACTTTGTATTTAATATTTTATACAGATCTTATTGTAAACATAATTGTTTGTTTTTTATATAGCTTATTTAATGTGAATGTGATGATACGTTATAATGTAATGTATTCAATGTTTATGTTAGAAACAGATTGAATGGCGATTCAACTGATATTATTGAAGCAAATCCAAATGGCGTTGTTCGTGAGAATGATGCCATTTATATGTTTAGCCAATATAATATGTTTAAGTATGCATTATGACTTGTGAAAAGTAGTAATGTATGATCTTGTTACAATGATTAAAGGAATCATTCTAAGCAAAGGTTTTACAGATATTGTATTTCTGGAAATAGCATGTTTAATAACACAGATACATTATGGTCTGGGAAGATAATAATGTATATTAAAACAAGGCATTTTAAATTTTTCCCAACGTGTTAATTTACGTAGAGAAAGCGTTTATTTTAAGTAGTACGGTTGTGATATGAGCAATAGGCTGAGTCATCGGTTGCCCGTTCTGTACAATTAGGATATATACACCGGCTATTTCCTGTTATAATATCCAGTACAGTTGAACATGAAGAGAACAGTAGCGATATGCTTGTACTTAAAAATATAATAGTCATTTTTCTTTTCATGATATCTTTCCATTTAAATTTATATTATTGTTCAGCCTCACAAATGACCGCAAAAATAAAAATGCAATTCATTGATTATTGGTATTGTAATCTTATTTTTTTTAGTGAATATTATATTCTTAATCCTCTTTTAAATCTTTTGAATTTTCTCTTGAACCATTCAGATGTAGGTATTCCGTCAATGCATAACCGGAACTTTCTTTTTTCATGTAATATACTGTATGAGGATAAAAATTACCTCCCAATAAAAAACACTGACTCGAATCTGGTAAATCAGTTATCGAAAGAAGAAGTAAAGTATATAGTCTTTTGTACAAGGATATAACGAAAAAGAGAGCCTGCCGTTTCTCAGCGGCAGACTCTCACGAACAGAGTTATTTAAAGTAGCTTAGAATTTATATCCCAAAGTAATACCGATATTGGCATTATGTGGAGCGTTTCCGTCCATCACTTTGCAGAAACCGAGCTGGGTATCGAGACCGACCAAAATCTTGCCGAATTCTACCCCTAACCCGATGTTCCATCCGGCATCAAAACGATTGTAGTCAAGGCCGTCGCTGCCAAAAGTATCGACTTTGTCTCCTCCATTGACTGCAATGCCGCCAATAGAAGCTCCTCCGTCAAATTTAGTCTTACCACCTACACCGCAAGCAAGGTAAGGACCGGTCGCAATGACCAGATTGGTGTTGTCTGCAAGGTTAAAGCGGAATTGTACATTGATAGGAAGTTCCAAATAGAGTTGGTTGATCTTTACGTCTGCATCGGCATCAACGACGGTTCCTTCATAGCCGCTAGAGTATTTGGCCCCTTTTTGTGAGAAGAAGAGAGAAGGCTGCAGAGAAATAAGGTCTGTAAACTGGTATTCCATACCTACTCCGATGCGTGCTCCGGGCTTGAATTTGGAATGGTCGGAATTTTCACCGATATAGCTGCTCAGATTCAGACCGGCTTTTACCTGAAAGGAGACTTGTGCGAATCCAATGGTGCTGCATAACGCAAACAAGACAGTTAAAATACTTTTTTTCATGATTATGTTCATTTTAAGTTTCAATCAAAAAGAAGTCGGACACTTGGTATGTCCGAACTTTCACACACAATGTAGCTTCCAAGCGGATTAGTTTTCATGGATGGTGCAGATGCTTACCCGATTCCAATCTGGTTCTTCAAACATGTTTCCTACACCTTGTCCTTCGGCTGTAATCCGGTTCTCGGCTATTTTATACCGTTTCACTAACAAACTCTTGACGGCATCCGCACGTTGTTGGGCGATACGGGCATTTACTTCGGCCTTTCCTTCCGGAGAAGCATATCCTTTGATGGATACAGTAGCCTTTTCATGATTTTTCAAGTAAGTCGCAATACGTTCCACATTAGGAGTCTGAGAAGCTACCACACTGACACCTCCTTGGCGGAAGGTTACCACAGATTCCAATGTTTTCTTGTGGCTGGTGATGGTATCTGTTACGATAACCGGACCCTGATTCTTGCAGTCGGCTAACTGTTGTTCCAATTCAGCATTTCGTTGGTTGGCAGCAGTCAGTTCGGCTTCTTGATCTACGTTGGTTTGTCTCAGGTTATTTACCTGCTCGTTCAGCGCATCCACTTCTGCCTGGTCATACAGTTTGGCAAAAGAGATATGGTGTTTGCCATTGCTGCAACGGAAGTGGTATTTCAGACCGGCTGTAATTTCCCAGGCTGCCCGGTTGGCGTTAAATCCTACGTTTCGTTCACCACATGCGTTCAGGTCATATACCAAGGCTGGTTTGATACCAATGGTCCAAGCTTTGGCTTCACCTAAATTGAAATTGAAGTTGAGTCCCAGTTTGCTGGAGATGCTGTTACGGTCTCCGTCACCGTTTTGGACATAATGTAGCCAACCGAGTCCGGCTACGGTTTCTATTTCGAATAATCGGGGTGTTCCCCAATATCCTGCAAATAGGTTGCTCAGATTGACGGAAGTCAATAAACTTACATTGGTGTTGTCAAATGCCGTTTTACTGGCAGTCGTATTGATGCTGGTCATGGCTTCCACACCCATACCGAAAAAGGGTGTGAGCTGTTTGCCTATTCCAAGTCCCCATGTGGCTCGCATGTTCGGGAAAAATGCACTGTGGGTCAATGGAGTGGTAACACCGGCATGGATGCCAATAGACCAGTTATCTCCCAAGTTGGCTCCTTCATAAGCTCTTTGAGCATAGATGCCACTACAAGTAAGGCAAGCTACGGTTACTGCAATAAATTTCTTCATAAGAATGAGTTGTTAAAAGTTTAGGGTTGCAATATTAGCATCAATTATAATCCGTTATTATCGACAGGTCTTCTAATTAACAAATATTAAGCATAAACTGTGTTTTGAGTCAATTTTGCATATTTAATAATAAAGTGATCCGAAGGAAAGTATTACATAGGTTATGTTGAGTCGGTACAATGATTCTATGATTTCGTGTTGTATATTTTATCCGGGTGGTTTTCTTTGACGTTTCTGCCTCTATTGATATCTTTGTTGGGGATAATTGGCAAGGAAGAAAGACGATTTCCACACTATAGTAATAAAGACGATAAATATGTGTATACAGAGATTGATTCGGTTTATTTTGAATGTGTTGTTGCTGATGGTAGCTATCACCGCTATGTTGGCATGCACCACCAAAGCGGATATATATTCAAAGATGGTGCATGTAGCCTTGGCTGTAGCTTGTGTGAGTGCGGCCTTTTCCAAAAGATACAGATATGTGTAGTGTAGCATGGCTTTGCTGATTATGTTCATAAGCTTTCTTTGCCATAAAGATATGCTGTAGGACATGGAATCAGATGAATTTCAGAATGTCTGTCTCCTTTTTTATAAGCTATGACCATATTTCCCAAGAAAAAAGTTTGAACCTTTATTTTTATTTATACATTTGCAAGTTACATAGGTTAAACAGCCTGTTTTTAAACCTTGTAGTATAATAGTATAGTTTAATCAAAATATTAAGAAAACATGAAAAAGTACATTGCTGAAATGTTGGGAACGATGGTTCTCGTTCTTATGGGATGTGGCACGGCGGTCAGCTTGTCGTGTACGTCAGCTAACCCTGATTTAGCTTCTACTGTTGTTGGTACGGCTCTTGCCTTCGGACTGTCTGTTGTGGCTATGGCTTACGCTATTGGCGGTATTTCCGGCTGTCATATCAATCCGGCTATTACACTGGGTTGTTTGTTGTCGGGACGTATCAGTGGAAAGGATGCCGGTATGTATATGCTGTTTCAAGTAATCGGTGCCTTTATCGGTTCAGCTGTTTTGTGGGTGCTGACTTCCAATTCCGGACTGGTCGGTACAGGAGCCAATGCTTGTCAGGAAGGAGTTTCCGTAATCGGAGCTTTACTGGCGGAAATAGTCTTTACCTTTGTTTTTGTATTGGTAGTATTGGGTACAACAGATGCAAAGAAAGGAGCAGACAACTTTGCAGGACTTGCTATCGGTCTTTCTTTGGTGCTGGTTCATCTCGCCTGCATTCGCTATACGGGAACTTCGGTTAATCCGGCCCGTAGTATAGCTCCTGCTATTTTCCAAGGTGGGGAAGCTTTAAGTCAGCTGTGGATATTCATCATCGGACCTTTCATCGGTGCTGCATTAAGTGCCGGAGTGTGGAAAGTGTTTGCCGACAAACAAGCCTGATAGAATTGAGTATTTAAAAATAGAATGAACGGATTAGTTACATTTAAAATTGAACGATTATGAAATTGAAAATGTATTTTATAATGTTGGCCTTGGGCCTGTTCAGCTTCGCAATGCAAAGTTGTGATGATGACGATGAGGATGCTCCTGTTTCAGAACAACTGGAGAAAGCCTTTATCAATGAATTTGGCAACGTAGCCCATAACTGGTCTACGCGGGGGACTAATCATGTTGCATCTTTCAATCAAGACAATACAGAAAAAGAAGCCTGGTTTGATGCAAATGGAGTCTGGCTGATGACAGAAACGGACATTGCTTATGATGATCTTCCTTTAATAGTAAAACAAGGATTTGAAGGGCTTACTCAATATGAGGGATGGAAGCGTGACGATGTGGATATGCTTGAGCGTAAGGGCATGGGCGATGTATATGTGATTGAAATCGAAAAAGATAAGGAGGAATTGGATCTCTATTTTGATGTTAATGGAAAACTGTTGAAGGAAGTGGCTGATAAGGAAGATAATTCGGAAAACTATCTGCCTTCTGAACTTCCTGCTGCTGTAATTCAATTACTGAATGAAAAGTATGCCGGTTATAAATTATTGGAAGTTGAAGTGGATCCTGTTTCCAAACTTCTAGAAGTAGACGTTCTTGTGCAAGCTGACCAGTTGGAGGTTTGCTTTGATGTTACAGCATCCTATGCGTGGGTTTCCACTTCAAAGGATGTGCTGTATACGTCTCTGCCTGATGCCGTGAAAACTGCTGCTAAGAATGCAGAAAAAGAACATGCCGGCTATGAGCTGGATGATGAGGAAGCTGAAAAGGTGGTTACTCCTACAGGCACCTATTATATCGTAGAATTGGAAATGGATGGAAAACCTGACATTCAAGTTGAAATTAAAGAAGACGGTACACTAAAACAATAAGATTCATGTAAATACTCAATTCCAATAAAAGAAGAGAGCCTTTTGCTGCATTTCAGTAAAAGGCTCTTTCTTGATTATACAAGTACGGCAAATTTAAAAACGATAAGCAAATCCGAGATTGAATACAGCCTGATCAAAATCACTGACCAGTTGATAACGGAACTCAAAGTTCATCATCCAGTTTCTGGCTATTGCGAAATCAACTCCACCACCAATATTCATGCCAAACCGGCATTCATTGTCACTGTCGTCATCGCCATCTATATGGACATGATTTCCATGTATGTCCACATCCCAATCATCATTCCAGTCAAACATCCAATTGGAAAATGTCAGACCAAGTAATGGGTAGAGCTTTACTTTACTTGCCACAGGAAACAAATAGTGGAAATTCAGGTTTACATCCAACATGCTGACATTGTCGTTTTCAAAGAAATAATTCAATGAAGGTTCCAGACGTATGGGGTTGGTGATATTGTACTGATATTTCAGTCCCAAACCGACACTCTCAATTTCTGTTCCATAACTTAATCCGAACCCGATTGCTTGTTTCCCCTTTTGTGCATAAGTATTGCCAACAAGCATCAAAAAACAAACTGCTAAAAATAAAATCTTTTTCATTTTAATATGTATTTTGTGTAAAATTAGTCATCGTCATCATCCCAATCATCATCGTCGTCATCATCCCATTTATGACGCTTGTATTTCTTATATTTTTTAGGATGGTGATACCTGTCGTGATGGTCACAATAGGAACAATAGTGCTTATGCCAATATTTGCTATGGAAATCAATCCTGTCATAAAAAGGATTGTAGTAATGGCTTCCCGGTCTGATACCAATTTCAATCAAGACACGATTCCATTTCCGATAGCGTTTATAGTAATTGCAGATGTCACGCATGTGTTTGCCGGAAGTCCTTGCTATTTCAAGAGCTAAACCGACATTACCCCAGTCGCGTCCACATTGCCTGTAATAGTCATCCAGAAGATTGCCGCGCGTGTTATATTCTACACACAATCGTTTCCGGTAGTCGGACAGTTCTACAGAGGCATATTTGTTTGCTCTGCTGATGAATAAGGATAGCCTGTCTTGCGCAAAGATGGAACAAGAAACGGCCATGAGCAATAGAAAAATATAAAATTTCCTCATAAAACAAATGATTAGTAAAATTGTGAGCAAAGATACTATAAAATCATGAGATAATGCATTGCATTTGAAAAAATGCAATCATTTGTTGATTTTTTATTAGGACGGATGCTTCAAAGCAAGTTTTAGACAGAGGTTGATGGGTTAAATTAGCCAAACGGAGGCCTTTTTTATAAGAACAGATAGCTGATTTCTAATTCTATTTGTTACCTTTGAGAATCATTGTAAAATATGGCTTATGGGAACCTTAGGATGTATCAATGACATGCTGCAACGCGATAAAGAAAATCGGGAGTTGCGCAAGCGAAATAGGGAGAGGATGGCAGACACCTACCACCGGTTATTGGATACTGGAAAAGAGACTGACCTCTCTCAGGTGACGGTGGAAAAGTTGGAAGATATCCGCCGGAAAACTTTGGAAAAAGAAGAGCTGGATAAGGCTGCCAATTTTAAGGCGATGCTTTATTTAGCCTTGGGAATGGCATTGATTCTTCTCTTAGTATGGTTACTTGTGGGATGTAGCGGTAAACCGTCCGGAAACAATCAGTCTGCGGTAAAGAGTGATTCAGCTTCGATTACACAAGGCGCTCAAACAGTCTCCGTTCATACCCAAGACACGATCTGCCATCTTCCAGTAGCTACTCAGAATGTAAAGGATTCTGTGTTTACAGAGCAAGAATTGCAAAAGATACAGAACGAACTGCGAGAACGATATGTGCGTTCAGAAATAAAGGGCACTCGATTAGACGGCAATATATGGGGATGGGGCGTATATGGGAATCATCTTATCGTAAATTTATGTCTAAACTCTCCGGAAGCCAGAGCCATTTTTCGTGAGAAGATCATGGATTCACCCGCTATCCGTTTGGAAGGACCTACAGAACCGTCACCCAACAATCAACGATACACTTCCGACACGTTGGGCATCCATTTATATCCTGAATTCTCTGCATACCCATACACGGCTCATGCCGCCACTTTTGTACTATTCAATCAGAGCGAGTACGAGATAGAGAGTGGAGACCCATACTGGATTACTTATGAAGACCAGCATGGAGTCTGGCGAACTCTTCCCATACATACGGTATTCAATAGTATAGCCTATAGTATTCAGCCTGGTAAGCAATTTCTGTTTAAAGCTAACCTCAACCCAAATGTCTTGCCTAACCGACCGGGCAGATACCGATTTTTCTATGAGGTAGAACTAATGGATAAGAAACAGAAAATCACACTTATGACCGAATTCCGGTTGGCAGACATCAAAGAAGCTGTTCGCGATTCCTCCGATGCAATCAGCGTGGAATATGTAAATTACCATAGAAAGAGTTGATTTAAAGCCTCTTGCGGATATTGTGCGTTTTCGAAAGAACTTTGTTTTCATATATTGTTTTGCCTATGAGAAGCTGTATTGTATTTTTGATAGCTTTTTGCCTTCTTTCAACCGGTTGCGTCCAGCAACGACAGAAAACAGAGACGAAAAAATGTTCTGCCATCCCAATGGATACTTCTCTTGTGGTGGTGGATTCAACCATATTGTTATATTCCAATTTGAAGACTTCCGATAAAGAAATCCATGCTATATTGGAAGAACGGCCTAAATATCCAGGCGGTATGGATGAAGTTGTAAAATACATACAGACTCACATTCAGTATCCTCCAACTGCCGTATACAAAAAAATAGAAGGAAAAGTTTGGATAGAGAGTGTAATTGATCGCGACGGAAAAGTTGTACAGCCTAAAGTAGCATACAGCGTCCATCCCCTGTTAGACCAGGAAGCCCTCCGCATTATAAAAATGATGCCAGACTGGAGGCCGGGGAAACTGAACGGAGAGACCGTGAAAGTAAAATACGTTTTTCCTGTAACCTTCCGTATTGAGGATCTCATTGTGCTTGTTGATGATGGTCCCAAGCGTAATCCGAATGATACGGGAGCTGTAGAAATTGAGTATATTCCTCCCGTAAATTTCGATTCAGTTATCAAGAAATCACCCTCAGTAAAATGGGGTTTCTTAGAGGATGATACAGAAGGAGTGGCCAAGGTTCATTTGGACGATCGGACGCATCAGGAAATTAAAAGCAAAAGTGAAGACGTTAAAATCATTTCAAACTCCTTATCAAACGATAAGGTTTATGTGTCCATTTTCTGTACAAGCCATCGTCTTACGTATAAAGGTGAATACATTTTTTATCGGGAGGATAAGCAAGGGAAATTACATGAAATACACAGTAAAAACATAGACAAAGAGTCTGTGGCCCTTCAGGTGGTAAGAGGGAAGGAAGCCGAAATCGGGATTGATTTACCTAAGAATGCTCAGCCGGGTGATTACCTCTTGAAAATTAGAGTTTATGATGAAGATGAGACTTGCTTTTACAACATATATCAATGGTTTGAAGCTTACACTTCACAGCAGGTTTCAACCAGAGAAAGACCTATTCCTATAGGACCTGCCAATGATTCCGGTAATGAGTTTCTCCCAGACGAAGAAGATGTGTTTGATGTTGTGCAGCATATGCCTGAGTTTCCGGGTGGTATGCCCAAATTGATGGAATTTATCAGGCAAAACATACAGTACCCACAGACTGCCAAGCGTAGCAAACTGGAAGGCAGGGTAATCATGCAGGTGGTGATTGATAAAGATGGAACGGTGACCCAGCCTCGAATTCTTCGCAGTGTCAACCCTGTTTTAAGTGCGGATGCTGCATTATGCGAAGAAGCATTTCGCATTGTTTCGATTATGCCCAAGTGGAAGCCGGGTCGTCAGCATGGAGTGAACCTCAAAGTGAGATATGCATTTCCAATCAAATTTGAATTACCGGTTAATTAATTGAACTAAAGTAAAGTATACTATGAGATCAATTACTTTTTATCTATTTAGTCTCAGTATCCTACTGATGGGATGCACCGAGAAAACAGCAAAGGATACTAAAAACATAGCTGATGCTGACACGACTGTAATTTGTAGTTCAGAATCGGTACTCGCCGGCTTCTATAATTTGGGTACAACCACTCAAATGAAAGTGATACAAGGACATTATACACCGGACAGTAAACTAATTTTTGCCGTAGTCCTAAACCCGCAGCATTTTCGATTAAGCTACGGCTATGATTGGACTTTGGAAAAATGGGAAAAGAACAAGTGGATTAGACCCAAAATGAAAGTAACAGAATTTGTATATAGCGACGAATTAATAGGTCCTATATCAGACTTTCTTTGCCTCCAATTTCCTATTGAACATTATGAGATAGCTCCCGGTAGGTATCGTATATTAACATCCGTAGATAATGACAGGGAAGAAATAAAATTAAGTGCTGAATTTGAAATAAAATGAATGTCATGAGAATACTATTCATAACTATACTCTGTGTTTTGCTGGTGGGATGCGCTAACAAATCCAGACAACAGGCAGCGGGGAATGCTCCGATTCCCGCAAAGGATTCTATTTATCACCTACCAGACCAGTATCCAGAGTATCCTGGAGGCATGAAGAAATTAATGGAGCAGATAGAAAACAGCATTCAATATCCGGAAGGAGCACGAAAGAAAGGAGTTGAGGGAAGAGTCATCGTTCAGTTTTTCGTAGATGAAAAAGGGAAGGTAATAGAGCCTCAAGTGTTGAAGAGCGTGGAGCCTTCTTTGAATAAAGAGGCTTTACGTATTGTCAGCATGCTTCCAACATGGAAACCGGGAACATGGAAGGGAAAGCCCGTAAAGGTGAAATATACAATGCCGGTTCTTTTTAAACTTGAAGAAACGGAGCCGAAGAAAAAGGAAGACAGCACAGTATCTGAACCAGCCATTTTGGGCTTGCAGCCGATGCCGAAGGATATTCCATCCGGAAAACGCATGAATCCGGATTCACTGTCCATGACCACGGAATTTGCCTATTATCCGCTGTCTGCTACCCAGGTGAACGTTTTTATCCATAACCATTCCCATAGAATGTATACGTGTGGAGATGAATACAGTCTCGCTTTCTATAATGAAAGCCTGCAGAAATGGGAACCTTTACCCACCAATCCTATTATCGAGGATATACTTTGGATGCTACATCCCGATTACCATCCATATCGTTTGCAAACTATTGAACTGTATACTTCTGAAATACCCAACCGCCCCGGTAACTATCGGATTTATAAGACCTTTAATGGCGGCGAAGTAGCGTATGCGGAATTTGAACTGGTGGACCGAAAAGGAGTGAAAAGATTGAGGAAACTGATTGATGATTATTGGGACAAGAACTCTGCTAATCCGTGCGACACGGTTGCCCATAATATCAGTACTACTTGGATAGTACATGATGACGGGGATACCATATTTGTGGGCTTGATGAACAACACCCCTCGTTATCAGGAAATGTTTCGGCGAAAAGTGGTCAGCTATTCAGCGGTCAGTCACGGAAAGGTTGTAGAGAACGTAGTATTTGACAAGCCTTCTTTTTCTGACACCCTGCAAGTAACCATGCAGACCGAAAAAGCGGTCTATCCCGTAGGAACAGAAACTATTACGGTTCAACTTACAAACGAAAATTCCAAAGGTCTGTTCTTTGGAGAGGATTATTGGATTGTCCGCAAAGAAGGGCAGCAATGGATTTATCTGCACGATAATGGTTCGTGGACTGATATAGGATATGGTTTGGAGAAAGGGCATACCCGTACCTTTACCGCAAGGCTCCGTCCATTGGTCAATGACAACCGTCCCGGGACTTACAGAGTCATCAAGGAAATCGGTTTTTTCGATTCGCGGCAAGATTGGTATATGGCGGCTGAATTCAGAATCGAATAGCAGACGGAAAATGACGCATGGAAAAATGGTCTATCCGACATTCATCTTTCAGCGAGTCAGCTATCCTTGCTGACAAGCATTCCGAAGGTAGCCCTATGGCATAAGTTGAATCTCAAAACATACAAGTCATGAAAGCATTTCGACATATTCCGTTTCAATCACACCCTAACAGCAATGGATCTTCCGTGTGTCTGTTTTTGTTATGCGCCCTGTTTACGGGATGCCAATCGACTTCAACCGTTCTATCTGATAAAGCTGAACAACCGGCTATCACTCAAAAGAAGGCAGGTGAGCAAGTGATTGAAGCATTAAACAGAGCCTATGGTGTGGATACCATAGGGCTTTTCTTGGACAGTCCCCGATGCCCTGACTTCGTAGAAGGAATGTTTTACGAAGATTCTCTTCCCGTCTTTCAGATACGAGGAGACACTGCCAAAGCCAGACGCATTCTGGAAGCGTCCGCCGGGAGCGGAGCCTTCCGGCTGGAAGCCGACACAGAGCATACCTTTACCCAAAAAGAACTAAGGAGCATCCTGGACACCATCAGCAACCGGTTTCATAAGCTACCCGATGGTGCTCTGAAATCCAACATGGACTTTTGGGGAATGGACAATCATACCGCTTTAGTGTTTTTCAAATTGAATACTCCTGCTACCAGACAAGCTTTCAGGGAACACATCATCGATTCACCGGCAGTATCTTTTGAAGGACCTGAATCACCAATGCCTCATTCTGAAACGGGTGTTCCTGACACTTTAGGCATTTCACTAAGACCGGAATACCCGGTTTATTCCACACAAACCTCAAAAGCATCCTTTGTGCTTATCAACCAGAGCAATAGCAATATCATGTGTGGAGAAGAATATTGCATTACTTACGAGGATGAACAAGGCATATGGCGAAAACTGCCTACCGACCATTTTTTCTTTAGTGTGGGATACCTTGTTCAGCCAGGCGAATATCGTATCCGTACAGCTTCCCTTTATCCAGAGATGTATCCGAACAAGCCGGGACGCTATCGTTTCCTTTATCACCTTACCCTATTGGACACCCGCACAAGAATACAAATGATGACCGAATTCCGCCTGAGTAATGATGAGAAAGAGTGGAAACAGACTAAGAAATTAGAAATCCCCATCCATCTTACCATTACACAAAACTCGGACAATTCAGCAACCTCTGAAACCTCAGCTGATGAAGAAACGTCCGGTCAATAACCCTAAAAAATATCCATTGATGAAAACGCTATCTGCATTTCGACGATTTGTATTCTTTACGACCCTGCTACTGACACCCTTATCGGCTTGGAGCAGTGCACAGCTGGGAGAATGGATTTTCTTCCAAGGGGAGAAATGGATACTGCTGGACAAACCCATTGAAAAGGATGTTGTTTTAGCCCAGACACTAAACCGGTCTTTGCCAGATGACATCTGCTGCTCTATGGCCAACAGCAGCGGCTATACAGCTACGTGGGCCATTGAGAAAGGTGAACTGCTATTGTACTGCATCGATTTTGAGACCGATACAAAAGCCGATGTCAGACTCGAAGCCAAGCAGCTGAAACAAGTGTTCCGTTCCTATTACCGGAAAGGCAAAATCCATGCCCGGTGGTTCAATGGTACACTCAGGATGGCCAAAGGGAAAGTAATCGAATACATTCACGACGGATACCTTCGTATGTTTGAAACAGAATGTATCCTGACCATTCAGGAAGGGAAAGTGTTCTGCACTCAAGTCTATCACAACGATAAGCGGGAAGGCATGCGACTGATAGAGGCACATGAAGAACTTAGCCGCCTGTTTCCGTGGAGCCAATTTCCCAACTACAAGGATAAACATATCGTGTTCAGTGTAAGAGATTTCAAACTGACATCTGATGGGAAGCTGTTGGATGTATCTGTCTATAACATCTACACGAAGCCGGACACCTTATTGGCAGAGAACAAACAGCGCTCTCTCATACTTGCCCTAAAAGAAACCCTGAAATCCATCTATCCATGGGAAGTGATTTGCTACAATGGCAAGTATGTCATGCATCCCGAATCTGAAACATTGAGCATTGTAAGGGATAAGGAATAGTTTTGACAGATAGAAAGATTATATTCAGGATAAATACCGTATTGTGCAACCATTAAAATTAAAACGTGATATGAAAAGCTTCTTACTATTTGCTACCGGAATAAGTTTGTGCATCCTTGTCAGCTGCCAACAGAATTCATCCCACAAACCTTTTGTAGAGTTATCTTCCTTGGAACTTTCGGAAGAGGAGATGCCTATGGTATCCATCAGTAATGACTTTGCTTGCAGTTTTTTTCAGAAGATGAATGAACAGGAGAAAGGACAAAGTTTTTTCATTTCTCCTCTGAGTGCCCAATTCAATTTAGGG
>OGOM01000835.1_pt1 | contig 27229 bp, 26 predicted proteins | sample 1552681 | NCBI WGS metagenome assembly OGOM01 (sample SAMEA2580188, study PRJEB22360) | human gut metagenome | biome: human gut; feature: human-associated habitat; material: faeces | place: Denmark | collected 2008/2010 | reverse complement strand
CCCGGAGTATCTTAATAATAGGGTTGCATTGTGTGACCGTAACTGCCATAAATCCATAGAACAGGCGATGACCATGAGCGGCGCTATCCCTAACTATATGATGCCGCTGCGTAACTTCTACGGTATTATCGGTCCTATCCCGCCGCAAGCTTTGCAGGCTGAAGCAATCAAGAAAACTATTTCTGAAAACTCCTTGATTACTAAAGATATAGATTCTACTCCTGTACATGCAATCGTTACCAACTCCACCTATGATGGTTTGTGTTACAATGCCCGTCGTGTTGAAGAATTACTTGGACAAAGCGTTGACCGCATGCATTTTGACGAAGCATGGTATGGCTATGCCCGCTTCAATCCTATTTATAAAGACCGCTTTGCCATGTACGGCAATCCTGCCGACCACAAACCAACTGATATGACGGTTTTTGCAACTCAATCCACCCATAAATTACTGGCTGCTCTTTCTCAGGCTTCCTTCATTCATATCCGTGAAGGTAAAAAGAATGTCGATCACAGCCGTTTTAATGAATCCTTTATGATGCAGGCATCTACCTCCCCGAACTATCCGATTATTGCTTCTAACGATATCACAGCAGCAATGATGGATGGTAAAGGCGGTAAAGCGCTGACTGACGAATCGATCCATGAAGCAGTAGCCTTCCGTCAATTGATGGCAAAACTGAATGCAGACTTTGCCGATCAGGGCGAATGGTTCTTTAACTGCTGGCAGCCTGATTTTGTTAAAGACGCTGAAGGCAAGAAAATTGCTTTTCGTCTGGCCAATCCCGAATACCTGGCTACCGAACCGGAATGCTGGGTCCTGCATCCTAATGACGCATGGCACGGCTTCGGTGATATCGAAGACGGATACTGCATGTTAGACCCGATCAAAGTATCTATCACCACTCCGGGCATCGGTCCTGACGGGTTGGGTAAAATGGGCGTACCTGCTTCCATTTTGTCCGCTTATCTTACTGCCAATGGCATCATTCCTGAGAAGACAACTGACTTTACTGTTCTGATGCTGTTCTCTATCGGTATTACTAAAGGTAAATGGGGCACTTTGATCGATACCTTGATCAAATTTAAAGAAGACTATGACAACAACACTGCTTTGGAAGAAGTATTGCCTGATGTTGTTAAAGCAGCTCCGCAGCGTTATGCAGGTATGGGCCTGCGCGACTTGTGCGAGGAAATGTTTGCAGCAATGAAAGAGCTCAAAACGACAGAATTTATGTCCGAAGGTTTCGCTGTATTGCCGCATCCTGATATGAGCCCGGCAGCAGCTTATGAACAACTGGTGCTTGATAATGTTGAAAAAGTAGATCTTGACGGTGTTGCTGAGCGTACCTTAGCTACAGGTATTGTTCCTTATCCGCCTGGAATTCCGCTGATCATGCCTGGTGAAAATGCCGGTCCTGCCGACGGCCCTGCACTTGGTTATCTGAAAGCCTTAGAAGGCTTTGACAGACAATTCCCTGCTTTTGAACATGATTCCCATGGCGTAGAAGTAGAAAATGGTAAATATTACGTTACCGTTTTGAAAAAATAACGGTCAGCTACCGTTCATATAGATACCCTTTCCCCTTGATAACAGGCGTCACCAGTTTCGGTGGCGCCTGTTATTTTTATACCTTTTTAAAGGTGGGAATGTAAAATACAAAACCAGGTCTGAGAGTGAAGAAATAAATAAAATAAAGCTTGCGTTTTTACTGTGTATGGCTGACAATAAAAGCAGAGAACTTTTGGTAAAGGTTGTGAATTGTGATGAAGAATATAGATTTGACAGAGGTCTTGGCTGCTGCCAGAGGCGAAGTCCCAGCTGACATAGTGTTAAAAGGCGGTTGTATTTTCAATAGTTTTACAGGTGAATGGGAAATTGGCGATGTAGCTATAGTTGGAGAAACTATTGCCGGTATCGGCAGCTACAGCGGTAAAAAAGAAATTGATGTTACCGGTAAATATGTGACTCCCGGTTTGATGGACTCTCATCTTCATATTGAAAGTACAATGGTTGCTCCGCGTGAGCTGGCAAAAATTTTACTTTTGAATGGAGTAACGACGATTTTTGCCGATCCTCATGAAATTGCTAATGTCCTTGGAACAGCAGGGATTGAATTGATGCTTACAGAAACAGAGGCAATACCTTTAGACGTTTTCTTTATGTTGCCTTCTTGTGTGCCTGCTACTGAAATGGAGACCAGCGGGACCGTGCTTACGGCTGCAAAGCTGGAGCCGCTGGTCAGTCATCCAAGAGTGCTGGGATTGGGTGAGATGATGAATTATCCGGGGACGATCAATGCTGCGGCAGCAGTGCTTGATAAACTTGCGTTGGCTGGCTGCAGCCTGTGCGACGGGCATGCTCCAGGTGTAAGCGGTAAAGCTCTCAATGCTTATCTGGCCGCAGGGATCAGTTCTGACCACGAAGCAACAACGGCGGATGAAGCAATGGAGAAACTGCGCCGAGGTGCTTATCTGATGCTGAGAGAGGCTTCTGGGGCCCATAATTTGTTAGCCTTACTGCCGGCAGTAACGCCGCTTAATTGCCGCCGCTGCTGTCTGGCAACAGATGACAGGCATTTAGATGAGCTTGTGAGTGAAGGCAGCATCAATTATTTGATTGAGATTGGTACAGCGCATGGTTATCCTGTTGAACAGTTATTACAGATGGCGACCTTGAATACAGCAGAAAGGTTTCGACTGTATGACAGAGGTGCATTAGCACCCGGTTATAAGGCGGATATCTGTGTTTTTAATAATCTGGTAAATTTTCAGCCACAGCTGGTCCTAAAAAAAGGTGTCGTTATTGTAAATAAACAAAAACTGCTCTGGCAGTCACCGCCGCTGCTAAAAGCTCCTGAGAATACCATGCACTTGGAAGATGTGCGTGAACAGCAGCTGCGCTTGCCGGTAATGAATGGCAGAAAGGCCCGTGTTATTCGCATTGTTCCAGAGCAGATTTTGACTGAAACAGAATATGTGCAGCCTAAAGCAGAAGCTGGTTTCGTTGTGAGTGATACTGAGCGTGATATTCTAAAACTGGCAGTTTGGGAAAGACATGGTAGTAATGGGAATACAGGTGTAGGCCTGGTACGGGGCTTTGGTTTGCAGCGCGGTGCTTTGGCTTCGACTGTAGCGCATGATTCGCATAATCTGATTGTGGTCGGGGTTGACGATCAGGACATGCTGACGGCTGCAGTTGCTTTGCAGGAAGCCGGCGGTGGCCTGGCAGTGGTGGCAGATGGAGAAGTAAAAGCTATGCTGCCTCTGCCTCTTGCCGGTCTGATGAGTGATCAGAATACTGAATTTGTGCAGCATAAGCTGCAGCAGCTGAACTTTTGGACTGCTGAACTGGGAGTGCCGGAAAATGTGAATGCTTTTAATTGCCTTTCATTTCTGGCGTTACCGGTTATTCCCAGTTTGAGGCTCAGCGATAAAGGCTTGGTCGATGTTGGTAAATTCGCAATTGTTGATCTATGGGAATAAAATATAAAAAAACGCTCCTTTTTTAAGGAGCGTTTTTTGTTTCAGGCTTGTACTTCAGTTTTAGGGGCATCTGTTGGTGGAGCTGCTTGCTTTTGGACCAGCGGTGTTTCAAAATAAACGCTGGTACTTGGGAATGCACAGCCAAGATTTTCTTCTTCTAACATTTTCATAATATCGATGTTGATTTGCTGGCGGACATCCATAAAACTGGCGTAAGCGCTGGCCTTAGTATAGCAGATTATTCTGATGTCCAGGCTGCTGCCACCGAAATCCTGAAAATTGACGGTGATGCCGTCGTCATAAACACCATCATGATGCATGAGATATTCGCGCAGGCGGCCGACAAATTTTTCCATTTGCTGATAGGTCGTGTCGTAGGTCAATCCCAATACAAAATCAAGCCGTCTTTTTTCACGTTTACTGAAATTGGTGATGGCCGTGTTGGAGAGCAGGGAGTTGGGGATATAGACAAGTTCCTGTGGAAAAGTACGCAGACAAGTGCTGCGGAAAGTGATTTTTTCTACAGTGCCTTCGATGCCGTTAGCCGAGATCCAGTCGCCGATCACAAAAGGTTTGTCAATGATGATGACCAGACTGCCGAATACGTTGGCCAGAGAATCTTTAGCGGCTAGGGCGACAGCCAGTGAGCCAATACTCAAACTGGCGATAAACCCGGTAATATCGTAATTCCATTCTTTGGCGATCATGACAAAACCCAAAATGATAAGCAGGATGCGTAAGGTTGTGGAAACCACATTGGATAGCGCCAGATCAAATTCAACGCCTGCTTTAAGGAGTACCTTCATGGCGATACCATGCGTAGTGTCGCTGAGGTTGTAAAGGCCCCAGATGAAACAGATGATGAAAAAGCTGCGCAGAAGCTGATCGATAGAAGGATGGTCAGCTATAAAGGTCAAAGGCGAGCAATTAAGCGCTGCATAAATAGCAAAAATAAATAGGAAAAAATGCACTGGCTTTTCAAAAGCGTTCAGCAGGTCTTCTCCGTATTCAAAGGATGTTTTGCTGTTAAAACGATGCAGTACACGCAGTAATACGGCTCTGTAAAAATAACGTAAAAATGTAAAAAAAACAAACGCCAGAAAAGGTCTGAGCCAGGGCTGCAGAAGAATAAAAAGAGCGTCCAGATCCATTGTAGTTACTCCTCTAAAAGATATTTGTAGATATTGTAACATTTGCGTAAACAAAAAACAATAATTCACATAAGAGTCATACAATTATCTAACTATTTATCATAAATATGTTATAATATATTTTAATCTTCGTTAAGGAGGACTTTGTGTGGAATTTTTAGTAGAGTGGGCATTCGGAGCCTTGATCGTGGTTGTAGGTCCGTTGCTGACGCTGCTCGACCTGCCGGGCAATACAATTATGTTAGCTGCAGGCATAGGTTATGCTTTTTTTGATGAAGCCAGATACTTTGATGGACGTCTTTTATCGGCGCTGGTGCTGGTTTATGCTTTTGGTGAGATCTGGGAATTTATCGTATCGTTTTTTGGAATTCGGCGGCATAAAGTATCGTGGGGTGCGGTATTTCTGATTGCTGTCGGTACTTTTATAGGCGCTGTCATCGGTACAGGCTTTTTCCCGGTGCTGGGCTCTGTTTTGGGCGGCGCAGTTGGTTCGTATATCGTTGCCTTCGGTTACGAGTTTATGCGTACCAGGAATAAGGAGAATGCGTTCGCGCTGGCATGGAAGGCAGCACAGACACAGTTTGTTGCCATGCTTGGCAAAATCGTCGCATCGTTTGCGATGGCGCTGCTACTTTTTAAGCAGATTTTTTTGAATAATTGAAACAGTACAATATTAAAGGAGGGTAAAAAATGGTATTTAAATTTTTACACAACAATTTTAATGTGCTTAACTTGGAAAAAAGCCTGAAATTTTATGAGGACGCTTTGGGATTAAAAGAGGTCCGCCGTAAAGTAGCAGGTGACGGCAGTTTTATTTTGGTTTATTTAGGCGACGGACAGACTCCGCATCAGTTGGAATTGACCTGGCTGCGTGACCGTAAGGAACCGTATAATTTGGGCGAGAATGAGTTCCATCTTGCATTTGAAGCTGAAGACTATTCTGCTGCCCATAAAAAACATCAGGAAATGGGCTGTATCGTGTATGAAAATCCAGCGATGGGTATTTATTTTATTGCTGATCCTGATAATTATTGGCTGGAAATTATTCCCAAACATTAATTTTTAAAGAGAGGTGACAGTAATGACCGATCTGAAAAAAATGACTGTGGCTGCCAGCGGTAAACTGCGGCAGGTGGCCTATGATATATTGAATGAACAGACTAGACTGCTGTCATGGCAGCAGGGCGGCAAAGTGCCGCAGGAACAATTTGACAGCTGGCTTGCAGAAGCTGAAGGACTTTATTCTATTGGCAATATTAAGGTTGATGAAGCTTTCCTGGCCAAAGCACCGAAGCTGAAGGTAATTGCTCAGGCATCGGTTGGATATGATAATATTGATATCGCTGCCTGCAGCGCACACGGAATTGCAGTAGGTAATACGCCGGGCGTACTGGTGGATGCTGTTGCCGATCTTGCGTACGGGCTGATTTTAGATAGTGCCAGAAGTATTGCCCGTGGCTGGCGGCACGTTGAAAGCGGCAAATGGGGCGAACGGAAGGGCCTTGGCTTCGGCGTTGATCTGGCTGGAAAAACTCTGGGAATTGTCGGGTTGGGTGACATTGGCAGTGCCGTAGTGCCCAGGGCCCAGGCCAGTAAAATGAAGGTTATTTATCATAACAGGCACCGGCGTGCTGATGAAGCAGCGCTGGGCATCAGTTATGCTGGATTTGACGATTTGCTGCAAACGGCGGATTTTGTTTTGGTAACAGTTAATTTAACACCGGCAACGGCTGGAATGTTCAATGAAGAAGCTTTTGCTAAAATGAAACCAACGGCGCGTTTTATCAATATTTCCCGCGGCAGAGTCGTCGAGACGCAGGCACTTTATGAAGCTCTGCGAAGCGGGCAGATCGCTTATGCGGCGATTGATGTGGTTGAACCGGAACCATTGCCCGGTGATCATCCGCTGCTGACACTCTCCAATATTACGGTAACCCCGCACATTGCCGCATCAACGGTGGAAACACGTGATGCCATGGCGAAGCTGGCAGCTGCGAATATTTTGGCAGGTTTGGCGGGGGATCCCTTACCGGCGCAGGTGCAAATAAAAGACTGACAAGTAAAACAGACCAGAAGAAAGGAGGGGGAGCAGTGAAGAAAATGTTATGCCTGCAAGATGTATCAGGTGTGAGCGAAGTCGATTTGGCTGAACGCCTGCGTATCATTACCGGCTGGAAAGCCTGCAGAACTGAAGAATGTGAACGGCGGTTTGAGATCGACGGGGAAGAGGCAGTATTGAGATGCCGCGAAACGGAGTTGCAGCCGCCGGTAAAAAACAGTGAATTAAGGCTTATTGCGAAAGAAGGCATCGTAATCATGGCGGCCAAGCTGCTTCCTCTTCGCGAGATGACTGTTGTTTATACCAGTAAGGAGCTAACGAAGCTGAGTACGGTTGTCGAAAAACTTTGCTGCCGGATGTCGCTGATTATAGCCGAACCGGATCTGAAGCAGCGTTTGGCCCAGGAGAACGGAACCTATGATTTTAGGAAGCTGCCTGCCTATAAAAATGGCAGTCTGCAGGCGATGGCCGTTTGCCATCTTCCTTGGCAGATTTATGTGGTCAGTAAAGCCTGGCAGCAATTTCTGCAGCAGCCGGAAGAAAAGGTTTTTGTAAGACAGCTGCGGGTAAAATTGCGCCGGCTGCGTTCGACTTTGAGTTTTTTTAAACCGGTGCTGCAAAAAAACAGTACAGTTGCCTGGCAAAATACCCTGCGGCAGCAGGGTGAAATACTGTCACGGCTGCGTGAGCTGGATGTGGCTTTAATGACCTGTGAAAAAATAAAGTTGCAGGCAGCCGCTTCAGGCGGTAAGCTGACAGTACCAACTCAGGTGGAAGAGCTCCTGCAGAAGCTGCGTGTGGAGGAAACTGCAGCATGTCTGCAGAAGGCGGACCTTAGCATCATGACCAAAACGCTGGCGCAGTTCAGTATTTGGTTGCATGAGAGGCCACTGGCTTCAAATCTGGCTGATAAAAAAATCAGGAAATTTATCAGCAGACGTTTGAATGAGTGGAGTGAAAAACTGGAAACTATTGATAGAAAATATCCGGATTTTCATAATATGCTGGAACTGCACCAGATCAGGATTAAGATCAAACGTTTTCGTTATGCGCTGCAGACTTTGCCGGAAGTACCGCGCGACAGTAATCTGCTGCGGCGGTTGAAAAGACTGCAGGATATGCTGGGCTTTTTACATGATGATTTTATCAACGCTAAGTTAGTGCAGTGTTTTCTCGAGGATGCTGGTAATGTGCAGCTGCGCTATGAGGCAGGGCTGTTTGCCGGATGGGAACGCGCTAAAGCAGAGGCGGCGGTAGAAATGCTGCCCCAGTTGTGGGAAGATTTCTGCGGCGCGTTGAACGCCTGGCGTAAAGCAAACTTGTAGACAGGAGCGCTGTATGAAAGAGTGGGAAGATTTTTTAAAAGGTTATGGCTTTGTGCCCTGGTCAGCTGGCGGGATGCAGGGATGGTATCGTCAGACTGCATTTGTCAAGGATTGTCTGGCAGGTGAAATTGCCCGCTATTATGCGGATGATTATATAGTGATCCGTCATGAAGGCGATAGATCAGTAAATTGGCTGCGGGAACATTGGCAGAGCAGGGAAGACGTTATGACGCACAGGTTTCTGCTGTTGGACTGCCATGAGACCAGATTGACAAAAAAAGTTTTTTGGCTTGGTATACGCGGCTGGTTGGAAATATTGCAGTATAAGGAGGGGGATGCGGAAAAGCGTTTTGATGATTTGATCTATTTAGCGCAGCAACGGCGCTGCGGCAGAATAATTCTGCAATAAGTTCGTGAAGGGGATATTTTATGTTACTGACCATTTTTGTAATTACGATTCTTTGTTTTGCTGTCGCTTACAAATTTTATGGCGGCTTTCAAAGCCGTTTTTACGATTTAGACCCAAATCGTAAAACTCCGGCTACTGAATTACAGGACGATATTGATTATTGCCCTGCTCATCCGGCGGTTTTGATGGGGCATCATTTTGCCTCGATTGCTGGTGCCGGCCCTGTTGTAGGTCCCATTGCGGCAGCGGCAGCACTTGGCTGGCTGCCAACATTACTTTGGATTATTATCGGTTGTATTTTTTTTGGTGGCGTACACGACATGGGTGCTTTGGTTGCGTCTATTCGTCATAAAGGTATGTCGATCGGCGAAGTTGTCCGTCAATGGATCGGTGCCCGCGGCCACAAGTTATTTCTTGCTTTTACCTGGCTCAGTTTAACACTGGTAATTGCTGTATTTTTGGAATTAGCAGCACAGACCTTTGCTGCTGACCCCGCTGTCGCTTTCACAGCGACCCTGTATATTTTTCTGGCGATGGTTTTTGGTGTCGCTATTTATCACTATGGTATATCTTTAAAAGTCAGTACGATTATTATGCTGCCGATTTTATTCGGTTCGCTGATATTTGGTATAGAAAGCTCCTGGGTGCAGTCAACCTTTGCTCTGAGCCTTGATACCTGGCGTATGGCTTTGATCGTGTATATCTTTGCCGCTTCAGTATTGCCTGTTTGGCTGCTTCTGCAGCCTCGCGATTATCTGGCCTCGTATATGTTATATTTTTCCGTGTTTATCGGCGGTGTGGGCATGATTTTTGGCGGTGCCAGCTATGAAGTAAAATTACCTGCATTTAAGGGGTTTGTTACTGCTTCCGGAGACTGGCTCTGGCCGCTGCTGTTTATTACAGTAGCCTGCGGTGCTATTTCAGGATTCCATTCTCTGGTTGCTTCCGGCACTACGTCCAAACAGCTGAAGCGCGAAACTGATGCTGTTCCTGTTGGTTATGGTGCTATGCTGCTGGAAGGTGTTGTTGGCGTTATTGCGTTGGGTACGATTATGATGAGCGGCGAAATGCTGCAAGGCGGTCCGACTGTTGTGTATGGCAACGGCTTAGGCCAGTTTGCTTCGCTGCTGGGTATTTCTCCGCGCGTTGGTACTGCACTTGGCTTACTGGCTCTCAACTCCTTTATTCTTACCTCGCTTGATACGGCTACCCGTTTGGCGCGTTATCAGCTGCAGGAATTTACAGGCATGAGCTTGAACAAATATCTTGCTACAGCTATCAGTGTTGGTGTGGCCTTAGCTCTTATTTTTGTTAAGACCGGTAAAGTTGCTGCATGGCAGATGATCTGGCCTGTTTTCGGCGCTACTAACCAGCTGGTTGCTGCGATTGCGCTTTTGGCAATGGGTGTTTGGGTAATTCGTTCTCTGAAAAAAAGCGCCGGATTCATTATGTACCCGATGGCTTTTATGCTGGTAACTACTATTGTGGCTTTGGTACAGATGATTGCCGCTAATTTGAATAACTATATCGTATCAGGAATTTCTACTGTTTTGCTGATACTGACTGTTTTACTGCTCAAAGAAGCATATGCGGCGCTGAAGGCCGCTAAAGCAGAATAGAAAGGACGGTGACTTATGACAAAAATACCATATAAAATCAATTTATCTGAAGATGAGCTGCCGAAATATTGGCAGAATATTCGCCCTTATATGCAGGAGGCTCCGGACCCGTTTATCAATCCGGTGACCTTTAAGCCTTGTACTGCTGATGATCTGCGCCCTGTTTTCTGTGACGAGCTGATTGAGCAGGAGCTGGATAATACCAATAAATTTATTGAAATTCCGGAAGAAATCCGTGATTTTTATAAAATGTATCGTCCATCACCATTGACCAGAGCCTATAATTTGGAAAAAGCGTTGGGTACGCCGGCAGAAATTTACTACAAATTCGAAGGCACTAATACTTCCGGTTCGCATAAACTCAATTCTGCTGTTGCTCAGGTTTATTATGCTAAGCAGCAGGGGCTGACTCACCTGACTACGGAAACAGGTGCCGGACAATGGGGGACTGCTCTTTCGATGGCCTGCGGTTATTTTGGCATTGATCTTTCCGTATATATGGTTAAGGTTTCAGCCGAGCAAAAACCTTATCGTAAGGCCGTTATGGAAACTTATGGTGCCAGAGTTATTCCTTCACCTTCGGATACTACTGAAGTAGGACGCAGGATTTTGGCAGAAAACCCCGGTACAGGCGGGTCCTTGGGCTGTGCTATCTCAGAAGCAATGGAAGTATCGATGAAAACAGATAACTGCCGCTATGTATTAGGCAGTGTACTTAATCATGTAGTGCTGCACCAAAGTATTATCGGCCTGGAAACTAAGCTCGGACTTGATAAATACGGTGTTCAGCCGGATATAGTCATCGGCTGTGCCGGTGGCGGTTCGAACCTTGGCGGGTTGATTACGCCGTTTATGGCAGATAAGCTTGAAGGAAAAAATAATATTCATTTTATTGCCGTTGAACCGGCTTCCTGCCCTTCCTTGACCCGCGGCAGATATGCTTTTGATTTCGGTGATACCGGACAAACTACACCGCTGATGCGGATGTATACTTTAGGCAGTGGATTTATGCCTTCACCTAACCATTCCGGTGGACTCCGTTATCATGGTATGTCGCCGATCGTCTCTAAACTTTATCATGATGGGATGATGGAAGCGCGCAGCGTGGAACAGACAAAAGTGTTTGAAGCAGCTACGATGTTCTGCCGCTGTGAAGGTACATTGCCTGCTCCTGAAAGTTCACATGCTATTCGTGTAGCGATGGACGAAGCAATTAAATGTCGTGAGACCGGCGAGAAAAAAGTTATTGTTTTTGGTTTGACCGGTACTGGCTATTTTGATTTAGCCGCTTATCAGGCTTATAATCAGGGAACTATGGTAGATTATGTTCCTACTGATGAAGATTTGGAAAAAGGCTTTGCTACGCTGCCAAAAGTAGAATATTAAAATTAAACTCCTGCCGCATATTGCGGCAGGAGTTTTTTGTTAATCTTCACAGCAGTCTTCCAGCAGTTTTTTTGCATCGATATATTGAGCAATACCTGCCGCTACTTTTTTAGATTCCTTCATTGCCAAAACTACGGTTGCAGGGCCGTGTACTACATCACCGCTGCTGAAAACCCCGGCTCTGGTAGTCATACCGTAAGGGCGTTCACGGGTAATAACAAAACCACGGTCGTCGACCTGGATACCTTTGGTAGTAGAAACGATACGGGCGGCAGGTCGCTGTCCGATAGCCAGGATAACACAATCACAGGGAATGACTTCCTGACCGCCTTCGGTTACGAACTGACCGTCATCAGTTTTGGTGATGTTTTGTACTAAAAGTCCAGCCAGATCTGTTTCGTCAGATTCTGCCGGTTTGCGGCGGATATTGTTTAAAGCACGCATCTGCTTTTTGTTCAGATAAGCGATGGGCTGCTTCAGAAAATTGAATTGTACGCCTTCTTTAACTGCCGCTTCGTATTCAGACGGGAAGCTGGAAATTTCGGCTTCGGTTTTATGATAGACGATAGTCACGTTTTCTGCACCGCGGCGTATTGCCGTACGAGCGGCGTCCATAGCTACGTTGCCGGCACCGATAACTACTACGTTATCGCCGTCATGCAGCAGTGTTTCACTTTCGTCTAATTTTCCGGAATCTGAAAGTACTACCATACGCAGAAAATATGTGGCAGTCAGAATGCCGGACAGTTCTTTACCTGGGATATCTAAAGTACGTGGCAGAGAAGTGCCTGTACCCATAAAAACAGCATCATAGCCCTGTTCGAATAAATCATCAACTGTAAAGTCTGGCCCGACCAGCATGTTGGTCTTGATTTCTACGCCTAAATGCAGCAGTTCAGTGATCTCGCGGCGGACAACGTCTTTTTGCAGACGAAATTCCGGTATGCCGAACAGCAGAATGCCACCAGGTTCTGATTGTCCCTCAAGAATAGTGACGGCGAAATTCATTTTAGCCAGATCGCCTGCCACCGTCAGACCTGCAGGTCCGCTGCCGATAACGGCAACTTTTCCGCGTTTGCCGGTAGAAGGAGGAAGTGGCTTCAGATTATTTTCGTGAGCGAAATCAGCGATAAACATTTCTAAACTGCCGATTTCGATTCCGTGTTTATTTTTAGTTAAAACGCAGTGAGCTTCGCATTGACGTTCATGCGGGCATACACGTCCGCAGATAGCGGGCAGGTTGCTGCGTTCGGCAATTGTTTCGTAGGCCAGACCGATATTGCCTTCACTGAGTGCGCGGATAAACTGCGGGATATTGTTGGCTATCGGGCAGCCGGTGCGGCAGGTGGGACGTGCACAATTCAAACAGCGGCGCGCTTCATTGATAGCTTCCGACATGGTCATTGTTCTGCTCATTCGTTGTTACCTCGCTTTTCATTTTGCTCGCGATGTTTTTTGATGATTTCTTCCAGTTCTTCCAGTCTGCTGTCCATACGTACCATATAATCTGCCAGACGGTCTTCGTAATCGGCAACTGGATCGGGAAGCTGGTTATGGTTCAGATCGATCATGCTGTCAGGGCTGCTCATATCGCTGGCGGCAATGCGGACTCCATCTTTGGTAACGATACGGCCAGGAACACCTACTACTACCGAGTTTGGCGGTACTTCCTTTAATACTACCGAACCGGCGCCGATCTTGGAATTGGAGCCGACTGTAAAGGATCCCAGTACTTTAGCACCGCTGGAAACGACTACGTTATCGCCGATCGTAGGATGACGTTTGCCTTTTTCCTTGCCGGTACCACCGAGGGTTACTCCCTGATAGAGCGTGACATTAGAACCAAGTTCTGCGGTTTCGCCAATAACAAGGCCCATACCATGGTCGATAAAAAGTCCGGGTCCAAGAGTTGCTCCGGGGTGGATATCGATACCGGTCAGAAATCTGGAAAATGTATTAAGCAGCCGGGGAATCAGTACCCAGCCTTTTAAGTATAATTTATGCGCTAAACGGTGGAGCCAGATAGCATGCAGACCGGGATAACAAAGTGCTGCCTCCAGCCTGGTTTTGGCTGCAGGATCGCGGTGCATAACTGCATCAATGTCGGTTTTAATTTGGTCTAACATGACAGACTCCTTTCGTAAACAGTTTTAAAGTGACTTCTTAACTTATATATTTTAGCACAGGGTATTTTCCAATGCAAATTATTGCAATGACAGACATTATCGCAGAAAGTTAAAAATATGAATAAAGTATACAAAATATAATGGAATTGTAAAATTTTGTAAGTTGTGGTAAAGTTTAAAGAAATAAAAGTTCATAATCAAACAAAATGCTGAGAATTAAACCTGTACCACTGATAGTATTTATGCTATAATTAAAAACGATTTACAAGAATAAAGTGTATACTATTTCAAAGCGAGGTGTTTATTACGGACAAAGATGTGATGAAAGCAAAAGTATGCGCCGCTATTGATGCCTGGGCCGCTAAAGTCGAAGCTTTAGCGCAGGATATCGAAAGGGAACCGGAACTTGGCTTTAAAGAAACTAAAACAGCAGCTAAAGTCACTGCTTTTTTACAGCAATTAGGTTTGGCACCTCAGACTGGTTTGGCCCTGACGGGTGTCAAAGCCCGCGTTGTAAGCGGACGTCCCGGACCTACTGTGGCAGTGTTGGGCGAACTGGATGCGATAGGGTGTCCGGACAGTTGTAAAGCAGATCCTCTGACCGGTGCGGCGCATGCCTGCGGCCATAATTTACAGGTTGCAACAATGGCTGCTGTAGCCTGCGGGATTACGCAGTCTGGTGTTTTGAGTGAATTATCAGGCGATGCCGTATTTTTTGGCGTTCCTGCTGAAGAATATGTAGAACTTGCTTACCGCAACAAATTGATCAAAGAAGGCAAACTGCATTTTCTTACCGGCAAGGGGCAACTTATTTATGAAGGTGCTTTTGACGATATCGATATGGCGATGCAGATGCATGCTGATAAAAATATGCCGGCAGCAACTGTATCCATTGGTGAAAGCAGCAACGGCTTTATTGGTAAAACAATTCAGTATGTAGGTAAAACAGCTCATGCAGCCGATGCGCCTGATCAAGGTATTAATGCTCTCAATGCGGCTATGCTGGGACTGATGGGAATCAACGCTTTGCGTGAAACTTTTCGTGAAGCAGACGTTGTTCGTGTTCATCCGATCATTACTAAAGGCGGCGACTTAGTAAACTCTGTTCCTGCCGATGTCAGGATCGAGACCTATGTACGCGCTAAAACCATGGAAGCGATCGAAGCGACTCATAAAAAGGTGGATACTGCATTGAAAGCCGGCGGCGATGCCGTAGGAGCACAGACGGTTATTGCCACGATGCCGGGGCAGTTGCCTTTGGCCTGCAATAACAGGCTGAACGAGTTGTTCGTAACCAATGCTAAAATTGCCGAACCCAATGTAGCAGTTAAAGACGCCGGACATTTCAGTGCTTCAACTGATATGGGTGACGTATCGCATTTACTGCCGGTTATTCATCCCTTTATTGGCGGGGTCGACGGCTTTTTGCATACGGCAGATTTTCATGTAGTCGATTTTAAGCATGCTGTATTGTTGCCTGCTAAGGCTTTTGCGATGATGATCATTGATTTGCTGGCCGACGATGCCGAATTGGCGCGTCAGATCAAAGCGGAGCACCACCCGCTGCTGACAAAAGAAGAATACATCGCCAAGCTTGATAAATATTTTCAGTAATTATAAGCTGTAACAGGAAAATGATGGAAAAGGGAAGGTGGATTTTGTGAAAAACATTAAAGTTCATGCCATCGTTTTAGCATTGATCATCATTGCGGAAATGATTGGTAACGTTTCTTTCAAGATCGGCGTAGGTACTATTGTACTGCTGCCGATGCTGTATGCCCTGATTATGGGTATTTTTATGGCACCTAAATTCTTAAAGGTAGTTAATCAAAAGGATATGCTGGATGCAAGCTCGCTGATCGGCATTACACTGATGCTGCTGATGGCACGTTACGGTACTTTGGTTGGGCCGACGCTGCCTAAAATTCTGGCGGCTTCTCCGGCTTTGATACTGCAGGAGTTTGGTAATCTGGGCACTGTTTTCATCGGTGTGCCTGTGGCTATTTATTTGGGCCTCAAACGTGAAACTATCGGTGCGGCTCACTCCATTGCCCGTGAACCTAACGTAGCTTTGATCGGCGAGCGTTATGGTCTTGACTCTGCTGAAGGGCGCGGAGTTATGGGAGTGTATATTGCCGGTACGGTTTTTGGGACTATTTTCTTTGGTGTTATGGCCAGTTTTGCAGCTGCGTACCTGCCTTTCCATCCTTATGCGCTGGCAATGGCAGCCGGCGTCGGCTCTGCCAGTATGATGACTGCTGCTGTAGGTTCTTTAAGCGTTATGTATCCGCAGATGGCGGATCAGATCGCTGCCTTTGGTGCAGCCAGCAATATGCTCTCCGGTCTTGACGGCCTGTATATGTGCATCTGGATGGCTTTGCCGCTGACAGAGTGGTTGTATAAGAAAATCTACCGCTTCAAATACGGTGTTGAACCGACAGGAAAGGATGCTGCAAAATGAAAATCAAAGATACACTGATCGTATTATTTATTGTCGGCGCCATGTCTCTTGTCGCCAACGCTATTGGCACCAAATATACTATCGTGGAAGCAATTCCCGGTCTGCTATTTTTAATATTTTTGGCAATTGCCGGTGTTGTTCTGGCAAAATATTTGCCGGGACGTATCCCTGCTGTTGCTTATATCGTAACTTTGGGCTGTATCCTGACTTATCCGACTATGCCCGGCAGTGACGTGATCAATGAAGCTGTTAAAAAAGTAGGCTTTTTACAGCTTTGTACTCCGATTCTCGCTTATGCCGGTATCGCTATCGGCAAAGACCTTGATGCTTTTGCCAAAAGCGGCTGGCGGATCGTTGTTGTTGCCTGTGTAGTTTTTACAGGCACTTATATCGGCAGCGCGATTATTGCGCAGACTATCTTGAAGGCGCTGGGACAGATTTAATCAGCAGTATTTTCAGGCACTGGCCTTTGGCCAGTGCTTTTTCTTTGACCACGTTACTAAATTTACAGAGGTAAAAGCGAATGAGTTGAATTTATCGGCAAGATAAAGTACAATAGAAGTTAGAATTTTACCATATGGGAGGTATGATTATGGCTGAAGTTTTAGCAAAAACTACATTTTCCAGTGTTATTCACAACAACGAAGTTTGTGATGAAATAGTTAAATGGGGCAATGCTAACGGTTATCCTGTTACGAAAGCAAAATTACAAAATAAATTAGATGCGTATGTAGGGTTTTCGCCTGAGTATATGATTTTGGCAAAACGGCTGCCGCCTATTCCCGGAGGCTGGGATGTGACTGTCGAAAGCTACGAACCCGAAGAACGTATCATTCCGCTCAATGTTAAACCGGAAACAGGAGAGATCAACCGCTTTATCGTTAAAATGATGGAAGAATATGTTAAAGAAGGTCTGAAAATGGAGCTTGCTGAAAATATTTATGAATCTTATGGTACGCACCTGCGTGATTTAAAGGTCGTAGGTCATCCGATTCTCATCAATAATTTTGAAGATTTTATCGAAAATATGCGTTGATTGCCAGAACCTGCGTTTTACGCAGGTTCTTTTATAATTGCAGTCAATATTATACAAGATGGCACGGTAGATTTTTGGTAGGATAAGAAAAAGGAGCCTGCTGTGAAAAATGAAAAACGTTTTGTAAAATATGATAAAGAACTGCAGATAGAAGCCTATTGGTTTCAGGGAATCCTGCAGAAATTCCCGCAGCATTTTCACGAATATTATGTGCTCGGGTTTGTTGAGAAGAGTGGCCTGCGTCATATGTGCTACGATAATGTGGATTATTATATAACTGCCGGTGATGTGCTGCTGTTCAATCCCTGCGTGCCGCATAACTGCGAACCAATGGATAATGATCTGCTTGATCTGCGCTGCCTGAATATTAAACCGGAGATTATGAGTCAGTTTATGCAGGAATTGACAGGCAGTGAGGAAGTGCCGCTGTTTGCCAGCCCTGTTTTACGCGGTGACGAATTGTCTGGATCACTCCTGCGTGAACTGCATCAAATGATTATGCAGGAACGGGAAGACCTGGCGAAGGAAGAAACTTTTTATTTTTTGCTGGAACAGCTTGTTGCTGCCGGTATCAGTAAAACCTCTATCGAGGCGAAAGCCCCGCCTGTACGCAGAGTAACAGAACATCTGCTGGGGCATTATACAGAAAAAGTGACGCTGGAAGAACTGGCAGCTGTGGCTTGTATGAACAAATATTCCCTGCTGCGGCTGTTTACGAAAACGGAAGGTATCACGCCTTATCGTTACCTGGAAACAATAAGGATCGGCAAAGCTAAGGAACTGCTTGCTCAGGACCTGGAGCCTGCTGAGGTTGCATTGATGACCGGTTTTAGTGATCAAAGCCATTTCAGTAAATTTTTCAAAGAGGTCATTGGCCTGACACCAGGGCAATACCGTAATATTTTTAAAGTAAAACAATAGGAGAAGCTATGCAGAATAAAATTTTGATGGGGCATCTTTTTGCTCTTGTAACGATCTTGCTCTGGGGTACGACATTCATTTCAACTAAAGTATTGCTGCGCAGCTTTACTCCGATAGAGATTTTGTTTTTCCGCTTTATTATGGGGCTGATAGTTTTGTTTCTGATCTATCCGTATCGGTTGAAGGTGACTGATAAAAAACAGGAATGGATCTTTGCCGGTGCCGGATTAAGCGGTATTACTTTGTATTATCTGTTTGAAAATATTGCGCTTGTGTATGCTCCTGCGTCTAACGTGGGAGTTATTACGGCCACAGCACCATTTTTTACAGCATTACTGGCCTGTCGTTTTTTGGCAGGCGAAGCTCTGCAGAAAAAATTTATAGTCGGGTTTGTACTGGCGATTGCCGGTATCGCCATGATCAGTTTCAACAGTGCTACACAGCTGCAGATTAATCCTTTAGGAGATTTTCTGGCTTTAGCGGCAGCTGCTACATGGGCAGTTTATGCTGTATTGTCTAAAAAAATCAGTTCATTTGGTTACAATGCCATCCAAAGCACACGGCATACTTTCATGTATGGTTTGGTATTTATGCTGCCGGCACTGCTGTTTATGGATTTTCGCTGGGGTTTTGAGCGGCTGGCTGATCCTGTCAATCTGTTTAATTTGTTGTTTTTAGGTGTCGGAGCGTCGGCGATGTGCTTCGTGACCTGGAATATGGCAGTCAAGCTGCTGGGAGCTATTAAGACCAGTGCCTATATTTATCTGGCACCTGTAGTTACTGTGATTACCTCTGTTATTGTTCTGGATGAGAAAATCACAGCGGTTATCGCCTTCGGTATGCTGTTGACGATGACAGGACTGCTGCTTTCAGGTGATGTTGTAGCTTTGATCAAAGCAAATATGCGCGGTAGGGGAAAGTAAAATATTTTGTAAAAAGAAAATTTAAAATAACGTCTGCGAAAATGCAGGCGTTATTTTTTATGATATTTATGCTTTATAGGATATAAAAAAGCACCCGCAGATAATGGTCGGGGGTCATAAGAAAGTAATATCGTATTTTCTCAGGAACGGCGTGGCTTCGGTCACGCCGTTTCCTGTTTCAGCAGTTCTTCCACAGGAATAAAGCCCACAAGGTCATAGGAAATGCGGATGCCCTGATACCGCTTGCCGCTGGACTTATCCGGGGCTTCAATGTAGATCGCCTTGACAAGTTCCCGCAGCGCATAGGGGGTAAGCTCGTCCAAGTCCTCATATTTGCGTACCCGCTGGATAAACTGCTCCAAATTTTCAATCTGTCGTTCCTGTACTTCGATTTCCTGCTGCAAAGTCTGGATTTCCACTTTAAGCTGTGCCTGTTCGTCCTCATAGGTCTTGCTCATCATAGAGAACTTTTCATCTGTGATGCGCCCCGCCACATTATCCTCGTAAATGCGGATAAACAGACGGTCAAGTTCTCCCAACCGCTTTTCAGCCTGTGCCAGCCGCTTCTTATGTCCGCGGATTGCGGCTTCGCTGGACAGCCGGAGCTTCTGCTCCATGACGGCACGGAAATGATCCTCATACCGGCTGACATAGGAAATTACAGTTCTCATGTGCATCCAGACCAATTCCTCCAGAACAACCGCGCGGATAAAGTGTGCCGAACAGCTTCCCGTATTGCTGCGGTAGTTGGCGCATACAAAATGATCCTGCCGCTTTTCAAAGTAGTTGGTGGTGCAGTAGCGCATTTTTGCTTCACAATCAGCGCAATAGACCATGCCGGAAAACAGGCTGCTCTTGCCCGTCTTTGTCCTGCGGTGTCGCTGTTGGCGAATCTCCTGCACCTTGTCAAAGACCTCCTGCTCAATGATCGCCGGGTGGGTGTTATAAAAAACCGCCTGTTTTTCAGTGGGCGTTTCTCTCTGCTTCTTGTCCCAGATGGAATTGGTGTAGGTCTTGAAATTGACGGTGCAGCCCGTGTATTCCCGCCGTTCCAGAATGTGAACGACCGTGTTGGTATTCCAATGGTACGGATCAGCGGTTTCCGGGCTGGGTGTCTTGATGCCCTCGCGCTTCTTGTAGGCGGTGGGGTTAAGTACCTTTTCCTCCTGCAAGAGCTTTGCAATCTGCATCGGGCCTCGCCCTTCCATGCACAGCTTGAAAATGCGCTTGACTACCAATGCCGCCGCTTCATCCACGACCCACTTTGTCTTGTCCTCCGGGTCTTTACGGTAGCCGAATGGAACATTGACGGTCAGAGGAACGCCGCGTTCGCCCTTTGCCTTATTGACAGCACGGATCTTGCGGCTGGTGTCTTTGGCGAAAAACTCGTTGAACCAGTTCTTGATGCCCGCAATATCGCTGTCGGTACTGTTGGGGTCGATGGTGTCAAAATGGTCGTTGATGGCAATATAGCGCACATTGTACTTTGGGAATGTGAAGTTGATATACAGCCCTGTCAGCGAGGAATTACGCCCCAGTCGTGATAGGTCTTTCGTACAGCAAACCGCCACTCTGCCCGCTTCGATTTCCGCAAGCATAGCTTGAAAGCCGGGACGGTCAAAGTTCGTACCGCTATACCCATCATCCACGAAAAAGGTCGGGTTAGGGAAACGGTGCTCCTTTGCGTATTGGAGCAGGATCATTTTCTGATTCTGGATGCTGTTGGATTCGTCCTCTTTGCCGCCCTTCTTGTCCTCTTTCAAATCTTCCACGGATAAGCGGCAGTAAAGCGCGGTGATTTTATCAGTTGCCCGTAACATTTCTGTTTCCTCCTTCAAAGGGGCAACTGCCAGTACAGGATTGGTTGCTTCTATTGTACCAAGAGACTGCGTATTTGTCATTCAGAATCCCCCATCTTTTCTGCAAACTTTTCGCCCATGATGCGCTCCATCTTTCTGTCCAGCGTTTCCACGCCGTCATAGCTGCCTGTGACGGTGTAGACTGTGCCGCCGATTTCCTTTTGCAAGGTGAACTTCGGCAGCCAGAACGCGGACAGATTTTTCACGCAGAGATGCCCGCCCTCGTTGAAGTAGCAGTTGTGCCGTGGGTGGTCGGGCGGCAGGGGCTGCGGTTTCAGATACGGGTCTGGATTGGAGAAGTAATATTCCGCTGGCTCGTCATGGTCAGTCTTTTCCCATTCCTCGATTTCTGCCAGCAGATCAGGGTCAATTTCATGTTCAAACTTCTTATCGTTGTTCATGGTGGTGTCCTTTCTCCGATGGGTTATCGGTCTATATCGTGATGTTTGGTTTTCGTCTTTTGTGGTGCGTCTGCTTTCAGGGCAACATCCACATAGCGGCGTACCTTTTGCAGCTCGGCAACTTCCTCCCGCTGGGCTTTCAGCCTCGCATACTCTGCTTCGTTTTCGGCGGTCAGCGCTGCAAGCTCGGTCTGCCACGCTTTTGGCGTCAGCTTCATATCCGGCAGATTTGCCCGCAGATAACGGTTCGCTGCGTCCCATATTGCAAGATCGGCGCGGTGCGCTTCTGCAAACTTCTCCTGTTTGCCTTTCCAGCGGATTTGCTTGTATTCATCGTGGATGGATTGCGTCTCTCGTAGGTTCTGCGCCTGTTCTATGAGCTTTTGGAGTTGACGGATGCGCGTCTCTCTCGGCTTCATGCCGCTGCGGATTTCGCTTGCCTTGTCATGGACAACGGACAGGGCTGCATCCAGTTCTTCCAGCGTATAGATACCTTTCTCCGAAAGAAGATTGACGGCTCTGGAAATAGCTTTGAGTTCGTCTGCGGAGTGCTGTTGCTGCCAGCTTTGGGAATACTTCCTGCCATTGGCTTTCTGAATATCCAGATAGCGGAACAGCAGCGTGGAGAGGTCGGTGGATTTGGGCTGCGGCGGCTCGGCGCGCAAGCTCTCCTTTGCCTTGAACACATCAAGCAGCCATTCTTTCAGCTTACCGATCTGTGCCTTGATGTCACGGAGCAGACGGTTTGCCGCTTTGATACTGCGGTTCAGCTCACCGCGCTCGGTAACGATGCCTTTCTTCTCCATCTGTGACGCTGCCACGCCGATATGAACGGTTGGGATTTGGTCGATCCCCTGCCGCTCGTAGCTGCGGTGGGCGATGCGCTCCGGGCGGTTGTTCTGTTTCAAAAACTCATTGGCAAGGTCAGCCCACACCTTGCGCCAGACCTCGGCGTTCTCCTGACTGTTCCAGTCCACAAGGTCAATCTTGCGGGTTTTGTATCTGCCGCTGGACAGACGGATTCTCTCGCCGTTTTCGTCCAGCACATATTCCTTTTTGGACTTCGGCAGCCACTTGCCATGTGCGTCCATCGGGCGCATGGTGAGAAGAATATGGGCGTGCGGATTGCCGCTGCCTGTGTCATGGATGTTGAAGTCCGCGCACATTCCCCTGGAAACGAATTGAGAGGAACAGTACGCACGGACAAGCCGTACCTGTTCCTCTCTGGATAACTCTATGGGCAGGGCGACCTCCAGTTCCCGCGCCAGTTGGGAGTTGCACGCCTTTTCAATTTGCTCCACGCTGTTCCACAGCGTTCCCCGGTCTTGAAAGTCCGAGGGAGCGTTGGGCGGCAGCAGGATTTCCGAATGGACGATACCGCGCTTTCGGGTGTAGTCATGGATCATGCCGTCCCATTCGTTTGTGATTTTCTCGCCGCTTCGGTAAGCAGCAGCGGCAACGGCTGACTTGCCATTCCCCCGGCTGATGACCTTGATGCTGCAATGATAGATTGCGATAACGGTTTACCTCCGATCTTCGTGATTCAGCCCCATGAAACGGAACAGCTTGCCGCAGCAAGGTGTTCCGTTTCGTGGGGACGCAAAAGGGTAGACAGCGCAAGCTGTCGCAGGGAAAATGCAGTTTTCCCTGTGCGGCGCAAGCCGCCAATGTGAGCGCGTGGAGATTTCCGTGCGCTCACAAGCTCTCGGCAGAGCGCACGACACCCGCAAGGGTGTATAAGTGCGCCCTTGTTACCAAGGGTATTATCCGTTTTCCACCTCCTCGGCTCGTTTTTTCAAATACTCTTGTGCTTCAGCACTCCTTGCAATGTGATACAGAAAGTTCTTTCCCTCGTCCTCCGTCATGGTTTTCAGCTCCGGCACGATGCTTTCCATAAAGCCGCCAAACAGGAAAATACGGTGATTGCGCTCCTTGCGTTTTTCGGCGGACAGCTTGCGGTCAAGCATCTTGCTTCGGTTTTCGTACTGCTGTAATAGCTTCTGTGTGCGTTCCAGCTCGGCATTACATTCCTCAATGGTCTGCGGCAGTTTTTTCTTTGGCATGGGTAGTCACTCCTTTCTTGATTTTGGGTAATAAAAAGCAAGCGCACTCAATTAAAATCGAGTACGCTTGCTTTATAACTGTGCCTCAAAATATCGGACGTTTTCCTATGTCTTGTCTTGAACATGATCTATTCGCTTGTGCAGCAGAATGAACTTAGTAACCCCATTTGACCAGATTCATACATCTTTGCTTCATATTTTTCACGCACTTCTTGCATAAAATCATCAATCGCATCTGGGTGATTTTTTAAGAACCATTCCACATGGTGGCGAATATACATTTCGCGGACATTTGCATCATTTAAGTCATTTGGTACACGCTTCATTCTTTCATCGATACTATCAAATCCTGTAAATTTTTCCTTAAGTCGTTCACGTGTCATTTCGATATATTCTGGGTTAATATCAATGCCTATTCCATTTCTATTGGTTTGTTGACACACTCTTAATGAAGTGCCACTACCGACAAACGGATCAAGTATTGTATCTCCAGGAAGTGATGATGCCAGAATCATTCTTTCGAACAGTCCCTCTGGTTTTTGCGTAGGATGCTTTTTGCGGTTTTTATTGCAATAGTGCATATGCGAAAATTCCCATACATTTCCTGGGTTTGCGCCTCTCATATTGTTCACAGAGCGGTAAAACTTTTGTGGTACTCTAACCTCATCTAAGTTGAAAACAAACTTTTTGGGGCTCTTTGTAAACATCAATATATCATCATGTCTGGGGGAGAAACCCTTTGTTTTTCCAATCCCTTGTGTATAATACCACGTTATCCAAGAGTTGAAGGTCAGCCCTAATTCTTGCTCTAAGATATTATATATATAAGAGATATATCGCATCCCCATAAAAACATAAATAGTACCATTGTCTGTGAGAACTCGGTTTGCCTCGGTCAACCATTGCCTTGAAAAGTCAATATACTCTTCAAATTTTAAACTATCTTGAGTATTCCCATAGTCCTTATTCAAATTATATGGAGGGTCTGTAGCAATCAAATGAATGCTTTTATCAGGTATTTTTTTCATTTCATGGATGGCATCACCGCAGATTGCCTTTAGCTCTTTATCCATTGATTTCTTGTTGCCTCTCTATAAAAATCATCGATTGTTCGACGAGAACTATGCAGATACTTTTGGTCTAAAAGTTGGCACATTTCCCATGTCGTTCTATACTGATATGTAACATAGTGAATATCTTTAATTTGAATCTGTCCTGTTCCAAGTGCCGGGTTGTAGTTAATATCTGCATCGCTAATAAATTTTAGGTCATACGCATTATAATCAACGACTTCCATAACACCGTCAACAAGTCCAGTATTGCGATTTCTTTCCGAATAAACACGGTGCTTTATAGAAAGAATTATAAACATAAAATCCGGATCTTTTACATACGCCGTTCTAATTCGTGAAAAAGAAGTAATATTAGGCCCCTTCCCACTATTGGGAATGTCATTGGCGGTAGCTTTAACATCAATATTTCCAGTTAATACCGAATCCTCTTTCCTGAATTGGAGAATAATATCCGCCATGCCGAGACGCTCTTGAGCTTCAACATTGATAAGACAGTATTCGTTGTTTGCCTCATCTCTAATGCCTGCAAATACCTCTCCTGCCCACGCCTCAATCATGGGACCGGCTATTTTATTTATATTCTCAAGTGGTAATCCCATTTTTAAATTCGTATTAATAACGATCTTATTATCATTTGCTGCTTTTCTTGCATCCAGTATTGCAGTAATTTGTTGAATAACAAAAGCTGAATCTTCTCGATATGTTGCAGATTCTTGGGGAATTTTGAAAATCAAATCTTCATACTTCATGTAGTTACCCTTTCGTATGCATCGTGTATTAGATACTTATATTTTAATATTGTATCATGTCTTAAACTTAAAATAAACCATGAAATTGTTAAAACGAATCTTCTGTTGTTTTGCAAGATTAAAACGGTATGTGTCATTCCTTTATACATGTTATTTTAGCCCAAGCACTCGCCGCCCTACGCCGTTCCTCACTATACGGTGCAGTCAGGCGGAAACTCAATCTACCTTTTTCAATCTCAAAGGTCAGCCCGCCTTGCTCGTCATCGTCGGTCTGGCGGCAGCATTGCGGGTACTTTGCCGCAAATGCCGTCAGCCGCTTTTTAAGATCGGTGTTGTGTGTCTGCACCTCAATGATGCGGCTCTGCTCGTCAAAATAGATCATGGTTGTCTTTTGCTTCTTGGTAAGCCCTGTTCTCATAAAACCTCCTGATCTTCACGATTTTTTCTCAGCTCTTGAATTGGAAAAGTGCTGCGATTTTTTGATGGAAACGTCCCAAACGATGCGGGGTGCATTTTGTCTTGTCCTATCGGCTGATTTGCCACTTTTTCAGCTCTTGACTGCATTTTCATGGTGTTCTGTTTGTCCGGCTTTTCAGCCACTCCACCAGCTCATTTTTCATCACCAATTTGCGCCCGCCGATCCGTAAGGTCGGGAAATCTGGGCTGCTCAAAAGGTTGTATGCACCCGCTTTTGAAATCTGCAACGCTTCGGCAAGCTGTTTTGCGTCCATCACATCGGGCATGGCTTCAAACGGTTCTCTGCTCATAAAATCTCCTTTCCCGCATGAAAAAGCAGCAGCTACCATTTCGGTAACTGCTGCCGCTTCTGCGTCTGTTTACTTGTCCAAATACTTCTGATACTCCAATGTCACATAGTCCTCATAAGCACCGGCGATTTTGGCGATCCGCTTATGGACTGCGCTGGCGGTCTTGTAGCCAACCTTGTCTGCAATCTCCTGTTCAGTCAAGCCATCCATGCGCAGCTTCAATATTTCCCGGTCTTTCTCGCTAATGCTCTGCTCAGCAAAGGCGGCAATCTGCATTTCGGAGATAACCTTCTGCTCAAACTCGCCGCGAGGATCAGCGACCTCAAAAATATCGCCGTCCTCGTTCTCCATCATTTCATCCAGAGAAATCGGCTTGCCGGAGCGGTTGTGATGCCACTTCCGCATAAAATCCGTCTTGACGGTGCTGCTGGTGATTTCATAGTCCTCCACGGTGCGGTTTTCCCAGATGGCGTCGATCATCGGCTGCCAGTCCTGTTCCTCAATCACCATGTCGGTGACATTGCCGATCAGATTGCTGAACTGCTGATAGGTCAGCCACGGCACTTCCACGCCCTGCGGGATATTGTATAGATTTTGGAAACCCAGCCCGTTCTGCTCGAACTTCATGCGGATGTAGGGGATAATGCTGTATGACAGCCGCCACAAAGGGAAATATCCTGCGTACTGATTCCAGTTGCCGGGAATGTCACGGTAGTTGCCCTTGCGGTCTTTCACTTGGAAAAACTGCCATGCACACCATGCGTAGCAGTCCCACACAAGCAGCTTGAACATATCGTCACATACGATGTGGTCATACTTGTCCGTCCGCAAAACCTCGTAAGGGCAGCGTGGCAAGTCAAAAGCCGGTTTCCACTTCTCGGCAAGCTCCTTTGGCAGACTGTAAAACAAAGTCAGCCACGATTTGTCGCTATCCTGAGGTATCTCGATGATCTCACCGGGCAGCACCACAAGAAAGCCTTTGGGGTCTTTCGGTTGTGTCATAGCGTCACCTCCAATCGTTTATTTTTGCCCCTCTACTATATATGGCATGAGAAAGTTCAAATTGTTCCAATGCGGCAAAAGTTTTTTGAGATTTTTTGAAAAAACCTCGGAAAGGAATGGAAAGGATAGATACGATATGATTATAGCAAAAAAGTGTGAATAAATCTATTGCTTCTACGCAAGGGCAAAAAAATAAGCGATACTCGGTCAAAAAACCAAGTATCGCTCATTTTTTCGTTAGCCAATCCCGCCTGACAGATGCTGTAAGTGTAATTTTTGGTGAATTACTTTCTTACGAGCACCCGCCAAAGCATCGGTGAGTTTTTTGTTGCGTATCTTTCACGATAGTAGTAAAATATATGTCGTATTCAATAGTATTGACATATATTTATTGATTTTCAAGAAAAAGGGGG
>OGOM01000821.1_pt1 | contig 27481 bp, 18 predicted proteins | sample 1552681 | NCBI WGS metagenome assembly OGOM01 (sample SAMEA2580188, study PRJEB22360) | human gut metagenome | biome: human gut; feature: human-associated habitat; material: faeces | place: Denmark | collected 2008/2010 | reverse complement strand
CGTGTCGTAGAAGCACAACGGCTACTCCTCCCTGCCGGCCAGCGGCACCGACGGCTGGAACAGCACCGCCCACATCTACTACCGCAGCAAAGATATGCTCTCCGGCTGGGAGAAGGTGGGCAACCCCGCCAAGAACGACACCGGCAAGATGTTCAACACGCAGGTCACCTACGTGCTGCCCATCGACGCCGAGGCCGGCAAGTTCATCTATATGGGCGACCGCTGGAACGGTGATAACCTGACCGACAGCCGCACCAGCTTGCCGCCCCGTATGGCTGCCGATCCAGATGAACACCGACAACACCGTTTCCGTCCTGGGTGAGCAGGATTGGACGCTGGACCGTCTGGATCAGCTGCTGCCCACCACCGTCAACACCGAGCTGCCCGACGTCGTCTGGTCCGACGGTAGCAACCTGCCCACGGAGGTCAGCGTGACCACTCAGGGCAAAACTATCACCAGCAAGGTCGTATGGAACGCTGACAGTCTGAAGAACCCCGGCACGGCTGCCGTCACCGGCCAGCTGACTAACTGCAACGACCTGGAGATCAGCACCACGGCTACCGTGGTCCCGAAGAACCTGCTCTACTTCGCCAACCCGCAGAAGGAAAGCCTGGCTCTGAGCAGCGACTACATCGCCATCATGAACGCCAGCGCCGATACACTCAAGCAGGACCCCGCTGTGAACGACGGCGCCTACAGTGCAGAGGCCGGCTTCGGCTACACGGGCACTGCAGGAACGCTGCGCAACAGCAACGCCAGCATCTATGAGAGCATGCGCTATGCGTCCGGCACCAACAGCATCACCTACCGCTTTGACAACCTGACCGGCGAGGACTACACCGTTTACGTCGGCATGTTCAACCCCACCGGCTGGGTCGAGAGCGGCAAGACCCGTCTGGCCGACATCAAGATCAACGGTGAGACACTGCAGACTGGTTACAACTACTACACCAGCTGCACCGGCAAGGGCGACACGCTGGCTTTCACGGGTCTGAAGTCTGACGCCGACGGTGTGCTGACGGTTGAGGTTGCCGCCAACGCAAACACGACCTCCGCTGTGCAGGTCAGCTTCATCATGGTATCCGGTGAGGTCAAGACCCCGGAGCCCGCGCCAGAAACCAAAACCGAGGTCGTCAAGGATACCCTGACCAAGGATAACATCCCGCAGGGGATCAAGGACAAGGGCTACGACACGCCGGAGAAGATCACCGAGGCGTTCAAGAAGGCCATCAGCAAGAACCAGTCTGCTGACAACATCGAGGTCTACGACGTCAAGCTGATGATCAGCACCGACAACGGCGCGCACTGGAGCGAAGCAACCGACGCGTACTTCCCCGCAGGCGGCATCGACGTTACGTTCGACCTGCCCAAGGGCATCACGGCGGCCAACTACGCCCAGTTCTCTATCCTCGTCAGCCACATGAAGGACAGCGGTGAGGTTGAGCTGCTGACCCCGACCCTGCAGAATGGCAAGCTCGTGGTCCATGTTACGGAACTGTCTCCGTTCGCCGTCAGCTGGACCGCCAAGGCCCAGCCGTCCCCGGTCCCGACTGCAGAACCCACTGCGACCCCGGCTCCGTCTGACAATACGACGAACAATACCACAAATAACACCACGAACAATACGACCAACAATACCACAAATAACACGACGAACAACACCACGACCAACAGTACAACGCCCGCGCCCGCCAAGACGACGGCACCCATCCCGCAGACGTCGGACAACTTCCCGCTGATCCCCGTTGCCGGTGTGGCCATCGCCAGCCTGGCTGCCCTGTGCTTCCTGTTCCTTCGCAAGAAGAACCGCTAAGTTGCGTCTACGGTTGTAAGCCCGTATAAGCAAAGCCCCCGTCCGGCAATGATATGCTCCCTATATAGCGAACAGTGAAAAAACACTGAAAGCTATATAGGGAGCATTTTTAGTGTGCCCGGCATGGGCAACAACTAGGTGCTGCAAGACCACTACGCGCTCGGCAGTAGGAAGCGTTAGCCGAAAAGAAAAGCTGAAGCTTCTTACAAAACGAAACCGCGGACGCAATAAAGAGGTACATCAAGGACCGGGAAGTGAACGACCAGATGTGCGACCAGTTGAGCTTCAAAGAATATGAGGACCCATTCAAAAATGTAGCGGACTTTGACGAAGATGATTCGCCGGAGATTCCCACGGACGGTAGAATAAGCAAGTAAAAAAGCGACGCCACGTGCGGTTGGCGTCGCTCATTGTGCGCCTTTAGGCGCGGCTGGTATTGAAGCCCTATGGGGCTGTTTTGCAAACCCCACGTTCAACGTGGGGTTATGATTTGTCGTGAATTTCCCAATGCCCGCTGAAACCACGGCCGATGTAGTGAACATTTCCCATCGCCTTGATATGGCGGCGGATGGTTTTGTAGCTGACGCCCAGCGCCATGCCGAGTTTTTCGGTGCTGATTTTGTTGTCTTTTTTGATTAAAGCCAGAATTTTGGCATCCAAATCATCTTGGGGGACATCTTGGGGGACACGTTGGGGGACATCTTGAGGGACACCGTAATTCAAGTTCGGCATGATGACCGTAAACTGGTATCGGTCAGAACGGAATGTAGGGCGCTTATCCTCAGTGTAGTTGATTTGCGTCTTGTAGCCGTTCAGAATTTTCCCAAAGCCGCTGCCCTTGCGCTCCATGTAGCCCAGACGGTTGAACACATCGGCCAGCACCGGGTTACGCCGAGTGGACGGCACGGTCAGCGGGTCGCGGTCTTGGATCATCGACCCGTCCGGCATACCGCCCGGCGAGTAGATCTCCAGACGGTCATCGTAGATGTCAATGTGGACCTCGCTGCCGTAGACGAGATAATCGCGGTGCGCCAGCGCGTTGACAAGCGCCTCGTGGTAGCTGCGCTCGACGTATTCGGGCAGTTCCTCCCGCGAGTTGGGCGTCTTGCGCCACATCATGCGGGCATTGCGCTTGATGAACGCCTCGCCGTTTTCAATCAACGAAAGCACACTTCCGGAATACTCGGCGTCGTCCAGTGCGTCCATTGTGCCGCCGCTTTTGTCCAGCCCGTTCCAGCGTGTGCAGAACAACCGTGACCAGCGGATAGGGCTTTCATCGGCAATCAGGGCGCCGGCATTTGTCAAAAATCCGCCCTCGTCTGCCAGCCCGAAGGAAACAAGGTCTTTGTTGTCAAAACTGTTTCCCGTCCACTTCTTATAGCGCTCCCGCAGCTTGGAAAAGGCGTAGTCCTCCACCCTGTAAAGCGTCATCTGAGAGTCGTAGGAGGTATTTCTGCCGCGCAGAACAAGGCGTTTCAGCTCGGTGGCGGATGCCTTGACGCTCTCGTTTCCGATGCGTACAAACGCCTCTAAGGTGCCGTCGCCGGAGTAATAGTAGGGCGTTTCCTCGCCTTTGAACACGTCAAGAATCAGCAGCACTTTGCCGTCGTCGATTTTGTGAAAGCGCAGCCGAAACTCCGGGATAGGCTCCATGCGCGTCTTGAGGATCTCGCTGATTTTCTCGGCGTCGCTGTCGGGTTCGGTCAGCCCAACGATCTGCCCGTCATCCGCCATGCCGAAAATCAGCGCACCGCCCAGCGTGTTCGCAAAAGCGCTGACACTTTTGCACCAGCTTTTGGGCTTTTTTACCTCAAGCGCCGCTTTCTTGTCGTATTCGGTTGTTTCACCGATCAGGTTCTCCATATCCATCTGCTCCGACCACCTTTTGCGCGAAATATCGGTGCTTTTATTATACAACTTTGCAGGGGCGGTTTGCAATCGTAAGTTGTACTCTCCGGTGTTAAGTTGCACGCATGGCCGTAAGACCATAGCGGGAAGAATCCAATTTTTTGTGGTTTTACGGATAGGATACAATAGTATATTAGTATTTTATTTATTTAGTATTTATTTGTGTTGGATTTGCCGGTACAGGGAAATCCCGTCTAGGTAAATGCCGTTGCGGTAAAAAAATCCCCGGAAGGCGGGGAATTTAGGGCTGTATTTGGCTGGACGGACACCGTGCCGATGCGGTTTGAACGCGCCCAAACATAGGCGTTTCTCGCGGCGACAGGGGCAGTGTGTAGTGATGCTGTGGAGTGGTGCTTGTGTACAACTTCTTGCTAGAGGGTAAAACTTATATACGGATTCGTAGGGCTTTTCACTGGCAAGAACCCAGTGATGCTCGTATTCATGTTTCTCAATGAGACCAAAGCTGCGCATTTATTTGAGCGTTGTGAGTCAGAATCCGTCTCACAGATTTGCCCCCAAAACTGCCCCCAAAAGGGGTTGGAATGGGTCAGCACGATGCAGCACTCTTTTGTACACATGGGACAAAATCTATTTCGAGCCTTGGTACACAACACCACCAAACCCAACAAAACAGCACTGTAACGCACAAATTTTAGATTTCTCATAACCCGGAGGTCGCAGGTTCAAGTCCTGTCTCCGCAACCAACAAAAACTCGTTGAAACGACAAGTTTCAACGAGCTTTTTTCTACATTATGGCAAAAGTGGTAACGATCTGGTGACTTTGACCCCAAAATGACCCCAAAACGGCAAAACGACTGCGCCCGGGCGGTTGAGATTTTCAACCATCCGGGCGCTTTTTGTGGATAAATTTTGCGGAGTTGGCAGGTAAAAATAGGAGCGGTCAACCTGCTTTGACGAGTACCAGCACGCTGTTGTTTGGCACGACGATCTGTTCCTGTTTGGTGGGAATGGGCGGGTTCTTGTATTGGCGCAGGGCTTTTTGGATTTGCTGCTTGACTTCCAGCAGGGCGGCTTCCAGCGTGGGGGCTTGTGCGGTAACTTTGGGGAAGTCAGGAACATGGGCGGTGCAGCCGTCTGCCGAGAGTGTACAAAGCACAGGATATTATCGCATATAAATGCCAACGCCCTGGATGACTACGGCGGTAAAACCAATATTGCGTTCTGCCAGGCTTGCGGTAAGGCGTTCATCAAACGAGGGAGCCGGCAGAAGTATTGCGGCACTCTGGAATGTCAGAGTGTGAGGAATAAACTCAAATCAAAGGAGTATTATTACCGGGAAAGGGCAAAAAGCGATACAAAATAATTGCTGTTATGTGGTGGCCCCAGGGGGGAATCAAAATCACCACGCTCTATTTGTATGAAGACCGGCATGGGGCTTCGCGCAAATTTTCGCAGAATTAGCAAGGGGGATACCTCCAAAACGGGAAACGGCTGACTGTACAAGCAAATTACCGGAGTGGATATGCCAAAAGGTAGTGAAATCACACTTGGATATGTGCATGATTGGCACAGAGTTGAAAGGCGAAATGCTGCGATTTCTGTACCTTACCACAAGCATAAGTTCAACTATTTTGTTGTGCAATCGCACAATCTTGCGACAACATCTTGAAAAATCTGACACAAGATGATATGATTCTTTTGTATATTTGTGATATCATCAGGAGGTTTCCTATATGGCCATTTCCTATAACAGACTGTGGAAGTTGTTGGTTGATAAAAAGATGAGCAAAGCCGACCTGCGAAAAGCCGCCGGGTTGGCCCCCAATACCATGACCAAACTCCGCAGAGATGAACCCGTGGCGATGGGCGTGCTGGAAAAGATCTGCGGCACGCTGGATACGGATTTTGGGGATATTGTGGAATATATAAAGAATTCGGAAGTCTGAATATAGATGGTTTATTGGACAGAAAATGCAATAAAATGACAATTGATGGAGGAATCATCATGGATAAATACGTTGAAACGCTTGATGCGTTGATGAAAGCAAAAAAAGAAAAGAAAAAGAAAGAGCCTACAATTAAGGAAAAAGAAGCTTTTCGCAGCGCATGGCTTGGCCTTGTTGCGGATACAGGTTTGACTGGCCGCGCAGAACAGTATTTGTACGAAGGATTTGCTTTCTGCGGTGCAGAGCCTTTCTATGCCTATTTGATTCAAACGGAAGATCCGAATGCAACTCTGGCAACACTGTTCGGCGGAAAATACTACGGCATTGACAGCAATGTATCTTTCCGGTTGATGGCGCATTTGTTAGCATTGATGCTTAATAACAATGCTCCTAGGAATATACTGGCACCCATAATTAAGCGGTTGCCGAGTGCATGTGTTAATAAAGATAAAAAACGACTCGGCACGGCTGAGAAAACATTGGAGAAGTATTTTCTAGCGGAACTTCGACCGGATGCGGAACTATGTCCTCTTGCAGATATTGGAACCAAACCGGTATTCATTAACGAGTTTGTAGCGCTTGTTTCTTCCATAATGGATGGCATTGAAAATGCTGGTTCCGCAAAAGGCGTTGTTGTAAAAAATACTGCAAAGATTCGCAAGTGGCTTGCTGATTATGATTTTTCCCAAAGTGTCATCTCAGACACGAAGACTGATTCAGTAACCCCTGCATCAACAACAGATGCAGCGGAAAAAGCGAAGATTGTATCCGTTGCATGCAATCCCCCGGAAGATAGAGTTCCAGCACCGAAAGTGACCGTTGCACAGCCTGAGGAAGATACTCCTGCCGATATGATAGCATATCTTGCTGCGTTGCTGGGGAAAGCTTCTAAAGCTACAGCTGTTGTGAAGGCCGAGAGTACGCAACAGAGAGTTAAAATTGATGCATTGACCCAAGCTTTGGAAACTGAGCAGAATAAACTTCATGGAACCAATCAGCAGATAGCAGACCTACAGGATACTATTACTGAGTTAAGAAAAAAACTGTCTGCCGCGGAAGGCGATATCATTGTGTTGAAACAGACGGTGGAGCAAAGAAATGCAATCATCGCCGAAAAAGACGCGGAAATAGCAGAAAGAGTTAAGATGGCAGAGGTTCTCTGCCGGGATAGAAGTAAACAGGCTGATGAGTTGCTCCAGAGACTTGCATCCAAGATCCGGGTCGAATATCGGGATTTTGTGGATGCGTTGGATGTGCCTATGAGCTGTGATTTGGGCGAGAATCTGAGGCTCCAGCTTCAGAGTATCTTCGATATACTGGAAAAGGGCGGCATGAAAATTGAGTGAGGTGAAAAAATGTGGCAACAGGATTGAAATATTATTTTGGCATTGACTTCGGCACAACCAACAGCGCAACTGTTGGATATGTGGTGATGGATCAAAAGCCAGAAGCCGTTAAATACGGCGATGAAGAAGGACGTCCGATTCCGTCCGTTGTTGCGATTGATAAAACCACAGGCGCTGTATTCACTGGCCGGGATGCATGGGATAAGAAGATGGAGCTGAGCGAATCCTGTGAGTATATTTCATCGGTTAAGACCATTCTGGATTCTGAGCAGATAAAAACAATCGCAGGCCGTGAATGGACTGCCGTCGATGTGGCCAGCGAGGTTTTTAAGTATCTGAAAGCCAATGTGCATAATCGTACCGGAATTGACATGGAAGAGGCAACTGTTGCGATTCCCGTTGGCTTCAGCGCATCAAAGCGTGCCAAACTGCGTGAAGCAGCAAAGAAAGCCGGTATTCATATTAGTTCTTTTATTAGTGAACCCACTGCGGCCTTTTTTGCAAACTATAATGAACTGAAAAGTTCTTCTGTTGTTGCGATTTTTGACTGGGGCGGTGGCACGCTGGATGTATCCATTCTTCAGCATGTCATCTGAATTGGCAACAGTCGGGAGAGGCATTGCCGGTGACTATATCGATGATAAAATTGCAAAGCGAATTCATGCGAAAATTGCCCGTAAAAAAGGTGTTGAGAAGGCATTCGCAGATATGCCATCCAGCGCCCAGGATATGATGTGGGTTCGTGCCGAGCGGGCAAAACGCATGCTGGGCGATGATGATACCGCCACGATTTCCATCAATAATTATGGCGTGTATGGTGCCTGCCGTGAAACATTGGAATATGACTGGTTTGCTGACATTGTAGATCCGGAAGTCACGATGGCGATGGACTGCCTAGAGGAAGCTATCCGTCAGTCGGGAGTTGGACTTGCCAATATTGATCGGATCGTTATGGTGGGCGGTAGCAGCAATTTGCGTCCTCTGTTGGAGAAGATGGATGACAAGTATGGAGATAAGCTGTTCTTTCCGGAAGAAACCATGTGGAATGTCGGCCAAGGTGCTGCCATGTTGGCAATGACTCCCGGAGGTTATTATGCCAATCAGTCTATTGGTATCGTTCTGAGTGACAATGCATACTATGAAATTCTGAAACCAGACACTCCCATTCGTGGATGGGAGCATACATGTCACTTCGGAATTGTGGACTCCAGCAAGGAAGCCCGTTTTATTTTTGGTGGCAGCCCTGATATCGAGGCTGCCCCGGAAAGATATAAGACACTGACAATTCCTGCATACCGTTTCCTTCAGGAGCAGATTATACTCAATGCATCTGTTGATCAGAATATGAGGGCACTGTTCCGCGAATGTGGGTACTCCACTGAATTCCGACCACTCAATGCATCAGATTACGGAGTTCTCCAGAACCGGAAAAGGATCATTCTCATTGGCATCAGAGGAAATTATGAAGGCTTTTATCCTGACATTCCGGCTATACCAAATCAATATTTGGTAAGTGAGGTATTTGGCGATTTGCCTGCTATACCTGCTGGTGGCGGAACGACCGAGCCGGTTCCTACAGCACACTACGACGGTCAATATCTGTATGAGTCCGGAATCAAGGAGTACGATACTGAACCAGTAACATTCCACCAAGCGAGACCGCACACAGACCAAGACTTGGAGATTTATCGGATTGTTGTGGATACATGGAACAAAAACGGTACCCGGGTGTCATATATAGATTTGCCAGCGAATCTCCGGACACATCAAAATACTACATCTTTCCTGGACCGATTTAAAGTCGTCGCCGGAAATCTGCCGCATGCACAAACGATTGTTGCCCATATCGCTCGGGATGGGCACTATTTTATCCATCCGGACATCGAGCAGAACCGCTCAATAACACCCCGTGAAGCTGCCAGAATACAGACATTCCCGGATAATTACTATTTTGAATCCAAGAAAGGTGTTCCTTCACGAACCCTGGCATTCAAACAAATCGGAAATGCTGTACCGGTGTGTCTGGCATACCATGTTGCTACGGCTCTGCTGGACAGATTTGATGAGCAGAATTAATCTTCACGGAGGGAGATTGTTGTGGCCGATGTGCATACTCCGGAACAACGAAGCTACAATATGTTCCGGATTCACAGTAAAAACACTAAACCGGAAGAATTGGGGAGGAAATTTCTGCTCTCGCAATGATTTCGATATCGAAAAATGATGCCAAGCTGCCAGGAAAACCAGACATTGTGCTACCAAAATATAAAACGGTCATCTTTGTGAATGGTTGCCCATACAAGACCTTTTATTAGACGTAGAGTGCTACCACAAAACAGAAATAGAATATCCGTCTCGTATGGATCAAGTTCAAATTGCAGACTGACTATTGCTGCCAGTGAGTCCATTCCCTTGCGAAGATTGGTCTTCCCGGCTGCTATGTAAATCTTTTTGAAACCCGTTGCATCCTTAAGCATTGTGCAGCACCCGTTCGATTTCTTTCAATGCCTTAATTGCAGCTTCACCGGTTATCTTCAGCCTGAATCCCGGGGCTGAGACTTGGATTACAATGCTATCCGTATGGGTCTTGGAAGTTGCCTGACACATCTTGGTGACCTCGACGAATGGAACCGGTAATGTTTGTGGTGCCTGCTCTAAAATCGGTATATCACTGGGATCCTGCGCACATTTTAATAATGCTCGCTCATGGCGGTAGTAGGTAGAATAACTGATTCCTTGCTTCCGGCACCATTCCTTTACCGGAACACCTGAATTGCGGCACTTCACAATGCGCTGCTTCTACCGTTTTTGGCTTATAGCCCGCTTCATCTGACTCACTCCCATGGCTACGACTCATCCTTGAGACTTTTCAGGATTTCCGGATAGTTACCAAGAATTCTCAGTAATTCTTGATACCCTTATTATCTCACAGGTGCCGTTGCTTTCACAGGACGTCATTTATTATGCGCCTACGTTATCATTTACGAAATTTCCGCATAAAACGAAAGCGTGCGGAAACTTAACATCCCTTGCCCATAATTGTGGATTGTTACGGTTTGACTTAGATTTTGATGAAACATGCAAATACTCTTTGCTTATTCGGAAAAATTCTCTTGAATCAGCAAAATGCTTTTGCTATAATTAGCGTATAGAAGGGCGGTGTTAGCTTGTTAATCGAAGAACTGATTGAACTAGCAAACAAAATATGCAAACAGAAAGCCGAAGAGCAAACAATAGAACTGAAATCCGCACAGACGGGTTGCCCTAAGAGGCTGTACGATACGCTGTCGAGTTTTTCCAACCAAGACAGTGGCGGTATCCTTGTGTTCGGTATTGATGAGGATGCTGCCTTTCAGGTCGTCGGCGTATATGATCCGCAGGATCTGCAGAAGAAAATAACGGAACAGTGCTTACAGATGGAGCCTCCGGTTCGTGCCGTATTCACCCTGGCAGAATATCAGGGGAAAACGATTTGCGCTGCGGAAATCCCGGCAATCGACATTGCGGAGCGTCCCTGCTACTATCGCGGTGCAGGGCGTACCAAGGGTTCCTACATTCGTGTCGGAGATGCGGATTTGCCGATGACAGACTACGAGCTATACAGCTATGAAGCGTTCCGTAAGCATTTGCATGATGACGAGCGACCCGTTGAACGGGCGACGCTGCAACTGCTGGACACAGAAAAGATCCACCGCTATATTGAAAAAATGCGTGTAGACCGACCCGGGTTTTCCAGACTGACACAGGAGCAAGCCATGGAGATGCTGAACATTACAAGAAACGGTGTTCCAACCTTGGCAGCAGTTCTGAATTTTTGCCTTTACCCACAGGGATTCTTCCCGCAGCTTGGCATTACGGCGATTGTTGTGCCTGGCACGGAAATCGGCGATGTAGATCAGGATTCCGCACGGTTTATCGACAACAAGCGAATCAGCGGAACCATTACGGAAATGGTGGAGGAAGCACTGAATTTCTGCCGTCGGAATATGAAGGTCAAAACCATTATCAGCAAAGAAACCGGCGCCCGCACGGATAAAACGGAGTATCCCGTAGATGCCCTCCGCGAAGCAATCCTCAATGCCGTTATTCACCGCGACTATAGCATTCATACGGAGGGAACACCGGTTCAAATTGACTTTTTCACGAACCGTGTCGAAATTCACAGCCCCGGAAGCTTGTATGGCCGGATGAGCATCGAACAGCTGGGTATTGCGAAACCGGATCTTCGGAATCCTGCGCTGGCCGTCATGGCAGAAACGTTGACCGCAGCAGAACATCGTTACTCGGGCATTCCCACTATGCGTAATGCGATGAAGGAATATGGCTTACCGGAACCGAAATTTGAAAACCGCAGAAACGAGTTCGTGGTAACACTTTATAATAAAGCGGAAGAGGAGAAAGAAGCAGTAAATACCAAACCTGTCGGAGATCTGTTGGCGTTTTGTCATGAGCCGAAAACACGGCAGGAGATTGCGGCATTTTTGGGCGTGAAAACCGTGTTTTATGCGATGCAGCATTATGTTCAGCCTCTGCTTGCTGCTGAAAAGCTTGCAATGACCATACCGGAGAAGCCCAAAAGCAGAAATCAAAAGTATTATACAGTTCGATAGGCAGACTTGATGTTGTCCTTTCTGCCCCCATTGTCCCGGTGCATCAGGACGAACGCTGCAAAAATGCACCACGCCGTCAAAGCATGATGCATTTGTATCCACGAACGGTAGATTTGCCAACAAAAGCTCGTTGAAACGACAAGTTTCAACGAGCTTTTTTCTACCTTATGGCAAAAGTGGTAACGATCTGCTAACTTTGACCCCAAAATGACCCCAAAATGACCCCAAAACGGGAAAATGACTGCGCCCGGATGGCTGAACTTTTCAACCGTCCGGGCGCTTTTTGTGGATAAATTTTGCGGAGTTGGCAGGTAAATATAGGATCGGTCAGTGTAGTCAGCTCGCCTTGACGAGTACCAACACGCTGTTGTTTGGCACTACGATTTGGTCTTGTTTGGTGGGAATGGGCGGGTTCTTGTACTGGCGCAGGGCTTTTTGGATTTGCTGCTTGACCTCGAACAGAGCAGCTTCCAGCGTGGGGGCTTGGGTAGTGATTTTGGGAAAGTCAGGAACATGGGCGGTGCAGCCGTCTGCCGAGAGTGCACAAAGCAGGCTGGTTCTCAACGGAGATACTGTACTGCATCCCGAACATATCGTTCATCTTGTCCATCTCGCGCCGCTTGTGTTCGTCCATGCTGTGAACGTAGGCGTCCATTGTGAACGCCACCGAGTAGTGACCGAGGATGGCTGACAGGGTCTTGTAGTCCATGCCGCGCTCCAGCGCACGGGTGGCGAAGGTGTGGCGCAGGGCGTGGAAGGTAAAGTGTCCGATGTCGGCATCCTTCAACAATGAGACCACCCCAGAAATGCGTTTGTGGATATCCAAACGCTATGCTTGCAAAACACGTCTACCCCAAAACGATGACAAATAAACCCGGTACCCGCACAAATTCGTATATACTCTCAAGAGTGAATCACTTCTGATTCATCCAAAAATCTTGACTCGAAAAAGTGAATCGGTTCTGATTCAATCCCTGCGGTAGCCAGCCAAAAATTACAATTGCATCACAAAAATTACAATACGCAGATTTCACGGCACGCTATACTGGATACAGAATTCATTCGCGAGAGGGAGGAAAACTGTATGCGTGCAAAATTGAGCAACTTACAAAGCATCCCGCAGGTGGTTGCGGAGATGACGCTGGATGAAAAATTGGATATGGTGGGGTGCTACCGCGCCTGCCACACACGACCCATCCCGGATATGGATGTGCCCGCCATCTATCTGATGGACGGCGCGACCGGGCTGAATGGCACCCATGTGGTGCTGGACTACTTAACAGCCCCCTGCCGTGCCAATGACCCGCGTACGGCGTATGCCACGCCGGAAATGGTGGCACTGAACCGCGTTGATCTCAACGAGGCCGCGGCAAAGTACAAGGGCGATGCACTGATGACCGACCTTGTGGAGCAGGCGGCAAAATACCGTCCGGGCGGTCGGCAGCATATCAGCTTCCCGTCGGGCATCAACATCGGCGCGTCGTTTGACCCGATCACAGCCGAGACCATCGGCCGCGCGGTCGGACAGGAATTGCGTGACGCCGGGGTGGATGTCTGCTTTGGTCCCAACGTGGATATTGCCCGCGACCCGCTGGGCGGCCGTAACTATGAAATGTACGGCGAGGACCCGGAGCTGGTGGCTCAGACCGCGGCAGCCTTTGTACGCGGTATGCAGAGCGCCGGCATTGCGGCCTGTGCCAAGCATTTCCTCGCAAATAACCAGGAATCGAACCGCAGCACAACAAGCTCCAACCTTTCAAAACGGGTTATGATGGAACTGTATGCCCGTGGGTTTGAGGCAGCCATCGAGGATGGTCACGTCCTGTGTATCATGAGCGCCTACAACGCCGTGAACGGAGAGTTCACTTCGTATAGCAAAAAGCTGCTGACAGATTTGCTGCGCGGGGAACTGCACTTCGACGGCGCCATTGTCAGCGACTGGGGCGCAGCCGGGCAGAACAAGGAAGGTACGCTGGCGGCGGGTATGGATTTGATTCAGCCCGGTCCAAACGATATGACCGCCTGCAAACAGGCGGTGCAGGAGGGGCGGCTTTCCGAGGAAGTTCTGAACGATCGCGTGACCCATATCCTGCAGCTTATCGTGGAGATCAAACAAAATCAACGCCGCATCCCCGCGCAGTATGACGCCGATACACTGCTGCAAACCGCCTGCAGGACCATTGAAGACGGCGCGGTGCTATTGAAAAACGAGAATGCCGTCCTACCGCTGGCCGAGACCCAGCGTGTTGTGTTCTGGGGGGCGCGCAGCCGCGATACACTGGAGTATGGCAGCGGCTCCACGGCGGTGGAGACGGCCCTGCACAGCAATGTGCTGGACGAATACCGCAAACTGCGCGGCGCGGCGGCCTTTGAGGAATGGACCGATGCCGACACGCTGGTGTACACGGCGGCTGCCCCGGCTGGGGAAAATGTGGACCGCGAAAGCATGGCGGTAGAGGAACAAGACCGCACCCGCATGACCGAGGTGCTGAAGCAGGCAAAGCAGAAAGGCATGAAAACCGTCGTGCTGTTGAATATTTCCGGACCGGTAGAGATGGCGGACTGGCTGCCTTACGCGGATGCAGTGCTTTGCATCTTCATTCCCGGCTGCATGGGCGGCGTGGCAGCGGCACGTCTGCTGACGGGGCTGGCCGAGCCGGGAGGCCGCTTGCCGGTGACGTTCCCGATTCGTTACGAGGACACGCCCGCCTACCCGAACTTCCCCGGTGAGGGCAACGATGCCTACTACGGTGAGGGCGTGTTTGTGGGCTACCGCAGCTACGCAAAGCGCAAGTTAGCTGTGCAGTATCCGTTCGGATGCGGCTTGAGCTACACGGATTTTTCTGTGGAATTGTGTGAAAATGACTTCCGCTGGGATATGCGCACACAGGAAACACTGAATGTGCCTGTGCGGGTAAAAAACGTCGGCAGCCGCCCCGGCAGCGAGGTCGTACAGCTTTATGCCCGCGAGGAAAAGCCCCATATGCTGCGCCCCGACCGCACACTGGTGGGGTATGCCAAGGTGCGCCTTGCCCCCGGTGAGGAAACAATTGTGAATGTATCGGTCAGCAAAAAGGCATTGCGCTGCTATGACGCACTACTGGATAAGTGGGTGCAGCCTATCGGGGCGCACAAGCTGTATCTGGCATTGTCGGCGGAGAACATTTTGGCACAAGCCCCGCTGATGATAGAGGGTAAGAACCCCTATCCCTTGAACGGTGAAAGCACAATTGGGGAAATTCTTGAAAATCCGCGCGCAAAAGAAATCGTAAATCAATTCACGAACGGTATGTTCGATATGATGCCGAAAGAAACACTGGACTTCATGGTGTACCGCAAGCTGAATGATATTCTGTCGGTGGGCATGATTCAAGTCATCCCCGACACAGTAAAACTGAGTGCAATTCTGCAGGGGCTGTATGACCGGCTTGCAAAACTATAAAGGAGGAAACAAGATGAGCTTTCCGAAGAATTTTCTCTGGGGTGCGGCCAGTGCTGCTTACCAGATTGAGGGTGCCTACAATGAGGATGGCAAGGTTCCCGGTATCTGGGATGCTTTGAGCGAGGGGCACGTCAAGCACGGCGAGAACGGTAACATCGCCTGTGATCACTACCACCGCTACAAGGAGGATGTGGCGCTGCTGAAAAAGCTGGGCGTCAAGGCGTATCGCTTTTCCGTCAGCTGGCCGCGCGTGATGTCCGGTCCCGACACGGTCAACCCTAAGGGTCTTGCCTTTTACAGCGACTTGGTGGACGAACTGAAAGCAGCGGGCATTGAGCCGATGGTGACGATTTTCCACTGGAATCTGCCCATGTGGGCGCACGAAAAAGGCGGCTGGTACAATGCGGAAATCAGTGATGATTTCGCCAACTACGCCCGCGTAGTGGCGGATGCCTTGTCCGACCGGGTGCGGTTCTGGTTCACCGTCAATGAGCCGACGACCTTCATCGGCAACGGCTACTTTACGGGGGCGCACGCGCCGTTTGAAAGCCTGATGCAGGAGCAGCCCGCCGTGATGATGAACAAGTTGGCGGTGCTGACAAAAAATGTGCTGCTGGCCCACGGCAAGGCGGTTCGCGTGCTGCGCAGCCGCGCCAAGCTGGCTCCGAAAATCGGTATGGCGCTGAACGGCAGTGTCTACCTGCCGGAGAGCGAATCGCCGGATGACATAGAAAAAGCCCGCACCCAGATGTTCCCGGAGCAGGCATTCTTCTCGCATTTCAACTGGTGGGCAGACCCGGCCGTTCTCGGCTGTGTCCCGGCGGGTCTGCAGCCATTCTTCACGGAGGAGGAACTGAAGGTCATCTGCCAGCCGCTGGACTTCTTCGGCTTTAACTGCTACAATGCCTCCAACTATGAGGAGTACATGGGTCCCAACCCCGCCGTTGTGCCGGGTATGCCCCGCACGGCAATGGACTGGCCCATTACGCCGGATGCTCTGTACTGGGCGGCACGTTTCTTGACGGAGCGCTACCATCTGCCCATTATCGTCACGGAAAACGGTATGGCAAACATAGACTTCGTCATGAGCGATGGCGCAGTGCATGACCCCCAGCGCATCGACTTTGTCAAGCGCTATTTGGCAGGTTTACAGCGTGCCGTGGACGAGAACATCCCGGTGACCGGGTATCTCTACTGGTCCATCATGGACAACTTTGAGTGGGCGGAGGGCTACGATAAGCGCTTTGGTCTTGTGTATGTGGACTATCAGACCCAACAGCGCATCCCGAAGGATTCGTTCTACTGGTATGCGGATGTAATCAAAAACAACAGAATATCATGATTCGGTATGGTGTTGCCTACGATATTGCATCGGGGTAACACCATATTCTTTTTTGAATACGTTCTGAAAATAGCTCTGGCTCGAAAAGCAGAGGTAGCTGCTGATTTCGGCCAACGTCATATCGGTATAATACAAAAGGCTTTTGGCTTCTTCCAGCCGACATTCCGCAATATAATTGCCCAATGTCTGACCGGTTTCTTTCTTAAAGAGATTCCCGGTGTAGGACACACTGCGTCCGATGGAGGCAGCTACATCGTCAAGGCTCAAGGGGGTGTTCACATGATTGCGGATGTAGGACATACAGGTGTATACCTCGCGGCTGATGCCCGCAGGCAGACGCATTTCTCCGATGCGGCGGCAGAAATCCAACGCAGCGCTTACTTGTAAACGATCAATTTCCGGCACTGTCGCGGCGCGCTCACAGTCCAGCACATAGCTGTCTATCAGCTGGTAGGTTAGTTCGGCGTCCATTCCGGCAGGGATGGCGGCCATCATACCGATTTTAGTGATGCCACCGATGAAAATGTTTTTTGCCTGCCGCAGCGGGGTATCAGCCATTGTGCCGCGGCTCAGCCGGGTTGAACTATCATGCATCAGAAAAGCCATTAACCTCTCCGGGTCGCCCTGCCGAATCAAATCGTAAAACATCAATTCCCACTGGTAGGTGTTGTGGAATTTCTCATTTTCCTTGCGCTCCAGCAGGTTCTCGGCGGCATCGCGGCCAACAGTAAAGCTGTCGCGGTCGTTCGTCAAATCAAAGTAGACGGACGGGTCAAGGATTTCACCGTCCATGCAGTAGTAGAGATACGCGGCCTTGTCGAAAAATTCCAGCAGGCTCAGATTGGGTGCGGCCTCCAGAATTGTATCGGCAGCGTGGCGCTGTGCAGCCGGAATTTGATTTTCTGCCATAAAGGCATCCACAAGGTTTTCATTGAGCCTTGCATTATAGACCGGACCGATAATTAGCCGCCAGCCGCCCCGCAGGCGGATGGACGCATAGCCTGCATGGCTGGGGGTGGTGCAGATGTCCAGCGTCCGTGCAGGGTCACGGGCAGCAAACAGTGCAGCCGTGCGGCGCTGCGGCTCCTCCGGGTACTGCAGGTGACAGGTATCTTGTTTGTCGTACAAGGAAAACGCGATTCCCTCGGCCCGGAAAAACAGCATACAGAGATTGGTGATGCGGATATAGCGTGCGGTATCCACGGAGCAGACCTCCCCACAGATTGATAATTTTATTTTACAATATCCAGTCAAATAATGCAATATGCATGGAGAGGCAGATGCTATACTAAATTCAGAAACAAGGGATGAGTTCCCTAAAAAACAGGAGGAAGACAATATGGCATTCGGTAAAAAAGAGCGCCCCACTGTGGATAAGGACGGCGCAGCACTCGTAATGCGCAAACGCGACTATCTCGCGGACTTCTCCGGCCAGTTGGGTCTGGGCCTTATGGCAAACCTTGTAGGTCAGCTGCAATACTTCTACACCGATAAAGTCGGGCTTGCAGTCGGCTCCGTGGGTATGGTCATGGCCATCGCCAAGGTCGTGGATGCGCTGACAGACATCTGGTTCGGCAATATCATTGACCACTCCAAGGGCGGCAATATGAAGTATTACAAGTGGATGCTTCGTATGGCGGTTCCGGCCGCGGCTATCACGGTAATGATGTTCACGGTTCCCATCAAAGCCGGTCAGATTCCGGCTGTCGCTTACGCACTGGTGACAAACCTGCTGGTTACGGCGGTCATCTACACAATGATTGCCACACCCTTTGCGGCAACCATGATCGTGCGCACCAGGAGCCAGCAGGAGCGCGGTAACATGGGCATTCTGCGTGCGGTCGGCAACTATGCTTCCGGCATGGTCATTTCCATCGCAACGATTCCCATCACGAATATGCTGGGCGGCACACAGGCGGCGTGGATCAAGTACGGCGCGGTCATTGCACTGATCGTTCTGCTGAGCTTGCTTATCTGCTACGCCAACGGCAGCAAGGCTATGCGTAAAGCGGTCGAGGATGACACCGCAGCAGCAGAGCCGGAGGAAGAACCCGTTAATTTTCTTACGGCAGTCAAGTGCCTGTTCGGCAACAAATACTGGGTCATCGTGCTGCTGTTCAACTTGATTACAGCGGTTTCCTCGGCCATCGCCGCGTCGTCCGGCGCCTACTACTGCAAGTGGATTTTCGGCAATGATAATCTGGTAGCCATTGCCGGTTCGGCCGGTCTGCTCTCCACGCTTTTAGGCTTTGTACTGTCCAACCCCATCATCAAAAAGCTGGGCGTAAAGGGAACCATCAATCTGGGTCTGCTGGGGTACGCAGCTTCCTGCGCAGTGCGCTGCTTTGTGCCGACCAATCTTGCAGCGTACATCGGCTCCGATCTGGTAGGAAGCTTTTTACAGATCCCTTTGATGTGCCTGTACGGCGTTCTGTTGGCAATGGCGGTCGATTACAATGAGTACAAATATGATAAAAAGCTGGTGGCCGTCTCTTCCGGTGCGATTGGCTTCGGCAACAAGGTCGGCGGCGGTCTGGGTGCGTTGGTTCTGGCACTGTTCCTGATGATTGGCTCCTACGATTCCACCCTAAGCGCGGCCACCACCTCGATGCGCTATGCGATCTACGCATTTTCCAACTATCTGCCCATCGTACTGAATGTGGGCATGTTCTTGATTTTCCGCGGCTTCGATCTGGAGGAAAAACTTCCCGCCATGCGTGCGGAAGTTGCCAAGCGGCATGCACAAAAACCGGAGGAATAAGACCATGAAATTCACGATTCCCGCAAATGCACCTGCAAAGCCGTTCCATAAGCACTGGCAGTTCTGCGTCGGCAGCGGTCATGCAGCCATGGCAATGCGCACCGATTACTGTGAGCAGCTCAAGCAGATCCATGACGAACTGGGTATTGAACGGGTGCGTTTCCACGGTATTTTCAGCGATGATATGCATACCTATGACACCATGTCCACGGTCATGCCGATGCCCGGCTCCGAGCAGGTGCCGTTCTATGAGAATAGCTTCCGCCTGCCGGGACTGGTCTATGACAATGTGCTGAAAGCCGGCATGAAGCCTTTTGTGGAGTTGAGCTTCATGCCCAGCCCGATGGCCAAGCGCCCGACACGCGGCACCTTTTACTGGAAACCATGCATTGCCCCGCCGAAGGATGAGGCACAGTGGCAGGCGTATATTCAGAAATTTGTCCGTTTTCTGCTGAACCGCTACGGCAAAGAGGAAGTGGAAACATGGTTCTTTGAGGTCTGGAACGAGCCGGACTTGAAAACTCCGTTCTTTGACGGCACACAAGAGGACTATTTCCGTCTGTATGAAATCACCGCCAAGGCTGTCAAAGCAGTGGATGATAAACTGAAGGTCGGCGGTCCCGCCACCAGCAACAGCAAGTGGGTCGCGGCGTTCGTGGACTACTGCAAGGCCCATGATGCGCCGGTGGACTTCATCACGACCCATCAGTATGCAGGAGATCCCATCAGCGAGGTGTGTGACCAGAAAGACGCGGATCACATGAAGGATACTGCGGAGATTCAAGCGGAATACAAGGTCGATTTTACCCAGCTGTTTGCCGGCTTAAAGCCGGAGGATGGCTTGCTGCCAATGTTCCGTCGCACGATGCCCGACAACACCGAGACGGATGACCTGAATCGCGATCTGCTGCGCGATGCCGCCGAGCAGGTACAGAAGCAGGCTGACGGTTTGCCGGTATACTATACCGAATGGAACGGCTGCGCAACCTTTGGCGCGCCCGGTAACGATACCCGCAAGGTAGCCGCCTACGATGTGCGCGCGGCTCTCAGTGCTGAGGATTTCATCGACGGATCCAGCATCTGGTGCTTCAGCGATATTTTTGAGGAAATTCACCCCTTCCCGGAGGAATTTCACGGCGGGTATGGTCTTGTGACCCAGCACGGTATCGCAAAACCGCTTTTCCACGCACTGCGCCTGCTGGGGCAGGCCGGGGATAAACGGCTGGAGCTGCCCGGCGCACTGGACGGCGAGGTGAGTGTGGCAGCGTTCCGCGATGCTGCCGACACACAGCTTACCGTGCTGGCTACCAAACAGAACCTGCACCACTTTGCAGGGCAAAGCACCCCGGCCACCCCGGTGGAGATCGAGGTCGAACTGGACGCAAAGCCGCAGAGCGTGCAGCTTTGCCGCATCGACGAGGAACACGGCAACCCGCTGAAGTGCTGGCAGGCAATGGGTGAGCCGGAGGACATGACCCCGGCGCAGGTACAGCAGGTCATTGATGAAAGTGCAGTGGACTACGCCCCGGCTCCGTATGAATATGCGGACGGCAAACTCACCGTAAAGACAGAGCTTGTCACCAACGACTTGGCTTTTATCCGCATCGTAAAATAAAACTGCGGGGTGCATCCGATCGATGCACCCCGTTTTGCGTAAGAGGGAGTTATTATGATATTGGATTTTAACGCCGATTGGCGCTTTTACAAGGCAGATGGAAGCTGCCGCACTGTGCATCTGCCCCATGATGCCATGCTGGAGGAACCCCGGCAGGAAAACTGCCAAAACGGCAAGGACTGCGGCTATTTTCCGGGCGGGAAATATGCCTATGAAAAGACGTTCTCTCTGCCGGGGGAGCACCTGAATGAGGCACTGACATTTTTGTTTGAGGGCGTGTATCAGAATGCGGTCGTTTATCTGAACGGCGAAAAAATTGCCGAACACCGTTACGGCTATACGGAATTTACCGCCGATGCCACCGGAAAAGTGCGTGCCGGGGAAAACACCCTGCGCGTCACGGTGGATAACAGTCTGGAACCCAACTGCCGCTGGTACACGGGCAGCGGCATCTACCGCCCTGTGCATCTGATGGTAAAGCCGAAAGACGGCGTGCGCCCGGTAAAGATCCGCACGGTGTCGATTGCTCCCGCCGTGGTCGAGGTGCAGACCGAAACCGAACACGCGGCGGTGGAAATTTGGGATGGTGCGCAGTGCGTGGCAAAGGGTGCGCCGGGGGCCATCGAGATCCCGCAGGCTAAGCTGTGGGATGCCGAACACCCGAACCTGTACACCTGCGTGGTCAAGACCGAAAACGACGAGGAATCCGTCCCGTTCGGCATCCGCACACTGACATGGAGCGCAAAAACCGGTCTGTGCGTCAACGGCAAGGCGGTCAAGCTGCGCGGTGGGTGCATCCACCACGACAATGGCATTTTGGGTGCCTGCGGCTTTGCCGATGCCGAGGAACGCCGCATCCGCATTATGAAAAAGGCGGGTTACAACGCCGTGCGCTGCGCCCATAACCCGGCAAGCCGCGCCCTGCTGGATGCCTGTGACCGCCTTGGTATGTATGTGATGGACGAAGCCTTTGACGGCTGGTACACACCCAAGACCTACCATGACTATTCCCGCATTTTTGCCGAAAACTGGCAGGATGATTTGACCACTATGATTGCCAAGGATTACAGCCATCCCAGCGTGATTCTGTATTCCATCGGCAACGAGGTGTCGGAAACGGCTTTCCCGCAGGGCGTGGAAACGGCCGACAAGCTGACCCGATTTGTCCACGCGCTGGATGATACCCGCCCCGTGACAGCGGGCATCAATGTGCTGCTGAACGTCTACGCACAGAAAGGCATTGGCGTGTATAAAGAAAGCGGCCCCTACAAGCCGGAGCCGCTGCCGCCCAAGCAGCCGGAGGAGAAAAAGAAAGAGTCGGGTTCTGCGTTCTTCAACATGGTCACGCAGAATCTCGGTCCGCTGATGTTTTACATGAGCAAGGGCAAAAAAGGCGACGTTGCCTGCCGCGATGTGGCGGAAAAGCTGGATGTTCTCGGCTTGAATTATGCGGCTTCCCGCTATGAGGACGACTGCAAAAACTATCCGAATCGCTTGATGGTGGGCAGCGAGACGATTATTGGCGAGCTGCCGTACAACTGGGCGCAGGTGCAAAAGCATACAGCGCTGATTGGCGATTTTGCATGGGCGGCCATTGATTATCTGGGCGAAGCGGGCATCGGTCAGATGATCCCGAAGGATACGCCGGGTCTGCCGATTGCGGCGGGCAGCGGTGCGATTGATTTAACGGGAAACATTACAGCGGAAAGTTATTTCCAGCAGGCGGTGTGGAGCCTGCGCAAAGCACCTTACTTGGGTGTGCGCCCGGTCAACTGGAACGGCAGAAAAATGACGGGCAGCGCGTGGCGTATGACGAACGCCGTGGAAAGCTGGACGTGGTTCGGATGTGAGGGGCAGAAAGCCACGGTGGAAGTGTACAGCGATGCAGAATTTGTGGCGCTGTACTGCAATGATAAGCCGGTTGGCAAAAAGCGCACAAAGAAATTCCGCGCGATTTTCAAGCTGCCCTACCGACCCGGCACACTGAAAGCCGTGGCACTGGATAAAAGCGGAAACGCCCTTGGAGAAACCACACTGCAAACAGCGGGACAGAAAACCCGGCTGCATCTTTCCCCGGAGAAAACGACCTTGCGCGCAGACGGTCAGTCACTCTGTTTTATTCCCATCACGCTGACCGATGCGGCAGGCATCTGGAAACCGTGCGCCAACGCAAAGGTTCATCTGAAAATCGAAGGTCCGGCTGCCTTACAGGCCCTCGGCAGTGCTGCAACACAGACGGATGAAACCTACCTCGGCAGCAGCCACACCACATGGCTCGGACGCGCTTTGGCTGTCATTCGTGCCGGAACCGAGCCGGGCAAGGTGCGCGTCACGGTCACGGCAGAAGGGTACGAGCCGCAATATGTGGATTTGACGGTGGAGTAAGAAAGGCGGGTTTTCATGCTGAAATTGTACGATTTAACAACAGAATATAAACGCGAACCGCTGGGCTTGGACGAGGTGATGTGACGGCGTTCTGCCCCACGGCGGCGTTCAATGAGAACATTATGCCGTTTATGACCAAGTGGCTTCGTGACTTGGCCAGTGAACTGGGACCCGATGTCAGTATGCCGCAGGTCGTGCCGAACATTCTGGGCAACCAGCAGGACGGCGCGGCGTTCTGGGGCGATGTAGTGACCGTGCTGCCGTGGACACTCTACCGCGCCTACGGCGACAAGCGCATTCTGCAGCACAGCTACGACAGCATGAAGCACTGGGTCGAGTTTATCGAGAGCCAGTGCGGCGAAAACGGGCTGTGGCAGACGGGCTTCCAGTACGGCGATTGGCTGGGGCTGGACGCCGAGGCGAACGCCTTGGGTGATGAGCGCAAGGGCGCGACGGATGACTACTTTGCTGCCAATGTCTGCTTTGCGTGGAGCTTGCAGATCCTTGCGGATACCGCCGCCGTTTTACAGTACGCCGAGGAGGCGCGCCGCTGGAGCCGCCGCCGTGAGGAGCTTGTGCGGGCATTCCGCGCCGAGTATGTGACCCCCACCGGGCGTCTTGTCAGCGAAACGCAAACCGCCCTGATCCTGGCGCTGCACTTTCACATGGTGCCGGACGAGTTCCGCCCGCGCCTTTTGGACGCGCTGGAAAAGAACATCGGTGCGCATAAAACGCATCTGCTGACCGGGTTTATCGGCACGCCGTTTGCCTGCCTGACCCTGTCCGAAAACGGCAGGCACGACCTTGCCGGCAGGCTGCTTTTGCAGGAGGACGACCCCAGTTGGCTGTATGAGGTCAAGATGGGTGCCACCACCATCTGGGAGCGCTGGAATTCCATCCGCCCGGACGGCAGCTTCAACCCCGCCAACATGAACAGCCTGAACCACTACGCCTATGGCTCGATTGGCAACTGGCTGTACACCAAGCTGTGCGGGCTTGAAATCCTGGAGCCCGGTTACAAGAAATTTGCCCTGCGCCCGCAGTTTATCAAGGGCATCACCCACGCCGAACTGACCTACGAGAGTGTCTACGGCAAAATTGCCATTGCGTGGCGGTGCGAGGGCGGCAAGATCACGGTGGATGCCACGATACCCGCTAACACCACCGCCGAGCTGACCCTGCCCGAACAGACCGAAATGCTGACCCTGGGCAGCGGCAGCTACCACTACGAGTACGCCACCGAAACCAGCTTGAAAATAGACCGCTATTCGTTGGAAACCCCGCTGCATATCATTTTGGAGCATCCGGCTGCACAGGCAATTTTCCGGCAGTACGCGCCGGAATTTCTGGAAAATCCGATGTTGGAGTATGTGAAAGACGAGCCTATTACAGCCCTGCTTGCCTACGGAGAATCCATGCGCCCGCTGTTTGAGCAGGTGCTGATCGCCATGAACCAAGCTGATAAGCGGTGAGTCTGTATAAATTATACTACGCCCAACATGAAAACTGAAATCGCAAGTTGTACTCTCCGGTGTTAAGTTGTACGCATCACTGTAGGATTACAGCATAAAAATCCGAATTTTATGTTTTGCGGATAAGATAGGATTCGTATTTGCTTTTTTAGTATTTATTTGTGCAGGCTTTTCCTGTACAGGTGAAACCCGTCTGGGCAAAGCCTGCACAGGAAAAGCCGTTCTTGGGTAAGAAAGCCCCAAAGGCGGGGATTTTAGGGTGGTATTTGGCTGGACGAGTACCACCGCCCGATGCGGTGCGAACGCGCCCAAACAGGGGCGTTTCTCGCGGCAACGGGGGCGGTGTGCGGGGATGGCGTGGAATAGTGCTTGCGTATAACTTCTTGCCGGAGAGTAAAACTTATATACTGGTTCGTTGAGCTTTTCACTTGCGTAAACCCTGTGATGTAAGTACCCGTATTTCTCAATGAGACCAAAACTGCGCATTTATTTGAACGGTGTGAGTCAGAATCCGTTTCACCGATTTGCCCCCAAAACTGCCCCCAAAAGGGTTTGAGACGGGTCAGCACCATGCAGCACTCTTTTGTACACATGGGACAAAATCCGTTCTGAGCCTTGGTACGCAATACCACCAAACCCAACAAAACAACATTCCAACGCATAAACTTTGAATTTCTCATAACCCGGAGGTCGCAGGTTCAAGTCCTGTCCCCGCAACCATATGAAGAACGGTAGAACGTCAGGTTTTACCGTTCTTATTTTTCGTGGTAACAAGTCAATTTTTTATTCAGTTTTTATTCAGCCGGTATTTCCGTGGCGGCAAAGCCAATGATGGAATTCATTGCGTTTGCTGCCTGTACCCTCCCATCATTGATAAGATGGGCATAGTAACGGTCAAGGGTTGCAGGGTCATCACCAACAAAGTCCGCCACGGAAATTTTATCAACCCCGTTATGCAACAGCAAAGAAACAACCGTATGCCGGAATTCACATCATGCAGAAGTAAACGAAAACCATAAAACCGGAGGCCGCCGCAAAGCCCCCGGTTTTATGCGTAAACAGCAGCGATTTTCGTTGCATTGCCTGCCCGGCTGCGGTACAATAGCAGTGCTGCGGCAAGGAAGTACAACGATGAAAACAACAGCTATGACGGCGGAAGAGCGCGTGCGCTATATGACACAAGCACCGGTGCGCCGCCTGATTTTGGAAATGTCTGCGCCCACGGTTATCAGTATGCTGGTGACAAGCTTTTACAATATGGCCGATGGCGTGGCAAGCATCGGTTGTGGCCGCCGCGCGGCAGGGATTGTTTTTGATCCCGGTCGTCTTTATCCTGCCAAATCTTTTAGGGCTTGCAGGCGTGGAGTACGCCCAGCCCGCCGCGGATCTGCTGGCCTTTGCGCTGGCGCTGCCTATGGGGCTGTCCGTGCTGAAGACGTTTCGCAGTGATGCGCCAACACCGGCGCACACTTTACGCGAAGAATAGAAACATGGAGGAAAAGTATGTTAGTACCTGTTTTACTTTTTATTGTCGGTCTGCTGTTCCTGATTAAGGGCGGCGACTGGTTCGTCGACGGCGCATCTGCGCTGGCGCGGCGCTTCCACCTGCCGGAACTGCTGATTGGCGCGACGGTCGTTTCCATCGGCACAACGCTGCCGGAGGTCATGGTTTCCACGATGTCGGCGGTTTCCGGCCACGGCGAGATTGCCTACGGCAATGCCATCGGCTCGGTCATCTGCAACTCGGCGCTGATCGCAGCCATCACGATTGCCGTGCGCCCTGGCAAGGTTGACCCCAAGACGCTGAAAACGCCGGTTATCTTCTTCTTTATCGCCGCCGCCATCTACTGCGTGGCTGCCTACGGCTTCGGTGAATTTACCCGCCCGATGGGCTTTATCATGCTGGCAATGTTCGTGGCCTACATGGTCGCCAACGTCCGGCAGATGAAGAACTCCCCCGCTGAGGAACACGCCGAAGAGGAAGAGCTGATCCCCTTGTCCAAGACGCTGATCCTGCTGGTCGCCGGTGCGGCGGTCATCGCCGTTGGCGCAAATCTGCTCGTTGATAATGGTACACTGATCGCCCAAGCGCTGGGCGTGCCCGAAAGCGTCATCGCCCTGACCTTTGTCGCGCTGGGTACTTCTTTGCCGGAGCTGGTCACGGCCATTACTTCGCTGATTAAAGGTCACAGTGATTTGTCCGTTGGCAACGTCGTCGGCGCAAACGTCTTCAACCTCGTGCTGGTCAGCGGTGTTTCCGTTACGCTGGCTCCGTTCACCATCCCGCAGAGCTCGACGCTGTTCGGAGTAAACTCCAGCCTGGTGTTAGACCTGCCGGTCATGCTGGCCGTCATGCTGATCATGACAGTACCTGCCCTTGTCAAAGGTAAGATGAACCGCGCACAGGGTATTATTTTGCTGGCCATTTACGCAGCTTTCTGTGCAATCCAGTTTACGATGTAAACGCTAATCACAATAATCACTGGGGCGCTGCCGGGAAACGGCAGTGCCTTTTTTTGTGGGGAGAGCCGTCTTGCGCGGTGCTGCCAGGTAGTTTGCCGGGCACGCTGCCGGGTAAAGTCCTGCCCAAAACGCGGAAAGAACAGCTGCCCACGATGTTCTGGCTATGTTCCATCGGCGTCAACTCAGTCATCAAGGCGTCGGGCATGACGGCGGTTGTGCTGGCACTTTTGGTGGGCTTATATTTTTTGATATCTGGTCTGCAACACAAGTCGGCGACAATACATTGTCAAAAGATTGCACAAACGCCCCCGCCCAAACAAGACTTTGTTGGGCGGGGGCGCTCATTTTACTCTTTTATTTATGGCAACACCGCACAATTCCCGCCTAGCGGCTTAAGCACCGCTTCGGCGGCTGC
>OGOM01000819.1_pt1 | contig 27537 bp, 21 predicted proteins | sample 1552681 | NCBI WGS metagenome assembly OGOM01 (sample SAMEA2580188, study PRJEB22360) | human gut metagenome | biome: human gut; feature: human-associated habitat; material: faeces | place: Denmark | collected 2008/2010 | reverse complement strand
GTTTTGTAGATCCTGTTACGAATGTGTTACCACAGTTGCAGGTTACAGTTGCCTGGTAGTAAGCGGGATGGATTCCTTCTTTCATTTCTTTCACCTCTCTATAAAAATGTCGTGTATAAGTTCTTGTTCTCATCCTCACTGCTTATGGAACCACAAACAGCGGTATTATTGTACCATAAGAGGAGATACGGTGCAAGACTTATTTTAACATTTTTTGCGATAATTAAATAAAGTGATTTTTCTTCACCATGTTCACAAATTCCACATTATTTCGTGTATGGGCAAACATATCCAGAATCCGGTCGGTTGCCTCATCCGGCTTCAGTCCATTCAGTGCCTTACGCATGATATTGATGGCTTCCAGCTCTTCCGGAGTTAACAGCAGGTCTTCTCTTCTGGTGCCGGACTTTGCAAGGTCAATCGCCGGGAAGATACGCTTCTCGGACAGTTTTCTGTCTAGAACCATTTCCATATTACCGGTACCTTTGAATTCCTCATATACCACATCATCCATCTTACTTCCGGTCTCTACCAGTGCGGTCGCCAGAATTGTCAGGCTTCCGCCCTCACGCATATTACGGGCTGCACCGAAAAATCTCTTGGGCATATGGAGTGCTGCGGGATCCAGACCACTGGGGGGAACCACCAGGTTGTACGCACGGGTCAGACGGGTGATACTGTCAAGCAGGATCACGACATCCATTTTATGTTCAACGAGACGCTTTGCACGCTCGATCACCATCTCGGATACTCTCTTGTGATGCTCAGGAAGTTCATCAAAAGTGGAATAGATCACTTCCACATTATCTCCGTGGATCGCTTCCTTAATATCGGTAACTTCCTCGGGGCGCTCATCGATCAGCAGGATCAGCATATGATTGCCGCGCAGAATAGATTTTGCCACTTCCTTCAACAGCGTTGTCTTACCTGCCTTGGGCGGGGATACGATCATACCACGCTGTCCCTTACCGACGGGACTCACCAGATCCATAACTCTCATAGCAATGCTACAGCCGGGAGTCTCCATTTTGATCCTCTCATCGGGGAAGATCGGAGTCATATCTTCGAATGCCATTCTCTTGGAGGATTCTTCTACGGTATATCCGTTAATGCTCTTAACAAACAAAAGCGCACTGAACTTCTCCTGCTGGGTCTTGATCCGCTTGTTACCCTTCAGAATATCTCCTGTCTTCAGATTAAACTTACGGATCTGTGACGGAGATACATATACATCATGATCACCCGGCAGATAATTATCACTTCGGATAAATCCGAACCCATCTGGCATAACCTCCAGAATTCCGCGTGCAACAATTCCACTGTCCAGGCGGTCAATATCATGGATTTCTTTATCTCCGGTATTCGCAGACATCTCTTTTACTGTCTCACGCTTTTCCTGTTTTTCTTTTTCCTGCGCTGTAATCAGGTTGCGTTTATACTCTGCTTCCATTTTTTCAGCACCCTGACGATAACGTTCCGTCATCTGCGCGCCCTGCATATCTACCATCTGCTCGCGCAGGTCAGTAATATCGGGAATCCAGTAGCTGATCTCATCAATATATTCAGGCGTACCTGGAACTGTAGCCATCTGCAGACCGCCCTGTTCTTTCATCATTCCGTGTAAAGCGCCGCCCATCGCCAGCATATCTGAAACGGGCAGGTCAGTTTTGACCATTTTCATAATTTCCGAAACCAGCCCCGGCATCTTAGTTAAAATCTGTGCCGAAGCAATCTTTTCGTAAACCGCCATCATAAACTTCTGCTGACGCTTAATACGGCCAATATCGCCTTCCTCATCACGATAGCGCACATACTGGATCGCTTTTTTGCCATCCAGATGCTGTTGCCCTGCCGGAAGATCGATCAGAAAATCATCCCAGTCATCATAATAATACATATCCTTTTCCACATCAATATCAATGCCGCCGATCGCATCGACCAAACTTTCAAAACCACTGAAATCGACCATTACATAATTATTGACCTGAATGCCCAAAAGCTCTTCCGTTGTCTGCTGCGTCAGCTTGTGCCCGCCGAACGCATAAGCATGGTTGATTTTATCCCAGCCATGCCCGGGGATCCGCACCCTGGTATCACGCGGAATCGACAGCAGCGAAACATTTTTACTTTTAGGGTCGAACATTACGACAAATAACGTGTCGCTGCGACCAGGATCATCGTCCTTTTCCCTGCCGTCTACGCCTAATACTACGATATTGCGTTTAGAGCCCAGCCGTTCATTGCGCGGCAGGTCATCCATAGTTTTAGCCAGCGTCCCAAACATCGGATCGCCGTTCATATAAGCATATACCAAATAACTGGCGGCAGCGATTGCCGCTACGATCAGCAAAATTAATTTTTTCAATCCTTTTCTTCCTTTCCCACACCCAATTACAAAATATTAGCCTGCAGTTCTTTATGAAACCGTTTAATAAATCCATGCAGTATCCGAGCTGTAAGCCCCCAGATAACATGCCCCTGATATTCGTAAAAATAGATATTATACCCCTTCCGCTTATACCAGTCGTGCGGATGGCGCGGCAGCAGATCAAAAGGAAAATCTGCAGTTGCGCGGTTTGCCAGTTCCATATGAGCAACGCGCGGCTCAGAAAGCAATAAAAAATTCAGCGGCACCGTAAAAATCTCAGCTACCTCATCGCTGTTGCAGTCCAGCTTTACTTCGTTGGCCAGCCTGCCAACAAAAGGATGAATAATAGGTCCCATATGTGTCACCAAGTAATCCAGTTCACCGCACAATTCTATTTTGTCTTCAGTAATACCCAGCTCTTCACAGGTTTCGCGCACAGCAGTTTTGGCAAAGCTGTCATCGCCGCACTCATAGCGTCCGCCCGGAAAACATACATCGCCCGGCTGCCACCCCAAACCGGCGGCCCGTACTTCAAAAAGAACTGCCGGACCCTGCTTGGTGTCTATCAACGGCACTAAAACGGCAGCATCCCACAAACGGTCAGCTTTATCGATCCGGGCAGGACGGCGGTTGAGTCGTTCTGTGATCTGTTTTATAAGTTCAGCTGTTTTTTCCATACAATAACCCCATTTCTCCTATATCCCTTCTGCGTCCACAGCAAATTTCCTGCCGCCTGTTGTGAATTATTCTTGAAATATAAAAGACGGACGGGTCTAAACCCATCCGTCAAAGAGTCTTGTCTTATTTTAATAAAGCGGTTCTTCGATGTTCGACTTTTCGCTTTTATCAACCAGATAAGCAACGGTAGCGTCACCAGTAACATTAACGCAGGTCCGCGGCATATCAAGGATACGGTCGATACCTGCGATCAGAGCGGAACCCTCAAGCGGCAAGCCGATCGCCGTCAATATCATCGTCAGCATGATAAAGCCTGCCCCCGGAACACCGGCAGTGCCGATCGAAGCCAGCGTACCAGTAAGAACAATAGTCAGATACTGCCCGGTCGTAAGATCGACCCCATAGATCTGCGCAATGAAGAGTGCGCAGACTCCCTGATAAACAGCAGTGCCATCCATATTGATCGTAGCGCCCAAAGGCAGTACAAAACTGGAAATGTCTTTCGAAACACCCAGCTTTTGGATGCATTGCATGCTGACAGGCAATGTGCCGCCGGAGGAACAGCTGGTAAACGAAAGCACCTGTGCCGGTAAAATTGCTTTGAAGAACTTGACCGGGCTGATCTTGCCGACGAATTTAAGCAGACCGCCATAAACGATGACCGCATGCAGGAAGCAGCCGAGATAAACAGCGATAACAACCTTCAAAAGCGGCAGCAGTACAGCCGGGCCGTTAGCTGCAACGACCGGAGTGATCAAACCGAAAACACCGATCGGCGCCACATTCATGATAAAACCGACGATTTTATAGCTGACCTCTGCCAGACCGTCAAAAACATTGTACAGAGTCTTGGCCCGATCACCGACTGCAGTGATGCCGATACCCATGAACAGACTGAAAACGATGATCTGCAGCATGTTGGCTTTAAGCATCGCTTCCATCGCATTAGTCGGGAAAATGTCAATAATTACCTGCATGATAGGCGGCGCGGCTTTAGCCGCAGCTTTAACGCCTTCACCAGGCATATTCACGCCGGCGCCCGGTTCTAAAACCGTACCTAAAAATATACCAAGTACAATCGCAAATGCCGTAGTTCCCAAATAATAAGCCATAGTTTTGCCGCCGATACGGCCGATCTTTTTGATATCCCCCAAACTGCAGACACCAATGACGAGAGACGAGAAAACCAAAGGAACGATGATCATTTTGATCATATTCATAAAGATAGTACCAAAAGGTCCGATCCATGTTTTGGCGAAATCTACACCTTCCGCACCCAGTTCCAGACCGGCAATGATACCAAGACCAAGACCGATCAGAATTTTTGTTGACAAATTCATCAAAATATCCCCCTTGCGCATAATAAAATATTAAAATTACGTCTACAATAATTAGGCAAAAATAATAAAAATCCTGCCTTCTTTCTTCATGTATACAGTATTTCTGCAAAATCGTTGCCCAAACCGCAGTTTTTTCAAAAAAAATATGCTAAAGTTTTTAGTTTTATCCAAAAACTTTAGCATATCCTGAAATTATTTATTATTCTCCAAACGGTATGCACAATGGTTTGTCGCACCTGAATATTCATTCAGCTTGAAAGAACCGCGCAGTGCGGCCGCTACAAATTTTTTCGCCAGTTCCACAGCTTCGCGCACGCTCAGTCCATTGGCCAGTCCCGCTGTAATCGCTGCCGAATAAGTACAGCCAGCTCCATGATTATAGCAGGGCTCGATTTTAGGAGCACTGGCAATCGTAAATTCCCTGCCGTCATAAAGCACGTCAACAGCTTCCCTGCTGTCATTGCGGGAACCGCTTTTGATTACGACATAGCCTGCTCCCAGCTCCTTGATCCGTCCGGCAGCTTCCTTGATCTCATCCAGCGTTTCCACCTTTTCCATATCGGCAAGATAGGCTGCTTCGATCGTATTAGGCGTTACTACGTCAGCCCGCTGCATCAAAACAGTTTTGATAGCGGCGGCTGCTTCCGGTACCATGATCACATCCACACCCTTGCAGACCATGACCGGATCAATAACGACATTGCGCAGCTTGAAACGGTCTATAGTACGGGCCACCAGCTCAACCAGCTCGGCACTGCCCAGCATCCCCGTTTTCATAGCATCGATACCGATACCGGCGACAATCGTTTCGATTTGTTTTTCCACAACGTCCAAACCGATCGGGAAAATTTCGTGATCCCAGTCTTTATGAGGATTTTGGGCTACGATAACGGTCAGCGCCGTCATTCCGTAAACATCCAGCTCCTGGAATGTTTTTAAATCAGCCTCCATACCTGCACCGCCGCTGGCGTCGCTGCCGGCAATGGTCATGGCTTTATGCAGCATATTCATAACTTACCTCCTGCCTGAAGCTTTACCTGGCGTAAAGCTCCCATAAAATAACCGCCAAACAGCCAGGTATTCCAAAGAACCCCGCAATCAGCGCTTTGATAACGGTGATTTTGAGTCCGAAACCCAAAAATCCACCTATAAGATTTATAAACCACAAAGCTACCGCACCACAGATACCATTCCAGATGAGACGAAACGGCAGTGAAAAACATTTTACGACGACGACTAAAATCAGTACGCCGATAATAAACGGCAGCGTTCCTTCCAGAGTACCCGAGTTGAGCCCTTTTACAGCATGGTCAATGCCCTGCATGGCCGAACCGCCCAGATCGCGGACAGCACTTTCTATTTCCTGCATGCTATAGCTCCTTCTTTCTTACATTCTATGCCTGTTTTCCAAAGCACGTGATAAAGTCAGCTCGTCAGCATATTCCAAATCACCGCCAACAGGCAGGCCATGGGCAATACGGCTGATAACGATACCGACAGGCTTCAGCAGCTGCGCCAGATAGGCAGCAGTAGCCTCGCCTTCCACGTCAGAATTGGTAGCGATGATAACTTCCCTGACCGTATCACCCTGCAGACGCCGCAGCAGCTCTTTTACACGCAGATTATCAGGGCCGATACCGTCAAGCGGTGACAAAACGCCGTGCAGCACATGGTAAACACCGTTATAACCGCGGCTGCGTTCCATCGCCATTACATCCTGCGGCTGTTCCACAACGCAGACTACACTGTGGTCGCGTCCTGCATTGCCGCAAACCTCACAGGTCTCGGCATCAGTAAGATTATAACAAATATCACACAAACGGATCTGCCGCTTGGCCTCCAGCAGTGTTTCTGCCAGACGGCGCACCTCTTCTTCCGGCATATCGATAATATGATACGCCAGGCGCAGAGCGGTTTTGGAACCAATACCGGGCAGGCGCCGCAGCTGTTCATGCACATTGGCCAGCGGCCGGATCATTCTGGCCATTTTCAGAACATGCCCGGCATTTTCATCCCGCCGGTCAGTTTGCCCATTTCAGCTTCAGTCATTTCGTCGATCTTGCGCATACCTTCGTTAACTGCCGCTACCAAAAGGTCTTCCAGCATTTCTACATCTTCCGGATCTACTGCGCTGGGATCGATCTTAACGCTGACAACTTCTTTTTTACCGCTGACAACTACGGTGACAGCACCGCCGCCTACTGTAGTTTCGATTGTACGCAGCTTTAATTCTTCCTGCATTTTTGCCATATCAGCCTGTAATTTCTGTACTTTTTTCATCATGCCCTGCATATTTCCCATACCACCGTTAAACATTATTGTTCCTCCTCGTAATGATGCCTTGCGGCAGAAATTTGATTTATAATTTTTGCAGTGTGCCGCCAAAAGCGTCCAGCGCAGCCTTCACAGCCGGTTCAACATCTTCCGCCGGCGGCTGTTTTGGAGCAGCTTTAGGTTTGGCAGCGGCAGGCTTGGCGGCAGTGATGCATTCCAACCGTACACTTTGCCGTGCCAGCCTCAGCAGCACTTCTTCAAAAGCTTTCTTATAATCAGGATCGTTCATCCTGACGCACATGAATTTATTTTTGAAACCAACGGTCAAAACGCCGTTTTCATACCCTGTAACATAGCCGCCGGCGGCACAGGCCACCATAGACTGTTTTTTCTCATTCTTAAGGATCTCCAAAGCCTGGTTCCACAGATCTTCGCCTTCGGTCCAGTCACCGCTGTATTCCAGTGTCGTCGCAGCAGCTGCTTCCTCAGAAACAGGTTTCGGCTCTGTTTCAGCTTTTGCCGCAGCAGCAGGCTCGGGTTCCGCCGCTGGTGCCTGAACGGCACTTACTGCCGGCGCTTTTTTTACCCGGGACGCTGCAGGAGCAGCAACCGTCGCTGCCTGTTTTTCTTCGGGTTCAGGCTTAATCTGAGTCCTGCTGTTTGCAGCACCCAAAGGCACACCGCTGCGTACCTGATGCTCCAGCTGCTCTACGCGGGCCATCAGTGCGGCAATAGTACTGCCCTCAATACGGCACAGATCAAACAGACATAATTCCGCAGTAATCCTGCCCCGCGCACTGAACCGCAATTCACCCATGGCCTGATGCAGACGTTCTTCAGCCGCCATCAGGCGATCACTGCCAAATAACGGAGCCAGCTCGGAAATAGCTTCTTCCGTATCCGTCAAATAAATTTCGTGGTATCCGGGCGATGCTTTATAGAGCAGCACCGCCCGCAGATACTCGGCCAGCTCTGTCAGGATCTGACGCACATCCTTGCCCTGCTCAGCCAAACGGTTCAGCAGCTGCAAAGCAGCTGACAAGTCCTGCCTGCCGATCGCACGCACCAGCTCACGCAGCGCTTCACGCCCCACGATACCTAAAACGTTCCGTACCGTTTCGGCAGTTACAGTATCGGCCATCACGCCGCACTGATCCAACAGGCTCAGCGCATCACGCATACCTCCGTCCGACTGAATCGCAATCAGTTTCAAGGCTTCGTCATCCGCTCTGATTTCGCTGCCGTCAGCAACCTCGCGCAGACGTTTGGCAATATCCTCATTAGTCACACGTTTAAAATCAAAACGCTGACAGCGGGAATGGATCGTTGCCGGTATCTTATGCGGCTCTGTCGTCGCCAAAATAAACACGATATGCGCCGGCGGCTCTTCCAACGTTTTCAGCAGCGCGTTAAAAGCTTCTGTCGTCAGCATATGCACTTCATCGATAATATATACTTTATAACGCCCGTTGACAGGCGCAAACATGACTTTTTCACGCAGGTCACGGATCTCATCGATACCGCGGTTAGAGGCAGCGTCGATCTCAAACACATCCATACTGCTGCCGTCATTGATCCGCTGGCAGTTGGCGCACTCGTTACAGGGATTAGCAGTAGGCCCCTGCTCACAATTCAGAGCTTTCGCCAGAATCTTCGCCGTACTGGTCTTGCCTGTACCTCTTGGACCGGCAAATAAATACGCATGCGCAATCCGTCCTGTCGTCAAAGCATTGCTCAATGCGATCCTCACTGCGTCCTGACCTACAAGGGCATCGAAGCCCTGCGGCCGCCAGCGCCGGTATAGTGCTACATAAGCCATTTTCTGCCTCCTTTCCCGTCATTAAGCCTCTGAGTTTCTTATCTACTTATTATATAAAATTTACGGATATAAGTACATATCCAATTTTGTGAAAAATTTAAGGGACACTTTTGCATCAATAATATAAAAATACAAAAAACCGGCTGTCATAAACAGCCGGTTTAATCTCAGTTGTTTCCCTGTAGGGCCACAGACGCAGGCACCCCTGCGGCACATAAGAGGATCCGCTTAGTGCTGCTTCCTTCCGGACCTGACACGGTTCACAGACTCCTATTGCGCAGGACCCGCCGCCTGCGGTCCTACAGAAAAACAAAAAGCCGCTGACCGCGGCAAACTTTTTTTAAGTGGCGGAGAGAGAGGGATTCGAACCCTCGGTACGGTTTCCCGTACACACGCTTTCCAGGCGTGCACCTTCAACCGCTCGGTCATCTCTCCAGGTTGAAAAAATCAGGGATTATGCTATTGTTTACCGCTTAAAAATAAACTTGCGGCTGGCTTAATCCAGCCGCAAGTAACAGTATACTGATTTCCGGAAGATATGTCAAGAGTTTCCATCAAGATTATGTAAAATTTTTTTCACTTCTCTATTAATCATTACTTACTTCATCAGCAGGCAGCAGCAGCAGTGAGCGCTCGGAATTAAGCGTAACGTTCTGAGCTGTTGCCCCCATTACCAGGCCTTTGACCAGGCCAGCACCGGTTTTAGTCATCGCGATCATCGACACATTTTCTTCTTCCGCCCAGCGGCAGATTTTTTTAGACGCCGCCCCTTTATCGACCAGATAAGAAGCCTTGATCCCAAAAAGTTTCATCTCGGCCACCAGTTCTTCCATCCGCGATTCGGCATTCAGCAGCTTGCTCTCAAGATCGCTCTGATTGCGGCTGCGTTCCACTACATGTACGAACACCACTTCCGCTACATGCTCACGCAGGCTGCGGATCAAATTGAGCGCCACTAAAGATTTCTTAGAAAAATCGGTCGGTATCATCAATTTACGCAACATATCATCATCGGCAATATTGTCGCTGTCACCGTCGGTTTTGGCAACAAACAATGGCCGCTTCGAAGATCTGGCAAGATCAAAGGTCGTACTGCCCAGCAAGGCACTTCTAAAAAAGCCCTTTCCATGCGAAGCCACTAAAGTCAGATCTACTTCTTTATCGTCGCCGACGCGGGTTATTTCTTCAAATACCTCGCCCCAGGGCATTTCGATACTTACTGCTTCATAACCGTTGCGCATCAGCTCGTTGGCATACCCCTGCAGCTTGCTGTAAACCTTTTTATAACTGCTACTGTAAGGATCTGCGTCCTCTTCTTCATCGAATACATAAGCTAGAATAATTTCTGTATTTGTATCGGGGCACAGACTGTACAGGCACGGCAGCAGTATTTCTGACTTAGGCGTAAGATCCATTGCTAACAAAACTCTTGTAAACATGTCGTTCATTGCTCCTCTTTATCTAAAAATAGCTTGCGTCGACAACGCCGGCAGTTCCTGCCGACAATCTTTTTTCATCCTATTTAAATAGTTATATTTCGCCATTTATAAAAAAAATCCTGCCTTATTATTGTAAGTTGACTTTGAACAGGTTAAAATATATACAGAAATTTGAATTTATACAAAAGGAGCTAATGCGATGTTAAAGCAAAAAATCGACACAGCCGCACTCTTTGCTCAGAAAAAAACAGAAGTTCAAAGCAGCGCGCGCACTTTGCTGATACTTGACGGCCAGGAAAACGCCTATATTTCTGCCGATGAACTTACAGAAGAGCTTTTAGCAATTCCGGAAGAAGGTGCTATCTGGCTTGATATGTCATTATTCGGCTCGCACGATCAGGTAATGACCGTCGCCCGCTCCTTCAAACTGAGTCCCGCTACTCAAAACATTTTAGAAAATAAAAAACAGCAGCCGCGTTTATTCCGCGACGGCAACAACAGAATTCTCATCTGCCGCCACCTGCAGCTAAACGAAAGCGGCAATGCCGTTTATAATAATATTTGTTTCGCCGCCAGCGCCAACAGACTGCTTTCTCTGCAGCATGGCCGCTGTGACCGTTTAAAAAATGCGCGTACGCTGGTAACAACCCTGCAGAAGCCTAATAATACGATCCCGCAGGCTTTGACCCTGATTTTAGGCAAGATCCTTGACGACAACTGCGAGGTCATCAATTATCTGGAAGAACGGCTGCAGCTTCTGTCTGCAGCTTACAGCGAACAGGATGAACATCCAGATCCCAAAGAACTGCTGCGTCTGCGCCGCAGCCTGGTCACTGCCAAACAGGCGGTCTATCCGATGCGCCGCATCGTCAGCCGCGCCTTGCGTCAGGACCCGCCTTTAGTTATCGGCAGCGATAATGCCCCCGAACTTTTGACGATCAAACTGGAAGGTGCCGTACTTACCTTATCGGTCGCCGAAGAATTACTGACTTCTCTGGAGCGGCTCTGCGTCAATGCCGCTGCTGAACGCAGCGCTGATATTCAGGCTACGCTGACTACAGTGGCAGTCATTTTCCTGCCGCTGATTTGTATCAGCAGTATTTTTGCCATGAATTTCCAGTATATGCCGGAACTGAAATCCCAATGGGGCTATCCGCTCTGCCTTGGCGTTATGGCATTGATTGCTATCTTTACGCTTAAAAAATTACAACGTAAAAAATGGTATTAATATTTCAAAATTATATTGAACCTCAAATACGCAAAAACCATCTGTACTTAAAGTACAGATGGTTTTATTAGTTTTCAGGCGTTGAATACCTTACCCGGGTTAAGAATATTTTTAGGATCAAGCGCACGCTTGATTTCTTTCATCATTTTCATTTCTACCGGCTCCGTATATTTTTCCATGGCTTCGATCTTCTTAGCTCCGATGCCATGCTCGCCGGAAAGACGACCGCCCAGACTGTAAACATAAGGATAAGCTTCAGCATGGAAACGGCTTACTTCATCTTCCCACTGCTCGTCGCTCATCTCGCCTTTCAAAATCTGGAAATGCAGATTGCCGTCGCCGGCATGAGCCAGCGTAAAGAGTTTAAAGTTGTAATTTTCCGCAACCTTGGTCAGATGGCGGATACAGTTAGCGATTTGATCGACTGGTACGACAAGATCATCAGAAGTGCTGACCAGACTCAAAACGCGCGTAGATTCCAGACAGTTGCGACGGAGCTTCCACACACGGTCATCAGCCTCTAAAACATCAGTAGCGCCGCTGGCACTGCAGATCTCGTCCAGCTGTTCCATTTTGCTTTCCAGCTCATCTTCATTAAAGGTCTCTACCGTCACAATAACATAAAAACCGTCTTCATAATGAGGCAGCTTCAATTCGCAGTAATCGCTGGAGCTGCGTACAAACGCATTATCCATAAACTCCACGCTCGTCGGATTCAACCCCGCTTTGATCAGGTTCGGCACCAAACCGACAGCTTTATCCAAATCGGTAAAGATCGCCAGCAGATCCAGTTTATACGGACACAGAGGCAGCAGCTTTAAAGTGGCTTTAGTAATAATGCCCAAAGTACCTTCACTGCCCATGATCAGCTGTTCCAGGCAATAGCCCGTCGATTTTTTCTTCAGCCGTGCGCCCACATTAACGATATCGCCGGTAGGCGTAACTGCTTCAATCGCATAGACCTGATCGCGGGTAGTGCCGTAACGTACAGCCTTATTACCGCCTGCATTAGTGGCAATATTACCGCCGATCAGACAGCTGTCAGCGCTGCAGGGGTCGCCTGCATAGAGGAAGCCGGCCGCATTGGCTTTTTCCTGAATTTCTACTGTACGCGCGCCAGCCTCGACAACCATATACATACCTTCAGTATTCAGCTCTTCGATTTTGTCCATCCGTTCCAACAGCAGAACGATACCGCCATAAACAGGGATCGCACCGCAGGAAACACTGGTCCCTGCACTGCGGGGTGTTACCGGCACATTATATTGATTGGCGATTTTCATGACCGCCGCAACTTCTTCTGTGCTGCCAGGCCAAATTACGACCTCCGGCAGATGATGATAACGGGGATCAGTTTCCTCGTCAGTTTTGTACTTTTCAAGGGTTTCGGCATCGGTCCTTACATACTCCGCGCCCAAAGCCGTTTGCAGAGCTGCTACCACTTCTGCGCTGACCGGTTCGTATTTACTCATAACTTCCATTCCTTTCTACTGTCCTACAAAATAAGATTTTATCTTTTCCGCAGCATACTGCCGCTGCAGTTCAATAACTTACAGATCAAAGATCTTGCCCGGGTTCAAAATCAGCTGCGGGTCCATCGCCGCCTTGATCGTGCGCATGATCGCCAGCTCGCCGGCCGGGGTATATGTTTCCATTTCTCTGAGTTTTTTTGCGCCGATACCATGCTCGCCGGCCAGACGCCCGCCGATGCTGTAAGCATAAGTATAAACCTCTTTATGGAAAGCTTCCACTTTGTTTTCCCATTCTTCGTCGCTCAATTCGCATTTGCATAAAACGATATGCAGATTCCCGTCGCCGATATGCGCGTTGATTTTGACCGGGAAAGGATATTTTTCGCCTATTTTCATAATAAACTTGATCGTACCGGCGATCTCATTAACAGGAACTACCACGTCGTCCGTCAGGGAAACCAGACTGATCAGACGTACAGACTCCTGACAGTTGCGGCGCATATCCCAAATACGTTCATCGGCTTCCAGCACATCGACAGCGCCGGCAGCACTGCACAACTCATCCAGCTGCTCCATTTTCAGATCCAGCTCGTCCTCGCTGAAAGTCTCCACTGTGATGATAACATAAATGCCGTTCTCATAATGAGGGGCTCCCTTAAACTCCAGATAGTCGGCCGTACCGCGCACATAGGAATTATCCATATACTCCACACTGGTCGGATTAATGCCGGCCTGCATGATTTTCGGCACTACGTCCAAGGCCTGCTCCGGATCGCTGAACACAGCCAGCAGATCAAATCTGTAAGGCGGGATCGGCTGCAGCTTAAGCGTCGCCTTAGTGATAATGCCCAGCGTGCCCTCACTGCCCATAATCAGCTGTTCCAGGCAGTACCCGGTCGATTTTTTCTTTAAACGTGCTCCCAGCTCTACGATCTCACCAGTCGGTGTTACAACCTCGACAGCGTAAACCTGGTCACGGGTCACACCGTAACGCACCGCTTTATTGCCGCCGGCATTAGTGGCGATGTTACCGCCGATCAGACAGCTTTCAGCGCTGCAGGGGTCGCCTGCATACAGAAAACCAGCCTCATTGGCATATTTTTGAATATCGACAGTACGCACACCGGCTTCAACCTCCATATACATGCCTTCGGCATTCAGCTCGATGATCTTGTTCAACCGTTCCATTAAAAGGACAATACCGCCGCATACAGGAATAGCGCCGCCAGCCAGACTGGTGCCGCCGCTGCGGACAGTGACCGGCACATCATATGTATTGGCCAGCTTGATAACAGCCGCGATCTCCTGCGCGTCCTTCGGCAGAACAACCGCCTCCGGCAGATGGAACTTGCGCGGATCAGTTTCTTCGTCAGTCTGATACTGCTCTAATTTTTCAGGCTCGGTCAAAACGTATTCAGCACCGACGATAGTCTTTAAATCCTCCAGCACTGCTTCCGTTACGGGAGCGTAAGTTTTCATATTTCATCTTTCCTTTCCTTCTGTACTGCCAGCTCGGCAGGCGTAATCTCCGGGTGCTTATACCGAGTTTTCTGATCGGGTTTTAAACGTCCCAGGCTGATAGCATTCTGCGGACACCAGTGCGCATAACCGAAGCAATGCACACACTCGCTGCCAAAAGCAGGCTTACCAGCTGCCATAGTTATATTGCCCGCGGGGCAGACCTCGGCACAAATGCCGCAGCCGACACATTTATCATCAGCGCAGCTCAGCTTACCGAACTGCTTGATCTTATCCAGCACCCACATACCGGCAGCTGTACCGCCATACTTCCACAAAAAACCACGATCCAGATGCTGATAATTATCATACTTATTTTTGATATTACGGGCGATCAGTCCCAATTCAGCCGGAGCGTTACGCAGCAGCTTCTCCTGACGTGCCTGCGGCGAAGGAAAGACGATACTGTTATCAGGCAGCGCCACCTGAGCGCCATATGATAACCGCAGCTCACGCTGCTTTAAAAGCTCTTTCCCCTGACCCAGTGCCTGTCCGGACATCGCGCCCATAGTCACTACTAAAAAGATATACTGAGGCACCATTTTCACCTGCTGCAGAAAAGCCTCCACTACAGGCGGCAGCGCCATACAATAAACAGGGCAGACGATACCGACAACTTCGTCCTGCACCTCGTAAGGCGCTTTTAAATAACCGGTAATGCCTTCCAGCCGGCACTGCTCCAGTTCCTGCGCGATACTTTTAGCGGCATACAGGCTGTTACCTGTGCCACTCAAATAAAAAATCACTGCCATGAGGTTCGCCTCGCTTCTTTGATAATCCGTCAAACGGCAGATAAATAACCGCTTCCATTATATACCAAATGAAGTTGGATAGTCAAAAACGACATATGATCCAAATTTATCTGCTAATAAAAAAAGACACCCGTAAGAGCGTCTTTTCATTCCTGCTATTATCATCAACTATCCGTACCAGCTCCATTAGCTATAAAGAGCAAATACACACCTTTATTCTAACGATTTGCAAAAACATCATATTCTGTTATCGTTATTTTATCACTCATAAATCTTTTTTCAGTATCTCTGTAAAATTCAACTTTTGTTTTCTCCCATTTACCCTTCTGATAGCCATAGTAAAAGCGCCAGTGCTGCATAGCATTAGAAAGATATGATTTCTCTGCTTTGGAGGCTTCTTCTTTGGTAGGATAACTGCCTGTAAATATTTCAGTGTATCGCTCAACATCAAGTATGCCTATATAAGGGTACATGACAGAATCATTTTTTTTAACATCCAAAGAATAAACAGGTTCCAGATTCCGCACCTTGAACCAATGTCCTGAACCCTGCAGTCCATGTTTAGAGGGATCAAAATAACGTATGTGGACAGCATCTTTTTTATAGGTAGCGAGAACAGGCTGCATAATATCCTGCACATGCACTTTAAAAGAATCCACTACAACCTGCTCATCAGCTAAACAAGAAGCGCAGACCAAAAGCAATGCCATAATTAAAATCAGCAAACGTTTTGTCATTTCTCTCACCCTTTCAGCTTGATTATACAATGCTGAAATTTTACATTAAATCAAATTTACAATGCAACTTCTTTTATTTTCTGAACTGCTGTTACAAAAAGCTCTGTCAACGCAGAGTTTTTTGCTTAGCTGTTTATATCAGAAATTACGCTGATAGCTGATACCGACAACTTTAGCATAGTTATCATGGCTGCGGGCGGTATCATAAGTATCACCAGCTGCTACATGTCCTTTGATGCTCAACCCATCGATATCGATAAAGCCCAAGGTCATGGCAAGCGTCTGTTTTTTATCGTGGTACTGGAAGCCCAGACTGTAGGTGCGGCGGGCACCGGTCGGCACGATAAAATCGGCGCCGTCAAAAGGTATTACCGATTCATCATAAGCATAACCGCCCATGATGGTATATTTGTCACTCAGTTTATGTTCTACGCCCAAAGCATAACGCCAGCCGTTGCTCCAGTTTTTTGGAGAAGCAATAGTTCCTAAACCTTCAATGTCGATATTCAAAGCATCATAAGTACTCCATTTGGTATAGGTACCGTTCAATTCTACCCGAGTACGGTCATCAAATTTATGATTGTAACCAATAGCCCAGCTGTCGGGCAAAGTTACTTTGCCATAGGCATCTCTTTTTATACTCATACCATTTACCATATAAGCTTTAAAATCTGCTTCCATACTGTGGGTCACTTTGCTGCGGTAAACCAGGCCGATCTCATTTTTAGAATCAAAAGCATAATTGGCAGCCGCATTCCAGCCTAAAGCCCAGCTTTCACCCTTTGTTTGTGTTGGCACTCCGCCCAAAGCAAACGCGTTTTTTTGCAGTTCCAGACCCACATAATTGACTTCCGCCCCCACGGCCGCACTCCACTTGTTATCAAACTTGCGGGCATAGGTCGGCGTCAGGCTGGCGCCGTTCAAGCGAGAGAAAAAGGCATTAGATGCAACTTTAGAATCCCGTTCAAATTCTGAGATCATGCCGAAACGGCTGAACAACCCTACACCAATCCAGTCTTTGTCGTTGAGCTGTTTGACATAGTAATTGCCGGGAGCCCAACCGGCATGTACGACGTTTTTACCTTCGTCAATAGACACTCCCTGATCGTCATAAGCCGTATATTTGCCATGCGGGCTGATATAAACCGCACTCTGTTTAAAAGCTTCGCCCCGCACTTTGGTGATCGACGCCGGATTGTAGGCAATATTGGCGGCGTCATTCTCAGCAAACATTCGCGCTCCGCCCATAGCCACGCCTTCAGCTGACCACTCGTTGATCGCAAAGCCTTCGGCCCCAGCATCGACAGCCGGCACAGACAAAACACAGGCCAACCCTATTATCGTAAAATGTTTCTTTAAAAACAAAACAGACACCTCACAATTAACAAAATTTTCCAATATTAATAACAATATTTTAACAGCTTTTGCTTTTTATTGTGGAGAAAGTTTTAATCCAACAATTAAATTATTTTTTATAATATATTTAGCTTGCATTTTTCAACCTTTTACGTCATAATATTAGTTGAAAGTTCAACTAATATGGCGGTGAATATTATGACAAAACTGCATAATGACCTGCTGCGTGACATCGGCACGCTGGCGCGCACGATCCACTATCTTCACGATCTGCATTTTAAGGAACTGGCGCTGCAGCGGGGACAGTTTATTTTTCTGACCCGGATCTGCGAAAATACGGGTATCAATCAAAACGATTTATCGCTCTTATTAAAAGTCGATAAATCTACGACTGCCAAAGCTGTCCAAAAATTGACCGCTGCCGGTTATATAAACAGGCAGCGCAGCAGCGAAGACCAGCGGCACTGTCAGCTTTTCCCAACAGAAAAAGCTCTCCTGCTCTACGATCAAATCATCACTGAAGAAAACACCAGCCTGCAGTTGTGTCTGCAAAATTTTACAGCGTCAGAACGCAAAGAACTGAACAGGCTGTTCAAAAAAATGTGTGCCAATCTGGAAACACACTGGCAAAAAACAAAGGGTCAAAAACAAAGAATCGAGGTGCAATGATGCTGCGTTTGGCAACTATGCAGGATTTAACACGGATCATGGCTATCGTGCAGGCTACGGTCAGGGAAATGCACGCTTACGGCAACTACCAGTGGGACGAGGTTTATCCAACTGAACAGGATTTTGCCTCAGACATCACCCAAGGCGATCTTTTTGTATCAGAAGCTGAAGGACAGATCTGCGGCCTGATCTGCATCAATCAGACCGAACCAGCTGTTTATGCTGATGCCGGCTGGACTTTGGCGGAAAAAGCCCTGGTCCTGCATCGCATGGCAGTTGACCCGGCCCTGCGCGGCCGCGGTACCGGCTCTGAATTGCTGCAGCAGGCTGAAACGCTCGCTCTCAGTCTGGGACTGCGTTATTTAAAAACAGATACCTACGCCCTGAACGAAAAAGCTCAGCAGCTGTTTCTAAAGCACAGCTATCATTTCTGCGGTGAAATCCAGTTCCGTAAAATGGAGCACCAGTTTTACTGTTATGAAAAAGTACTGTAAAATAAAAACACACCCTTTAAAAAGGGTGTGTTTTTACTTATAAAGCAGGGTCGTCCACGCCGTTGGCCTTAAAGGCATTGGCCCTGTCGATGCAGGTGCCGCATTCGCCGCACGGCCTGTCGCCTCCTTCATAGCACGACCAAGTATATTGATAAGGAGCACCCAAATTCAGTCCCAGCTCCACTATCTGCGCTTTATTTTTATTCAGCAGCGGTGCTTCCAGATGACACAATTTACCGCTGCCTTCATAAATGGCAGTATCCATAGCCGCATAAAACTCCGGCGTACAATCCGGATAAGCCCGTCCAGCCGCATCGTCAGCATGAGCGCCATAACAGATCGCATCAGCTCCCAAAGAAATGGAAATAGCGGCAGCAGCGCTGATCAAAAGGCCATTGCGAAACGGTACATAAGTCGCTACCGTACCTTCGCCATGCTCAGCCAGCTGCTGCGCGTAGCTTTTATGTTCGATGGCTTCACTGCTGGCTGCCAGCAGTGAGCAATTACTATAGGACATGATGCCGGCAATATCCTGCTCCAGTAAACGTACACCATAATAAGCCGCAACCTTACGGGCTGCTGCCATTTCCCTGCTGTGCTTCTGCCCGTAAAAAACACACAGCGCCGTGACATTTTCCGCACCGCAGACCTGCACAGCCTGCGCCAGACAGGTGGTGCTGTCGATACCGCCGCTTAATAACACTACTTTTTTCATACTGCAACCTCCGTCACAGATCGCGCCTGATGATGGCAGGCGGTAATTCTTCCCAGGGCTTGTATTGAATCGTGCTGCAAAATACATAAGCCTTATAACGGTCGGCAGCTGTTTCAGCCGCTGCCGCTTTGGCCAGATCACGCTCACCGGCTTCACTGACCGGATAATACCTGAAAGCCTCCGCAAACAGCTGTGCCGCTTTTTCGTCATCACCATTATTATGTTCATGCTCAGCTAAAAATTTATAGGCAAAATAACGGTAAGGATTGATACCGTCGTTTTCAGCTTCCAGCTCCAGCATCTTTTCCGCTTCCTGTACAGCCTGCTCTTCTTTGCCTACCTCACGCAGAATCGCCAGCCGGCGATAAAACATATCGCCGCGGGAAGCGCTGCGGAAGGGATGTTTATAAGCCCGGCTCAATGCATAGGCCTGATCCAGATAATTCAAAGCGGCATCCTCATTACGGGCCAACTTCCAAACGATTTCAGCTATATCCCGCAGGCACAGCACTTTATGTTCAGCTTCGCTGAGGCCCATTTCCGGTGCATCCTCCATATCAGGCTCCACATCAAGTATCGTTGCCAGGACATGCATCGCGGCTTCTACCTCATCCATCCAATATAAAGCGCGCCCCACCGTCGAGCGGCAGCGCCAGTCGTTATAGTTGCTGATCATACCGCGGGGGACCGGATATTCACCGCCGGCCACATGGTTCACACACGCCTGCCATTCCTGTTCGTTCATAGTCAAGTCACACTCCTTACTGATTCTTATATTATTATTGTAGCATATTGCCGCCGCAGCGGCCTAAATAAAAATAACGCCCTCCTGCTTTTACAGCCTTTGCAAATAAAAAAGCGGCTGCCCGGCCGAAGCCAAAAGCAGCCATAAATAAGGGAAAGCGTTTTTAAAGCAGACTCACTTTTCGTTGCGCACATAACGGCGCGGCATCCGCGGACTGACGCTGCAGACCAGCTCGTAGCAGATAGTACCTGCCCACTGCGCAACCAGTTCCATCGGCAAATCTTTGCCGCCGAAAACGGTGACTTCGTCGCCCACTTTGACCGGAGGCAGGTCGGTAACGTCAAGCATCACCTGATCCATACACACGCGGCCCACGATAGGAGCCCTGCCGCCGCCAACCAGCATATAGCCCACGTTGGAAAGACGTCTGTTGACGCCGTCGGCATAACCGACCGGCACCGTGGCAATAACACTGGGACGGCTCAATGTATAAGTACGCCCATAACCGATAGTCGCACCGGCAGGCAGGCTTTTGACAAAGCTTACCGTCGATTTGACCGTCATGACAGGCTCAAAATCTTTATAACAATCGCTCATATGCGCAGGATGCAAACCATACAAAGTAATACCCTGACGCACCATATCCATCTGATATTCACGCAGTTCTGTCAAAGCGGCACTGTTGGCGATATGTGCCAGCGGTACCCTGATACCCTTCTCCCTGATCAGCTTCAGCGCTTCCTGGAAGCGTTCAAACTGATGCGCGGCATAGGCTTTGTCATCAGCATCTGCCGTTGCAAAATGCGAGAACACTCCTTCGATCTCAATGCCAGGCAGCGCCGCGGCCTTAGCCGCAAATTCACCCGCATCGCGAACATGTACGCCGATCCGATGCATACCGGTATCAATAGCGATATGGATCCTGGCTTTTTTATTCAATTTAACAGCCGCTTCGTTAAGGGCATATAAACGTTCTTCGTCAAAAACGGCGTGACTGATATCAAACTGCACTACAACATTGGCAGCTCCCGGCTGCAGCGAACCCAGCACTAAAATAGGCAGCCTGATACCTGCTTCACGCAGCTCAAGACCTTCCTGCAGCAGCGCTACGGCCAGAAAATCAGCGCCGTTCTTTTCGGCTTCGCGGGCTACCGCTACCGCGCCATGTCCGTAAGCATCAGCCTTGACAACGGCACACAGCTTAGTATGGGGATCAAGATTGCTTTTGGCGATCTGCACGTTATGCGCCACGGCATCAAGATTGATCTCGGCCCACGCGCCCCGGTCGATATGATACATAAAACTAAACCCACCTTCACAAAAAAACGCAGGACACGTACGTCTGCGTGCGCCTGCGGCTGATACAAAATCCAATGACCTTATGGTCAAATTATATGCTTTTTAAAATGATTTGTCAATAATCTGCAAGGCTTCGACGCCGCAGGCGTCTGCCATTCCACCGCTTATTTGGAGGCAGTTTCCTGATCCTGTCCGTGACAGCTGGGTCCGCAGCCATTACAGCCGCTGCAGCCGGCACAACCGCCGGAAGATGTTTTTTTGAAGACGCTGCGCAGTGCCAAAATTGCCAGAGCCACTAAAATACCGCCAATAATATAATCAGCCATTTTTACACCTGCTTTCGTTCACGCTGCGCCATTACGGCTTCTGCCGCAGACGCTTTATTGCACCATAAATTTAAATTTGCTCAGGTTAGCTTTCGCTAACCACATTGTACTACGTTCCTGCTTTTTTGGCAAGCACTTAAAATATTTTTTACAGATAAGACAAATATTTTGAAACCAAAAAATTTAAAATATTTTACAGGAAAATCAAGCTGCAGCCACTTAAGCTTCTACTTTCCAGCGATCGAAAAAACTCAGCCTGCTTTCATACAAATGTACAAACCGCCCTACTAAAACTGCGGCCACTACTGTACCGGCTCCAACTCCTTGTAATGTACCGAATTCCACCCAGGAAATAATAATCGCTAAAGTGACCAGCGATATATCGAAACAATTTTTGATCAGGCTGAACTTTTTTTGAGTAACAAACGCCAGTACACTGACCACACCTTCGCCCGCAACTAAAAAGATTTTAGCGCGCACCTCCAGAAAAACACCCAAAGCCAAGACAACAATACTTAAAAGGCAAGCAAGCCATTGTTCCAGTGCACTGCTCGGTATAAACCAGTCCAACAGACCCATCGAAAAATCAATGCTGCAGCCAAAAGCCAGCGTCGTCAGCAGCTGGCCCACCAGCTCCCTTACATAAAGCGCCCTAAGAATGAGAGGCTGCGCCAGGATCATAACAATGTTCATCATGATCGTAATATCACCCAAACTAAAAGGTAAAAACATACTCATAACCCACGGTACACTGGAAATAGGCGATGTACCCAAGTCAGCCTTACAGGACAGAGCGATACCAAAAGTCATTAAAAATATCCCCACGGCAAACATCGCCAGCCGCGGCTTAAAATGTTGATTATGGACTGATCCCAATTTACTTTTCCTTCTTTCAAAACATAACAGGCAAGCTCCAAATAAAAAAACGGTTCTCAGCATGCAAGAAACCGTACGCTCAAGCCATTGGATTGTATCTTTATTTTACCATAAATCATGCGAATATAAAATATGACCCGGCATCTACAAATAAACGTCCGCAGCAAAAGCAGAAAGCCTGCCGATAAAAGGCAGGCTTTCCACACAGGGACACAAAAGGGTGAACAGGAAAAAGAGATTTTGAAAAAGTTGTTTTTTAGAAGCTGTAAGTTACATTGAGCATAAATTTGCTGTTTTGAGCATGACTGCCTTTCTGGCAGGCATAGCCTAAGCCATAAGTCCAATCACCTTTTTCAGCCTCCAGGCCCAGTTTGCCGACAAAGAAACCGCTGTCCATGATATCATAGCCAAGTCTATCGGTCGCATTTACACCCGGAACGGTAATATCCATCGCAGTATTTTTATCACCTAAAGTCCAAACATAAGCGATATCGGCTGTCGGACGCACTTTCCAGCCTCCGGCAGTAACGCTTTCATGGCTGATGCTGATGCCTACCGGCAACAACCACAAATCAGCTTTATCGGTACTGTAATGAGCGGCCGTCTTCCCGTCGATACTGCCGTTATAGCTGTCTGTATCAATATTCATATAACGCAGGCCCGCATACGGTACATAGCTCGTTCCATGTCCATTGCTGATAACTTTTTCACCTTTGATGCCCATACTGATGACCTGCGTGTCAGGTTCGGCCTTGATTACGCCTTTGACGTCACTGCTGGTTTTGCTGTAACCGACATCGAAAATCAGATTGGTATCGCCGTTTTGGATACCTCCATAGTAGCTGAGGCCCCAGAAGTCAAATTCATTTTTAGAGGCGCTGCCGGTGCTGTCACCGCTGCCGTAACTGAAAGCTATGCCGCTGCTGTATTTGCCACGGTCTGCAAAGTCGCCGCCTATGATAACACCGTTGTATTGTCCGTCATAGCTGACGCCGCCCATGTTATCGACTTTATCCTTGTTGTGGATATATTGTGCCCAGATGCCGCCGTTGTCAGCAGTATCAACAGCAGCTTTGCCGAAACCGCCGCTCTGTTCTGCAGCCGCCTTGGCCATGGACAGATGTTCCTGCGCCGCCGTCCCCAGATCCAGGGCTGCTAAAGCACCCGTGCGGGTAGCGCCGCTGTTTTCCGCTCCCTGGGCGAAGGAGTTGACTGCAGCGATAAAACCCTCTTTATCAAGCTTATTGTCATTAGCCAAATCAGTTAGATATTTGATCCCGGCATATTCTGTCCTGCTTTGATCCATAGCCTGCAAAATGTTCGGCAATGCGATGCCATCATATTTCTTTTGGACGTCCGTCTGTCTGACAGTTACTGTAAAATCACCGTCAGCAGTATTTTTCTCGATTTTCTCGATTTCAGAAAGCTTATTTACACTGACATCAACAGCTGCAGCATCTGCTGACCAGGACCAGCCATCAATCGTAGTATTGGCAAAACCTTTGGCGATCGTATAAGTTCCGGCATTAGTACTGGTCAGGTACAGCTTGGCTCCCTGATTGACTGTAAGCGTGGAACCTGATCCACCTGTCAACGCTGCAGTTCCACTTGTTCCTATACCAGAACCGTTAACGATTAGCAGCGAGCCGTCGGCAAAACTTGCTTTATTAGCTTCCGCTGATGCGGCGGTCTTAGTGCCGTCAAGCAATATGCCGCCCTGAACTTGCAGTTTCTGGGCCTGGTCAATGTATAACGCCGCACTCACACCAGTTTTCCCCCAGGTCAATTCAGATTCTGCAAAAGCCTGCTCGGCTTTACCTGTATCGTCCGTTCCCAGGCTCAAAACCGAATTGCGCCCTACTGTCATCAATCCATTGACATTATTATTTGTAAAAGCTAATGCCGCCTTAGAAGCATTCCCAATCGTATCATTACCCTGCCATACAGGGTCTAAAACTACAGCCGCGCCGTTGAGATCAGCATTACCGGCAACTAAACTGCCCGCGCTGTTACCAGTACCGACACTAATTATTGCATTGCTGTCATTTACCGTAAGATTCCCTGCTTTAGCCGTACCTGTAACTTCTATCGTTCCTGTACTAACAGTCATACTCTGGGCTTCTAAAGCGCCTGTACCGCTTAGCTTAACCGTACTTCCTGATGAGCCAACAGTCAAACTATCGGTTTTGAGTGCAGCACCTTCGTTTACATTGATCGTGCCTTTATCAGCGCTGATTTCATTAACCTTAAAAGTTCCGGCATCGACATTTACTTTACTGTCATCATTGGCAATGGCAACTGCCGCATTAAGATTGCCGCCGCTGGCCGTTCCCGCGACTCCAAGATTTAAAGTACCTGCATTAGTGCCGTCGCCAACTGCAACGGCAACATTAGTTTTCGCCGTACCACCAGATGTTTTTACCAAGGCATCATTTTCGCTGCCGCTGCCAACCAAAGTCAATTCTTTACCATCACCTACAGTTACTTTACTTGCATCTGCAGCTGAACCGCCAAGAGCCAAATCTTTGACGCCCAGATTTTCAAGACCGCTACTGCCGATTGTTACATCATTAGTATCTACTTTACCTGTCACACCTGCATGTACCGCACCGGTATCAGCCAAATCACTGGCACTTGCTTCTGTTTGAATTTTTCCGTCAGTAGTGACTAAAGTCCCGGTAACAACTAGTCCCATTGTGCCGCTATCAGCGTTATTGAGTGCCGCTTTAGCTGTCTTTAACCAAGCCAAATTATATTTCTCATCGCTCAGGATCAGTTTACCACTTTCAAATTTAACGGCATTATTCACTACAGACAATACATCACCACTATCAATAGCAGTACCTGCCGCTGTTAAGCCACTGGTAAAAATGTCTTTGGATGCCGCTTTTAAGGAGCCACCATTCACCACAAAAGAATTACTGGCTAAATTTTGATTATTTAACGTACCGAAATCCATCGTACCACCATTCAATTTGACGCTACCATTACTGCCAGTCCCTTGGGTAACGAAGCTGTTGATGTTGATATTATTATAAACAGCGTCACTAGCGCCACTCAGATTAACAGTGCCACCGTCAACCGCTTTGACTATACCGTTAATTGTATTAGTTTTACCAGCAATATTAATCACACCATCATTTTTAGCAACAATGTCCCCCGTCAAGTGAACGGTTTTACCGGTACTGCCAACGGTGATTTGTCCATCAGCTTCGGCATTCAGTGCGTAAGAAGCAGTTTTACCAGCAGCAACGATAGTCGTATCACCTAATAACTCTACAACAGAAGTAGCTGAAGCCGCATTTACTGCATACGCAGTGCCTAACCCTTCCTGTATAGTAATGTTAGTAACAGTACCTGTACCTACTGTAATATACCCACCATCCGGATCTATACCATAGGCTTCCTCAGTCGTATGATCTCCAGGCGATATATCTTCAACATTATCAGCAATATTCATTTTTATATTAAGGGTTGCAGAATTGATCAGAGCCTTAACATCTTTATCAAGAATGATGCCATAAGTTCCGGTAGAATAACTTGTACCATCATTATCCACACCAGCTCCCGACAAAGTAATATTAAAATCCTTTACTTTATCAGTAACTACTGTCTCTGCCCCGCTGCTCCCCGACTGAATACCCACTACATTAGTCTGAGCAGACTTATTACCAGGAACTATTGTGCCAACAATATCAACATTACCGCTATTATTAAAAGTAATATTACCCTGATTATCAACAGCAGTTACGCCGAAAGGACTTTTAGCACTAATAAGCACATTGCCAGTATTATTAAAAGTAATCTCCGAACCAGCTTTAGCCGTTACCGTTTGAGATGTATAGTGATCCTGATAGTTTTTAATCGCGACATTTTGCCCATTGAAAACAGCTGATCCTCCTACAGTACCATTAAGCAATAACCCAAATCCCCATTTTGAAGAACCGCCTACACCAGTAACATCTATTAGAGTTTCTTTAGCGTTGAATTCTACTTTACCACCACTGGTAACCCAAACACCACGTGGATCATTTTCAGACTGTGAATTGATAATTATTTCCGTTTTATCACCATCGAATACTGCCGAACCGTTATTGGCAACATAAACGGCCGTACGGTCGTCAAGAGTAGGCGCAGAATACTTTATACTAATATTGTTGCCATTATATATACCGCCGTCAACTTTTAAAGCACCAATCTGATCAGCATTTTTGACAATTATCTGCCCGCTATTTTCAGCAACGACATTACCAGTAAGGCTGACTTTCGCCGTCCCCTTATCGTTTATCTTCACCAAAGCGTTAGAACCAGCATAGATAGCATTTTGGACCCCTGTAATATTAATTTCTTTGCCTGCATCAACGCTGACAAAAGCATCGCCTTTATCTCTGCCATTAGCAGCATAAATTCCATTTTTTCCAGCTTTAATATTAACTACATCGTCAGCGTTGAGAATAATGCTTGTTTTTCCTGTTTGAAAATCGTTAGACAGTAATCCTGTAGATTTTTCAGAAATCAAATAAATATTTTTCCCCTGCAAATCCACTGTCACTTTGTTATCAGTAACATTACTATCCATATTAGCAGCGCCTACTGCCGTAGAAGATGTCGACTGCAATGTTATATCACCAGAAGATTTAATTTTGACATCACTGGGATAATCTCCACTACAATTACTTAACTGTGCCCAAATAGCATTTTCATCTTTTGACTTTATTGAAACTGCATCAGCATCAATATAAATAAGTCCTCCTTGAGCATGTAAACCAATACTTTTTTCTGTTGTAATATTAAAAAGCCCCACTTTATCAAATATAATGGCACCATTAATATTACTATGAAGTAAACTGTCATTTATTACATTGCCTGTAATATCAACTTTTTTCACATTTGAAATCAATACCTTGGCATTGCTACTACTTTGTGCAGCGACAGCAAATTGAAGTCCTTCGCCATTTATAGTTAAATTTTCCATGTCTGTACCAATAATACTCAGCCCGGCATTATCAGCATTTAACATAACATTGCTTATAATATTATGCCCGTTCATCTCTATCGACGCTGGTATTTCACCAATAACATTATAAACAGTATCACTAGTCAGCTTTACCGTATTCTCAGCCCATACGTCCCCCCCAGATATACAAACGGACATTGTACCTGCCATAAGCAATGAAAGCATTACTTTTCTGCTTAAAGCTTTTTCCCTTGCACCATTCCTCAACATGAACCCGCACCTTCCTCTTTCTTTAGCCTCTCCCTGAAATCTGTCTGACAAATAAAAAATACCCGACCGTATAACGGGCAGGCATCAAAATTGTCCAAGTCGAGAATATCTCTGCTTGTGAGCAACTGGCTGTCATTTCGTTATACGAAGTAGACCCTATAGCTTTGCGTCACTGCCTTTCGACAGTTTTGCCGTTTTATATTAT
>OGOM01000812.1_pt1 | contig 27691 bp, 30 predicted proteins | sample 1552681 | NCBI WGS metagenome assembly OGOM01 (sample SAMEA2580188, study PRJEB22360) | human gut metagenome | biome: human gut; feature: human-associated habitat; material: faeces | place: Denmark | collected 2008/2010 | reverse complement strand
CAGCCTTCCATCGCCTTTCTACAGGCCTCATATCCCATATCCGCATCCGGACGGATATCGCTTCTTCCGTATCCCAAGTCAAAAATGCAGGACTGACATACAAGAGGTATTTTGGAAAATCCCGTGTCGTATCCAATCCCCTGCTCCTCCAGACAGCGCATCACACCGTCCGAAGCCGCCAGACCATATGCGCTTCCTCCTGACAACACGACAGCGTTCAGCGGATTATCTGCCGTCATGCTGTCTGTAAGCGGCGTTTCTCTCGACGCCGGACCTCCCCCGCTGATGTCGCAGCCTGCCTGTGCGCCCCGTTTAAAGTACAATACGCTTGCGCCTGTCTTTGCTTCATTATCCTGCGCATGTCCTATGGATACGCCATCTATCTCTGTAATTGCGATTTCCCTTATAAATCTGTCCATCAAATTTCCCTCTCCCCCTTTCTGTTCACACCCGAAGCTATTCGGCAACCACTGCCGTTCCGCTTGCCGTTACCATAAGCATTCCGTTACCTGCACCGAGCACCTCATAATCGATATCAACGCCTACAACCGCATTGGCCCCCAAATCTGCCGCACGCTGTTCCATCTCCTTCAGGGCGTTCTGTCTCGCCTAAACAAGCTCTTCCTCATAGCTTCCTGATCTTCCGCCGAAAAAGTTGCTGAAAGAAGCCGCAACATCGCGCACGAAATTTACGCCAGATATGACTTCTCCAAATACAATTCCCTTATATTCCGTAATTCTTCTTCCTTCTACAGACACTGTCGTTGTCACTATCATTCCCATTCCTCCGTTTCTTCCTTTTATAGGGTACTGTGAAAGTAGAAGCTTTCTGTTGATTGTTGCAAAATGCGTTACAAATTTATTATTTATATCATAGCAAAAATCATTTTAAGATACAATCGTTTCCTGGCAGGAAATCCTGCCTGGTTACTAAAATTAAATTCCCCCAAATTTTTACGAAATAGAGGGGTGTCTATCTTTCAATTTCTTGTGTGATACTTTACCGCACATGAACATTGGCAGAGGGAATGAAACAAAAAGACATTGCATTTCAGTTAGGTATCTCTGAAGCCTATGTTACTCAACTCAAAAAAGTTATAGCATTTTTTCTTACTAGAATTAGAGCCATTTTAGGGCCAAAAACCATAAAACAACCCCGGAAATGCCCATTTTATCAGCATTTCCGGGGTTCTGTCCGTTATTCAAACTCGACAATTACTAATCAATTTTGTTTAGAGATTATTTGTTGCCGTGTTCGTTTTTCTTTCAATTATTTGATCTATCCATATTATCCTGCCTATATGGGCTAATGTTATCAGTTTGTTATCGGTATTGATAACAAATGCCCTGTAACTGCAGACAATATTGTCATTATAATTATGTTAATTAACTGGGCTTCCAATAATCCTTGAACTCTTAATTCTCTTTTCATTCTCCGCAAAAAATTGACATTGGAGTTCTAAGTAGCCACATAGCTTTTCCCAAGTAACATTAGCGTCGGAGAGTGCAGGTGGATATATGCATATTGTCATTTTTCTTGATACAAATTCATCTTGCGACTTTATTGCAAAAGAGAAAATCGTTTCATGAACTACATCTTCAAATGTCCCATCACATAATCCTGCTCGTCCTGTTCCAATTACAGGTATTGTAATAGGTTCAGTATGTCCTTCCTTAGATAAATACTCCCATAACCCAACAAGCGCTTTTGTCATATTTTGCATAGTTACATTTTGAGTTTTTCCCGTTTTACTAACATCCGCAACAGCAAGAAAATAATAATGCTGCCCATTGCAAGTAATCTTAGCAACTGTTCCTATCTCATACCTATTTCTATTCGTTTTTGTTCTATCTTCCAAAATTTCATAACAATTAGGATAACATTCATCAAGTGAATTTTTTATACTCATATCTAATGTTGAAAAATCAACACCATACATTTTCTTTTGAAACTGTCCTTGTATACTTTTCTCACTAATAAAATCACCACTCATAATTGTATCAAAAGTTGTGTTTGTTGGAATCACAATTGCTGAACCTTTTATGTTCAATAAATCTGCCATTTTTAAAGATATCATGGTATCCTTCGTTCCTAAATATGCTGTTTTTTCAGCACTTTCCTTGCGTAACAATAATACAAGCATCGCTGAAATCATAGGAACTATCAATGTACAATTTCTAAATATGTTAAGTAACATTTGAGTTTTAAATACTGCCTGTTCAATTTCACAAAGTGTAAAATAGCCACCAATCAGTGCAAAGAAAGTTGAAATATATTCAACTGGTTTTTTTGAAACAGGAAAAAGTATCTGAATATAAATCTTATATACCAAGTTCTTCATAAACGCTCTCATTATAGTAATAAGCTCCCGTTTTCCCTTCTTTGCGGTATCTCTCAGCAGATGCTGGCCAATTTTCCAAAGCATACTGCAGTATCTTAGCGTTAAAACTGATATGCACAGCCAAATTGTCTCTCATTAAAGCTGGGCAAAGATTTTGATCCGCACTTCTCTTTCCATTTAAATTGACAACAATACATGGGATTTCTCTTTTGATTGCTTGTTCAATTTCCCACCTTACATATTTATACAAATATTTTGTGTGTTCTCCTACCAACAGCACAAATACTTTTGTATTTCTGAATCTTTCTTGAAGTCCCGCTTTTATAGATGCCTCACTTTTATCATAAATATTGTTAATATCATGAGCATCATAGAAATTAAAAGATGTATGATCACTTTGTTTCCACGCCTTCATTAAATAATAATATCTCAAATCGTTATCTGCATCCATCGAAACATATACTTTATTTTTGTATGCCATTTTAATCACTTCTCCTTTATATTTTTATTAAATTCTACAAATGATAAGCAATTTTATTACCAGAATTGATAACTCTAACTCGATAACTGCTGACCATATTATTACGCTTCACTTCAATTTTAAGTGATTTTTCTTAGAGAATCAACCGTTTGTTCCCATATCTTCAATAAGATTTTTCTTTAGCGTTTCAATTGTATCTTGGTTCTTTTTCAAAAGTTCTAACTGCCTATATGCTTTTTCCCTTAATATTTTCAACCTTTCAATTTTAGGCACTTCCTGTCTTATCAAGTCTGCATTCGTATCTTCCAGATTGATAAGCACAACCAATTCTTCCGCTGAAGCAAAATCTCGGATATTAGGAGTTTTCCCTTTTATTCCTTTTTCACTTCTCCATTGTGCTGCTGTTTTCCCAAACAAAGCCATATTTAGAATATCTGCTTCTGAAGCATATGTATATGCCATTTCCTGCGGAGATAATGTGGGCGTTATCAAAAATTCTTTTACCGCATCTGTATGGATACGATAATTTATTTTTGAAAGTTCTCTTTTTACATCCCATCCAATCGCTAACCGATCTGCTTCATCTTTCTTTAATCTCTGATAATCTTTGATGATATAAAGCTTAAATTCCGGTGAAATCCATGAAGCAAACTCAAATGCTATATCCGTATGAGCATAAGTGCCGCCATATCGTCCCGATTTTGATACGATACCGATTGCATCCGTTGCTTTGATCCACTGTTGCGGTGTCAACGTAAACGCATTATCACCAGACTCTGCTTTAAACCTATCGAATTCGATAGGTTTAAAATTAGGATTGTGAATTTGTTCCCACAAGCCTAAAAATGAAATTGTAGAATGATTACGCATCCAGTTTGCCACCACGATAAAGGCATTATCTGGATTTTTATATTTTGCAATATCAGTGAGCGAAATGTAAGCTTCTTCATTAACAACATCGCCCATCACTCTGATTTCTGTTCCATTGGCATCTATTTTCATGTTTTTCATATAATTTTCATTTTCCTTTTTAGCAATAAACCCAACTCTTTATTTGTATCCGATAATATCCTGAGATACTTTTTCAATTACTTCAGGGTTAATTGAAGATATCTCGGCTATATAAACTTTGTTTTTTCTCGGATTAAATATTCCGAGTTTTTCAATTTTCTGAAATTCTGGATGTATTGAATGACATCCCATAATATAGTACATTAACAACTGCAATGTATATTTACTTTTTGGTTCCTCTTTTGACACCTTAAAATCCCACAACGTATCCTCAGTTAAATAATCTCCATCTCCTGATGATACTATATCCGTATAACCACCCTCAAAAGTAAAACCATCTTTTGTAATAGGACCATATTCTTTCCAAAATGCCAGACTTCGTTTAACCATAATCACAATATTCTCAATAGTATCACTATCAGGCTTAATTTCTTCTACTGGTTTATACCCAATTACACCCGCTCTGAAACAAACATCGTAACCAACTAATTTACATGCATTACTGATAGACTCATTATCAAGACCTTTTATGCCTTTTAATAACTTCTTAGCATTTCCTAATGCCAACCCTTTTTTGCCACTTGCATTATTTAAAAATAAATCAAGGCACAATGCTCCCTGTAACGAAATTTTAAAAGCTTCTTCTACGGATGTTCCCATCATAAAACGGGTCAAATAGTCAATCGCAAGACCAATTAACGAAGCATGAATATTCTCTGCTTCATTCAATGTCTTTCCGTCATCAATAGTAGTAATATCAAATTGCTTTTTATTTAGATATCCTCCATATGGCTGTTTTACCATACTAATACGTTTAGTAACAGAGTACATTGAAATCTCCTCCCTCTTGCAAAAATAATTTTAAATTACAAGCATCCACCTAACGTCAAAATTATCTGAGTGTATTTAAATCCTTCATTTAATCTACTACATTCCATGACGATAAAATAATCATCTTCATTTTCTGCTCTCACAACAATACCTTGCGATAAATCTGTTTTCCACAAAGCTTTCTTTCCATAAAATTGATCAGCAAAGCTATTTGTGGGATTAGGCATATTGGCATCAAATCCATTATGTATTAACCATTGATGGTAATCGTTTAACGCTGGTAGCCCAACGCTTTGTATTGCTGCCATGATTGCTGATTGCTCACTTAATTCGCGTTCGATATTGATAACATATCTTTCTTCTGCATCAAGTTCGTATCCATGAGCCTTTACAATTTCTCCCATATTTTCATTCAATTTAAGTTTTTTCACTCCAATTTATCCCCTTTCCTATACTTTACGAGATCATTTTCTCAAATATTTGCTTACTGTTGCTTGAGAAATTTTAAGCATATCCGCTATTTGTTGTTGTTTATATCCTTGTTTTCTTAAAGCTTTAATTTGTGAAATTAACGCTTCCTTACCCAAATTGGTATCAAATTGTGTTGTCGTTTGCACTACGCCGTTCATATGTTTGGTCAATGTTGTAGTATACTGGAAACCATCTTTATTTCCAATAACACTGGCAATTCCAGTCTTTGAATCAAAAGTCGTTTTTACATCATTTAAACCTGTATTAGAAACAAAATTATTTATTGCATTCAAAATATTTTTCGATTTCTTTCTCATCAAATCATTGCTCATTCTTCTACCCTCTTTATTCCGTGTTATATTTTTTATAACTTTATAATAATTTATCTTGGGTACTTCGTCAAGTAAAAAATATAACTACGATACATATTCATAACGGCACTTACCAATAGATTCTCTCTCTATCCACAATCTCCCTCGCACATGCCTGTATATTATTCATCCTGCCTACCCACTCCCAGGCATTATCTGCCTTTAACTGCTCCGTGATTCCCTGTGCCTGTTTCATCTGCTCTACAATTCTTTCAAAGCGTTCCTGCGCCTGTTCCTCTACATCTGTCAGATAACTATTCAATCTGCCACTCATCAGCAGATCCAAATATGCACTCCTGCGGTATTCATTCAAATACCGCAAATGTCTTTGTCCCCATACTCCAACAACTCTCGATTCTTCTTCCTCCGGCAAGGTAAGATTTCTTGTAATAACATGAGGTTGAATGTCCACATTTATCAATGCAACAACGATTCACTATTGGTCAAGTATTCTGAGTTTGGATACAACGACGCTTGTATTTTTACTAGGACTGACTGCTGACCATAGATTATTTGATAAGCAGGTTGAGTACTTTGAGGGAAAATATAATATGATTGTATGGGATGCACCAGCTCATGCCTCTTCTTGGCCGTTTCGGTTTGATTTTGATCTGTTTGATAAAGCAAAATGGCTGAATGAGATTCTTGAAAAAGAAGAAATCATAAAACCGGTCATAATCGGTCAATCAATGGGAGGATATGTAGGCCAGGCTTATGCACAATTGTATCCCGACCGACTGGCAGGTTTTATTTCCATTGATTCAGCACCGCTGCAGAGAAACTATGTGACTGCAGTGGAAATCCGGCTTCTGAAAAGAATGGAACCAATATATGCACATTACCCATGGAAGTTGCTTTTGAAATCCGGAACTGTGGGAGTTGCAACTTCTAATGATGGCAGAGACCTGATGAAGGAAATGATGTTGGTCTATGATGGTGTTCAGCATCGTTATGCACAAATTGCCGGGCATGGATTTCGTATTCTGGCTGAGGCAATGGAAAAGGATCTGCCATATGAAATCAAATGTCCTTCCTTATTGATATGTGGCACAAAGGATCATGCCGGTTCATGCATAAGGTATAACAGAGCATGGCATCAAAAAACGAAAATTCCTTTAAAATGGATTGAAGGGGCTGGTCATAATTCTAATACAGACAAACCGGAGATGATAAATAGTTTGATAGAAGAATTTCTTTCAGACATTTCATAGCAGGTGACTCAAAGTTATTTGAATTGAAAATCTGGATTGACGGAAGTATCATTATGTGTGGAATAACAACTGATTTATAAAGAAAAATAAATCGGAGGTTTAAAATAATTATTTGATAAGAAAATTAAAACAAGATGAAAGTAAGGTATTAGATACTTTTTTGTACGAGGCGATTTTTATTCCCGAGGGGGTTTCTGCACCATCCAAAGATATTATTAACCAGCCAGATTTGCAGGTATATGTAAAAGCCTTTGGTAAGGATAAGGGAAACTTATGTTTGGTTGCTCAAGTTAGTGATAAAATTGTTGGTGCTGTATGGGTTCGGATTATGAATGATTACGGGCATATAGATAATGAAACACCGCCTTTTGCAATTTCACTTCTTAAAGAGTATTGTTCAGAGTTGCGGATAAGTAAGAATCTCTCACCATTTCTTTAAGGAAAACCAGCATAGCCTCATCATATCCCGCTTGGAACAAACGATAGAAGAATTCGGCGTACTGATTATTGTATTTACTAATATACAAGATGATTTCCTGGTTTGTCGCATTTTGCTTAAGAATATCCTTGATAATAGAAGAATTCTGTAATTTGGCTTTGAAAATTTCAAAGTCTGGAAGCAATTTACCACATGCATTCACCTTAATGTAAAGATCGTTGGTCTTTTGGAAATTGTCCATTGGTAACATATCTCTCAATTGTTCTCACATCTACGTTAAAACATGTAGCCACCATTGATTTTGTAAATCTTAATCGTCCATCAAATATAATACCCTGAATACCTGTCTGATTTTGAATTTCATTAACTGCTAAGTCATTATTCAAAATATTTTGTCTATCAATTTGAGATGTTGTTAAATCTTTTGACATTCTCACACTTCCTTTGCTTTATATTTACAAATTACAAGAAAATTTATTTCTCGTATTTTTCCTTCAACCTATATTCATCAAGTTCAATCATCAGCTCCACATATGCTTCTCTAAGTTCCCTTGGTGACATGGTTCTGGCAAATTCCATAAATAATACAATCTTTTTGATGTTTTAATTCAAGGCACTATAAACACAGAAAATTAAAAACCATCAACTTTGAACATCAATTCCACAAGCATCCATCAAGTACTTTAGCATTTCCCCTTCGTGCTTTTTATACATAGTTTGCACTTACGTCTGTTTCCTGCTGTTTTGCAGACAATCTCATAATCGCCGATTTCTGTTCAACAAGTATTTTATGTTTGCCACAGCATATTTTCCAATCAGCTCTCTTCTCCTTTTCTTCTGGAATCTTTTCATATTCATTTTTATCCAAAGTACAACCAAGTAATTCTGCAAAATACTTTTCAAACAAATTGCCAAAATAATTCACAAAATCCTGTCGACCAAGATTCTTAAATCTGTCCCTAACAATCTATAAAACACTATGTTCACATAAAAAATAATTTAAATAAGCGCTTACAGATACAACTTTACCTTTTTGTGTATGTATATATGGTTTTGCATACAATATCTGCCTGCGTAAACTCAACCCATGCTAATGTTAGATATGCTATTATCCTCTGCCAAATAAGTTCTGTTTTAAATTGTTCATTTATCGTTGGTAAACCAACATCATACAATGTGGTCGTCATCTTCTGCGTCAGCCATATATTTTCATCCTCATAGCGCATTTCTATGCTGTCCTGTTGATCACCTACAGAGGCAACATAGGTCAGGTATTCCGCTGCACTTGAGCGGATGGTTATCCCATCTTTTTTCTTTGCCAAATAAAATGCCTCTTCAATCGCTATTTCTTTTTCTTTTGGGCATTCCGGCTGTCCGCCCTTCTCAGATTTTGGCTTATTATAGTTCTCTCTTTCTATAATGCCATGCTTCTGCTTTATCTGTGCAATATACTTCTTTATCTCCTCATAAGTAGCCTGTCTACGCTCCGCTTCGGTCCGCGCTGAGCAAATGTTCCCTGAACCTTTAGCGCCTCTCAGTTGCCGTTAAATCCATCTCGTCCATGTCAAGTCTCACATTCACATGCTACTTCACCTCATGGAGTTTCGACAACATGCACACCGTCTCAATATTCCTCTGAACCTTGATTTTATACTGCATAGCGAAAGTATGCAATAGATTTTCAAGGTGGGGTAACTATGTTATCCCTTCTAACTTCATGTATATTTAATTAGATGTTTCTCTATTCTCACATGATATATTTTCAATAGTATCAACAACTAAGCGTTTTAATGCTTCATCATAAACACCCAACTCTTCCATATTCATTTTGCCAGAATGAACAAGTCCACTTCTAAGCTTATAACATTTATCAAAAAAACTTAGTGCATCCAACCCTGCATATGCTTTTTCGCTACAATATTTTTCAATTAGATTTTTACATTTTTCCCTATGCTCTTTATTTTTAATCGTCCTATATCATTTTATAATTTTTTGCCATACTCAGTACTTATATCAATTGTCCTCATTATGCTTTCAATGGCGTTTACGTACTCTTCGTTTTCCTTCTCCTTTTCACTTACTAATACCTCAATAGCCATTATTTTCAGAAGAAATTTTATGCGTACATCATTAATCAAAATACTTGTATTCAAAAAAGATAAGGCTACATCTAATTTTTCACTCCAAAATCGGTAATCCATTCTATTAAGCGTAAAATCCGTTTTATAAGTGATTTCAAAATCTTGTGCAACGAAATGGATTTCATCCATACTAGATTTTACGTTATAGATTTCTAATCCTAAAACATCTTCCATTACAATTTTATCCGCTGAGATCATCCCCGACTCAATCAACTTCTGTTTTATAAATGAAAGACCATCTTCCGTAAATCGAGCCGGCATAACAGAGTGTTCCTTACAATCCAGCATCCCATTTATACCAGATATGTTAATAGGATTATTATATTTACACATCTGTAGCTTTACATTCCTTAATAATTTTATTCCTTCTTCTCGTGCTTTTTCCTCTTCTTGAAAACCACCATATTCAAGAATTACTTTTGTTTTTTCCCCTTGTCTTTTTTTCTTAACGATACATCTAGCTGCTTCATTTTGAAATAATTCTATTGGCTCTTCAGACAAATTCTCAAATATTAGTTTCCTATCACAGAAAAAAAAGAATTCTTACAAAAAACATCTCTCTCCCTCCTTCAAAGATTTCTAATGTTCACACATTACAAATCTAGACGAATTTGTGAATCTTTTATAATGAATCCGAATTTTTCATAAAAATGATTTCTTCTATCTGCATGATCATTATCGACTGATGACAATCCTCCATCTATCCATTTTGCATTAATCTTTTTGGCATATTTTAGCAAAGCCTTCATTGCAACTGTCCCATTTCCAATATTATTATCTTCCATTAAAATATCGATGATATGAACGTACTTCCTTTCTAAACCATCAATTTCTTGTGTATTAACTTCAAAATAGATTCTAGGCAATCCACAGATACCTTGATACCTTTCTCCAAAGAGTAATATTGAGTTATCATGTAGCACAACAATCAATTCTTCCTTATTACCATTTTCTTCTAACCCAATTATTTCTGCTGTTGGAAGTAGAGAAAAAATTCTCTTCATAAGCCCGTATTTCTTTTCGTTATGCTCCATCGCCGCTTCTACTCTACGTACTTCCCTGCAATAACTATTATTTAATTCCGTATATGCTTCATTCAATTCTTTCTTAAAAATCCATCGACACATTTTCTTCTTCATCAAGTTTCTAACCTCTATAGTTTTCACATTTTCACTATCTCTTTTGCGAAAAGGTATCCTTTCGCCAAAATGTATATTTCTCGTTCTCCAAAGCCTATCCCCTGGGGTAAACCTCCGATTATATCATCACTCTACGTAAACAGAAACACACATCTATTTTTCTTCCAAAATCGCAGAAACCTTTGATTTATTGGGCTTTTCTTGCCAGAAGGCAAACTGTCTCCACATGCGGTGAAAGTTACTTCTTATACTAAATAGCGAAACCGTCACCTTTTGCGAAAAGGTTCATACCCCACTTAGGGGAATATATCTCTCATCTCCTTTTTAGGTCATTCATCAACTTGAATACATTCAACATTAAATTCAACAATAATTCTCCATTTTGTATATATTAAATTTATGCCCCCAATAGTTTATCGAACATACTGAGAGCATAGACACTTCTGTCCACTCAATCATCATCAAGTGGACCAAATAATTCATCAAACCTTTTCTCTAATTCTTTTTGTAAATCACTCTTAACATTATCTTCTACCTCATCATTTAAGCTGATATTTTGCTTATTATTTGGCGAAATTATTGGTTCATCTTCAAATAAATCATCTAAACTTTCGACTTTTGTTGCCTGACTATGTGTCTGAGGTATACTAAAAAAACTATCACTCTGGTCTCTATGAGTATATGGAAGTACATCATAATGTTCATTATCATAAGAAGAAATGTCTTTAAGTTCTGAAATGAAAGGAAACAAACGCCCACATAATATCAACGCCTGCCCTTTATTTTTGTCTAAATGCTGTAATGCAGAAATAGAAAAAATAGGACGATAAGACGCATCCATTCCACATAACTCACTAATCTCTCGTAGCAATTCCAATTCTCGACTTGTAAGATATATCCAATTGTTACAATTTGCTTTAATTGTTTCTGCCTCATCTCCATATCTAGATTTTAACTGGTGTAAACTTTGAATCACCAAATTAAAGCGAATATTTCTACTTCTTGCTGCAGTTATCATATTAGGAAAATCCTTAATTGTCGGCAAAGTTGAAAATTCATCTAAAATATAGTTTATTCGTTTATTAAATCCATTTTCTATATTATTTTCTTGTATTTTATATATCAAGTACTCATAACTCTGTTTTATAAATAAAGATATTAATTTATGGTATGTAGTTTTTTCATCTGGCATAATCAGATATACTATAGTTTTTTCATAACCTATCGAATCTAAAGATACTGTATTGTGAGCCATCATATTTGTTAAATTTTGTTGATATACGAAGCAACGCATTTTTTGGTCGAAAGTTGATAAAATACATGACTGTGTTTTTTCAGGCACATTCATTGTGCCAATTAGGCTATGATATATCAAAGAATTCTGTTTTGCCATATCTTGATAATATGAATTAACTTGCCCATTTTCTAAAAACATTTTTCTTCTTAATTCCAACACATCACTAATAGATACACTTTCAACGTCTTTTTTCAATGCAAACGTAAGCAATGTTAAGCCAAAAAACAAATCTGCCGCACTATAATCCCAATATGGATCATGAAAAGTTTCTGCCAACATTAAATTAGTTGCAATATCATTAACAAACTCACATGCCCTATCAATATCCCCTAAACAAAATAACCTATACGGTATCTCCAATGGATTCCAACATTCACCAACAGAAGGATTGCGAAAATTAACCACTTCTATTTTATATCCTGCATTCTTTAATGAATATGCAGTACGGTTATAAACTTCAGCTTTTGGGTCACATATAATCATAGATTCTTCGGCATATCCCAGTATTTTTACCAGAGGCAGCACAACTAACCTTGTCTTTTTTGAACCGGTAGAGCCTATTATCAAAGAATGTGAATCTTGGGTATCAACATATACTGTAGAATCATCGTATAATAAAGGAATTCCACCTATCTGCTTCCCATTAGCAGGCTTTTTAATATCATTCAAATATTCCTTTATTTTATTTTTTTCTTCTAATTTAGAATCATTATTTATGGGACTTACCATATAATATGGCTTCTTTGTTAATTTAGTCTTCTTTCCAAATGTTTCTTCATTATTAAGTACTTCTCTGTTTAATTTTTCGCTATCAAACATTTTTGAACCTCAATAAATACTTACTCTGAAATTTGTTCTACCATTTCACGTATAGCGTCATAAACTCTTTTTTGTTCTTGTCTAAGTATCCCCAAAATTGAAGCTAATACTACAACCTGATCCTCATAACTGTCTAGTCCTACAATTTCATCTAAAATTATTGATGCTTCTTCAGTCTTCTGACTAAATGAATTAAAAAGAATAAACCTCATCTTCTTTATTACATCTAGATTTTTCTCTCTACATTTTTTAAATGTATCGTCATCCATCCGCATTCCTTTTTCTAAAAGAAAATATGGAATCTTTCTATCAATCACAATATAATACAATGCAAAGGATTTCTCTTCTACCTCACCAAACATATCAGCTTTCACAATATTTCCCCATAGCAACTGGTAAAATGAAAAATTATCCATTCCCATATTGTATGCTTTTTTCAGTGTAGCTTCTAATAATTCATCTACAAATTTTCCATATAATTCTTTTAAATTTTCAAGTGTTTCATCTGAAATATGTGACGATATTTCTAGAGTTTTCTCGCTTTTCACAGTACCGAATGTTTCGCAAAAATAGCCCACTATATCCACTTGTTCTGCAAAATCATTTTCTTTAATCCCATCTACAATTTCATAACATAAATCAATAATCCTACCCGAAAATTTTTTTAATAATTCATCAATTTTCTCTTTATTCATGTTTATCAACCTCTTTTGTTTTTTTTAGTAAAACACCTAATAGTTTTATGTAAAAATTATGGGGTAAACTAATCGCTAACGCTAATAACGTTAATATATCCATAATTTTCGCATCCAATACAATTGAACCAACAAAAATATTGGCCAAAATAATCATTAAAATAATTCCGACCACGGTACTGATTAAGACAAAAAAACCAATCCCCACTCTATTTTTGTATTTCGAAATACATTCGTAAAACAAATCACTTAGTGCAATCAATACTCCTACATATGAAATCAAACCTATCCATGGTGCTGTTTCATTTTTCCACCGCAAATACATCAAAGTTCCTAAAAGAGCAATCAGAAATAAGTCTTTTATTCTTCCTTTCATAACAATTCACCTAAATCCAAAACACATTAACCCCCTCTATTTCCGAAAGATTCTTATTGTTAGACATACCACTAATTCCTACTGAACTATCTTTGAATACAGAATTTAAAATCTGAACTAAAAAATTAAAATCCACATTCTCGGATAATAATGTATTTATCTGTATTGTGCTTTTATTATAAGAAATCAACATACCATTATATTCAAAGACATTATTTTTTTTATTTTTTATCCCCAAAATTCTATTTGACTCTTTTTTTACTTTCTTAAATGATTTTTTATGATCATAAGCTACATTAATTATCATTACTGAACCCTCCATCTTCGTCATCCTGAATAAAGAATGTACCTATACGATCAATTAGATCTTTAATCCCTGTTTTATTTGATAGTTCATTTCTCAATACAGTCTCGATTTTAACGAATGCATCTAGAATATCATCGGGTATTTCCTTCTCATCCCAGTCTTTAAAATTTATATATGGCTCCAATTTTATTGCAGTCTCAGGGAAATCTGAATTCTTACTATAATTTACTATTTTCTTTCTTAACTTTTTATCTTTATATTGTTCCTTTCCTAACATTCGTTTAGAATTCTGCATCTCTAGATAATGTGCATCCAAATCTTGTGATTTACTCTTTAACTCTTCGATCTGCTCAGTAACCTTTGTTTTCTCAGAGCGATTTTTCCGCATATCCTCATCCAAATTATTGATTCTTGTTAGCTTATCCATCGTAATAAACTCCTGCTATATGTATATTATTCTAATTCTACATTTTAATCTCCAATTGTGAGAAATCATTTTTCACAAACCCATCTCTATCTTAGCATCATTCTAAAACATAAAAATTGCTGTTAATTCCCATATCTTATAATTGTGCCATCATTTAAAATAAATCTCTGTTCATAAGTAATGTCCAAAACTTTTGCAATTGCAATCATTTCTTTAGAGCTAACCGTGCCACGTTTTAATTTCTTATTTAAATTTTGAGGCGATTGATTAATTCGTCTAGCCAATTCTGCTATACTAATATTCATGTTTTTGCATACTTCTACTATCATATCTGATGTTGTCATGTTCATACTCCTAAACATAACCAAATTTATTATTTACATATTATTATAAACCATCTGGTTGTCAATTACAATACTTATATGAATGTTGTTTAAAAGCCTAAAATCCCAGAAATTTAATACATTTGTGTTCAAATAAACAGCTATATGTATTATAAATAAAGCCAATGCATAATTTTCAGTTGGAATTTGGGGGTAAATAAAACAGAAAAAGCCGATCAGGAATTGCTACTCCCAATCGGCATCTTTTCTTACTCCTCTTCATTTTTACATTCAATCTCCGTTCCGTCCAGTAACACCACCAACAATGTTCCATCCTCAAAGACCTTGATGTGGTCCAGTGTTTTCAGCATTAAGTCCGTATCCATCTCTGTCAGAGTTTCTGCTCCATCGGTGTATTCTATGAACTTCTCTGCCCGATAACCTTCCAATAGGTTCTCGCTCTGCAGCTGTTCTGTCCACTACTCCATGAAATCCTCTCGGTTCTCCACCAATGCGTTCCAAGCCATCAGATAAGCCTTTATCAGCGTTTCTTCCTCCACATGGCGGTTGACACATCCCATGACTCCTTTGACCTTGTACCGTTCACTGCATTGCCATACCTTACGGTCAACACCCGTGCTGCTCCGCCAGCCTTTCCGTGCCAAAACCTTATTGCAGTCTCCGCAAATTTTCTTGGATGCAAATGGATTGCTTTCCGGCCGGTGGGAATAGGAGTTTGTCCCATGCTCCTCCAGATACTTTTTCCTGCGTTTTATTTCAAGCTGTACACATTCCCATATCCGCTTTGAAATGATGGCATCATGGTCATCCTCCACATAAAACATCTGAATTTCCCCTTTGTTCTGCGTCCGTTTCTTGGTAAGGAAATCCACCGTATAACTTTTCTGCAGCAAGGCATCACCCTTGTATTTTTCATTTTCCAACATACTCATTAAGGTTGTGGACTGCCACTTCGTACCGCCATTCCAATTTTTCACGCCTTCTCGTTCAAAAATCCTCTTGATGTAATCGGTTGTTTTTCCGTCCAGGAATTCCTGATACAACCGAATTACAATCGGCTCCTGTGTCCTATTGATTACCAGCTTCCCCGTTTCATCCGTATCGTAGCCAAGAAAACGCTTTGTACTCATTTTTTGTTTTCCTGTTTCAAACCTTCTACGGATTTCCCATGTGCAGTTCTCTGAAATGGATCGGCTCTCATCCTGTGCCAGTGAGGAAAGAATGGTCAGCAGCACTTCGCCCTTTGCATCGAGGGTATTGATATTTTCCTTTTCAAAAATAATCCCTATCCCTAAATCTTTCAATTCTCGCACATAGTTCAAGCAATCCAACGTATTTCTTGCAAATCGGGAAATAGACTTAGTAATAATCATGTCTATTTTCCCCGCCCTGCAATCAGCAATCATACGGTTGAATTCATCTCTCTTTTTGGTATTGGTTCCCGAAATTCCTTCATCCGCATAAGTCCCTGCATATTCATAAAGAGGATTTTCGCTAATATAATTTGTGTAATAATTGACCTGATTCTCATAGCTTAATAACTGTTCTTCTTGGTCGGTTGACACTCGGCAGAACGCTGCCATCTTCAATTTCTGCACTGACTGTGCTGTTCCTGATTCCGCAGTCGAAATCTGCTTTGCTGGTATAACAGTAATGCTTCTTGCCATTTTTAACCACCTCCTCAATCACTGTCTGTTCCGCAATGTTCAATCCCTGCAATTTGGCATCATCAATCCTTATCCCTTTACATGCCTTGACTCCCTTTTCAATGTAGGTGCTGCAGAGCCATTGGATTTTCTTCTTGTAAACCTGTCTGCGCCGGAGCGTTTTTCCGCAGTGAGGGCAAATCAGCATTCCGCTTAAGGGATAGCGGTTTGGGAACTTCATTGTGCTGTCCTGTCCGATATTCCTGTCACGCTTTCTCTGTTCCCCGACTTCCTGCGCCTTTTCCCATATCTCCGGCGATACAATTGGTTCGTGATTTTCCGAAATGTAATAACTCTGTACTTCCCCGTTGTTTTTCCTTGTATGGTTTCTTTTGTTTTCAGAGGTATAATACTTCTGCAGATGAAAATTCCCTTTGTACTTTTCATTGCAAAGCATCCCATTGATGGTCCCGCTCTCCCATGTTGTTCCCGTCACCGTTTTCACGCCCATGTAATCAAGCAGCTTCCCAATCCTTGACGAGCCGACATTCAGCAGATAAAGATCAAAAGTCAGACTTACAATTTCTGCTTCCTTTCGGTTTACAATCAAATCTCCATATTCGTTTTTGTCATAACCATGGAAGCGGGAGGTGGTAATCATCACTTCCCCTCTCTCAAACTTCTTCCGAATGGACCATTTATTGTTTTCACTCATGCTTCTGCTTTCTTCCTGTGCAAAAGAAGCGAGGACGGCAATCATCATCTCACCGTCCCCTGATAGAGTGTTAATATTCTGTTCTTCAAAAAAAATACCGACACCCTGTTCCTTCAGTTCCCTTGCGAACTTTAGAACGGTGACGGTATTTCTAGCAAATCTCGATATGGATTTTGTAATAATTAAATCAATCTCTCCTGCCCTTGCCTTCTCCATCATTCTCTGGAACTGCGGGCGGTTCTCACAATAGCCGTATATGCCCTGATCAGCAAATACTCCGATAAATTCATATTCCGGATTTCCGGTAATCAGTCTCTCATAGGTTTCCATCTGGTTTTCAAAGGAGTCTTCCTGTCTTCTGCTGTCTGTGGAAACTCTGGCATAAGCACAAACCCTTTTCTTTTGTAAGACCGAAGTTGGTCGTTTGTTAATCACTTTTACACGCATGTTACATCACTTTCTTCAAAAAACCTTTTCTTAAACTCCTGAATCCTTCGGAAAATGGCCTGTGCATCCTCTACCTTGTCAATGCACACCGCATCCACATTTTTCTTACTGCCAATCAGCATGAACTCCATAAACTGTCCCCAGTTACGGGCAATCGTAGCAGCCCTCATGGTAACCACCACATCTATCTTCTTTGCTGCGATTTCCGCTTTCAGACGATTAAATTCTTTTCTGTTCGGGTCGACTCCTGAAGCTTCCTCAAAGAATATCTGCAAATTCCATTTCTGTTTTCCATATTCTTCTTCCAACCGTCTCATTACATCGTCCAGATATTTTTCATAGTCTCTGTCACGATGGTTGACTCTGCAGTAAAAAGCCACCCTATTTATCGTTCCTGCAATCACCATATAAATAAGTACTCCTTTCGTTTTTGGTAGTATATAAATCACTCTAACCCCCTGTAAAGTCAAGCAATTCTACGGTTTCCACCCTCTCTTTTTTCACTCTGTCCAAACTTATCAGGAGCCGAAAAAAGCAACCGGACAGAAACCTGTTGTCTCTGTCCGGCTTGCTTCTAAACCCTCTCGGTATAATGCAGTGAAATCCATCCGTCACAATTTTTCTGATAAGATTTCAAAATTCCCCAAAGGTTCGCACCTTTGCCTTCTGCTTCTTGTGTCCTTTCCGTCCTTACCTCCAAGACCGATTCTGACAAGCCAGACTCTCATGTAATATTTTTCATTTTCTTCGATGGTAGCCTTTGGACTTACTCTCTTTGCTTCCTTTGCCGTCTTTGCCATGCAAGCTGCCAATTCAGCATAGGCTCTCGCTTCATCCTCGTTCAGCGGAAATCCGCAAAAGCATATTCTGTCATCCTCAAAGGCAATCCCCTCTATACTTTCTTCTTCAGCAATCTGTATCACTTTCTCAAGCGGTATGTTTTCTTCCGCATCCAGTCTCTCTACCAGCTTATCAGAAATTCTGAACACCTTTTTTCCGACTGCTTTTTCCAAAAGGTACTGTTTGCTGTGAATCATGTAAATGAGGTTTTTAATACCCTCTGCTGTGAATCCCTCTATCGGAATCTCAATGTTAAGTCTGTCTGTTTCGCCTTCAGCAAGACCTCTCGCTACTAATTCATTCTGCATGGTAAGTGCTGCCTCCTCGGATTCATGTTCCACGTTGCCATCACGATCCACTGTATACTCCCCGACCTTGTATCCAAAGGATGGTGATCCCTGATATTTTGCTTTTACATTAAGGATTTCCTCCATCGCTTTTACAACATCTTTTCTGTTTTCTGCTGTTGTTTTTACCTTCATTTGCTTTTCCTCCATTCAATTTGGTACTACATATATCACTCTGAATGGAGGAAATAGCAAGTTATTTATTCACTAATTTTCCCGTGATTCCGGCAGTGACATTGCCACCGCAAATGCCACAGTAGCGGTCACCGCATTCCCTGCAGACCAGATTTTCCACCCCGACGCAGCCACGGACGGGTTGAAAAAACAAAAACTGTTATTGATGCTACAGGAATGCAATGAACAAGAGGCAGCCGAGATTCTTCCAGCAATTGAATACCTCTTATCACTCATATATAAAAGAGGCAATTCAAACGAGTAAAGGAACCAGCTAATCCATTGTGATTCTGGTTCTTTTCTTTTTGTTGCCATTACCAAATCTTACTTTTGTAATATTTCATATTATTACGCAAGTAAGATTTCAAGTCAATATCTTTTTTCTGAAATTGACAATTGCCTAAATAACGTCTATAATGTATTTATTACACCTGTAAGATTTGAGGAGGGATTTAAAATGAGCGATCTGCCACAGATTTCAGAAGCTGAATTTGAAGTTATGAAAATCGTTTGGAAATACGCACCAATCAGCACCAATGAAATTACTGAAAAATTAACACAAATTTCCAGTTGGAGTCCTAAAACAATTCAGACATTGATTAAACGTCTCGTTTCTAAAAAAGCACTAACCTATGAAAAACAAAGCCGGGTTTTTGTCTATACTCCATTGGTCAAGGAAGACGAATATATTCGGCAGGAAAGTAATTCTTTTTTAAAGCGATATTATAATGGTAATATCACTTCTATGCTTGCCTCTTACATTGAGGATGATAAATTGTCTGAAGAAGACATTGCCAGCTTACGGAATCTTCTTTCCAATCATTAACCATGGGAGGAGCATATTTTGATATATTTTAGTTTTCGATTTTTACTCTGTAATGCCATCATTTGTATTTTTTTAGGTAGTTTACTGGGATTAAAAAATTTATTGCAAAGGCAATTATCCGCATGTATGCAATATAATCTTTCGATTATATTTCTTGCCGTTCTAATTGTTCCCTTTTTACCGATAAACTCTGCCCCATCTTCTATATCGTGGAGACATTTGCTGACAGCCAGTTCAAGTACCAATGGTGACATTCAAACCACTTTTCTTTCTGGTAATGGTTATAATTTGGATAAAATAAATGATTTTGCTGTCTCTGTCAGCACCCAAATACCAACTTTTATTCACACATTACTTGTATTTTTCTGGAGTATCGGTATATTCATAATGTTTTTTCTTCTCTACCGCTCAGTAAAACAAGTAAAAGCCTTACATAGTTCTGCTTTACCTCTTCAAAATGAAGAACTAAACGCTCTTTATATAGAATGTTTAAACGAAGTGAACAGCAAGCATACCATTCCGATTTATAGTACAGCATTTTTGAAATCTCCTGTTTTGGCTGGTTTCCTGCATCCTCGCATTTATCTTCCAATTCACTTGATTTCAGATTTTAACGCTGGAACTATAAGCGCAACTGATATTCGCTATATGCTTCTTCATGAACTGCAGCACTACAAGCATAAAGATATTCTAATTGGATATTTGATAAATACAGTAAATGTTTTCTACTGGTTCAATCCCCTAATCTGGTATTTTCTAAAAAGAATACGACAGGAACGGGAACTTGCCTGCGACAGTGCTGTATTACAATTATTGAAAGAAACAGAATACAAGTCATATGGAAATACACTGATTAACTTTGCCGAAACAATAGCTCTGTCTCCATTCCCTCTTACTATGGGAATTAGTGGAAATATAAAACAGTTAAAAGGACGCATTTTAAATATTGCATCATTCCACCAACCTACTTTTAAACAAAAAATTCGTGGATATCTTATATGCATATTCGTCTCTACTATCATCATTGGATGCATTCCCATACTTTCTGCTTATGCTTCTGATCAGACTGGGTATCATTTTGACACAACCGAAAAGAATATTACTCAGCTAAATCTTTCTTCCAATTTTGGGGACTACACTGGAAGTTTTGTTTTATATGATCAGTCTGCTGATAAATGGAATATTTATAATATGGAGCATGCTTCCACACGTGTATCACCGAATTCGACTTATAAAATATATGATGCATTACTTGGCTTGGAATCTGGAATTATTACACCAGAACATTCCACTTTCACATGGAATGGAGAACCATATCCTTTTCATTCATGGGAAGCCGATCAAGATTTAACCTCGGCTATACATAATTCCGTAAACTGGTATTTTCAGGCAATTGATTCACAGGCAGGTTTTGAAGCCGTAAGAACATTTTTACAGACAATAAACTATGGGAATCAGAATACTGGAACAAATCTAAATCTCTATTGGACAGATTTCTCTCTGAAGATATCACCCATAGAACAGGTGGAATTGTTACAGGATTTCTATCAAAATAATTTTCATTTTGACAGTAAAAATATCCAGGCAGTAAAAAAAGCTCTGCTGCTTTCCACTACTTCTTCCGGTTCTCTTTACGGGAAAACAGGAACCGGGCGTGTCAATGGTAAGGATGTCAATGGCTGGTTTATCGGATACATTGAAACAGCGAATAATACTTACTATTTCGCAACAAATATTCACTCTTCTGGTGCAACTGGAAGTCAGGCTACCGAAATAACAAAATCTGTACTTTCTAATCTTGGTATTTGGAAATAAATAAAGAGAACTGATAGCATAATTTCCCGTTATCAGTTCTCTTTATTTATTTCTTCTCTACTGATCAATTCTGCAAATTACCTAACCGGTACTGATACCTCGGTATATTATCAATACCATTATCTAAAATCCTGTTTCCAACATACTGAATCGTTCCATCATCCTGAATTTTCATCGTAAGTTCGTGTGTAATAACAGCATCATTACATACAACAGAATCACATACTGCATGAATTGTCAAAACAATGGTTCCATCTTCATTGTGCCTGACTTCTGTTACTTCCGGTAAAGACAAGCCAAAATGTGTTGGTGAATAATTACCATATCCCAATCGTTCCCAGATAAACCTATTACTTTGTTCATCGTAGACCGCCCATTCTTTCAATTCTTCTTTTGTAACAGGAAGATATGTCATAATTACATTTTCGAACTCTTCTGCTGGAATTCCCACAACCTCTTTTTCTGCAGTAAATTTTTCTCCATATTTCATTTGATAAAAATATTCATAAAGTCCATTATAATCCAACCCCTGCATATCCTCCGCATTCCAGTTTGAACATAACAGATTGTTTCCTTGATAGCCGAACGTACTCACATATTTTTTTGAATATTCCCGACACTCCTCACTCAAAGGCTTTACCCGGATAATACAACTTCCATCTACAATCTCTGTCACTTCCGGTGGTTCAGGTACGCATAATTCATAACAGAAATTCCCATTTTCAGTATATGCCCATTCTTTTATTTTTGATAGCGATATGTATGTAAGTACAGGCTCTGTATCCTCACTCCAGATCATTTTTGCGGACATCACACTCATTTCTTTTCCATCATAACTATATTCTTTTCTGGTAATTCCACCATCTGTATCTGCTTCATATAAAATTACACTTCCTTTTTCTTCTTGTTCTGCAGATTTTAAAAATTGTTCCATCTTCTGATAATTATCCATAACAGAATAATGATCGGAACCAATGACCGGATTCCCATTTTGTTTGATAATTTCTTTCATCCGATTCATCATTTGCTCAGCAGTGTTCTGATCTGCTTCTTGTATTCCATTATATTCAGAATAAATGTCTCGGACAATGCCCATAATTTCTTCACAATCGTTCACAACTTCCTTTTTCTTGTCTTCATCGATTGGTAGATTATATCCCTTATCCGGATTTTCCATGGTAGTGTTTTTCTGATTCTTCTCATTTTTTACATCTGTGCTGTTTAACGATATCTTACTTTCACAGGAAGTCAGAATCATTCCTATACAAAGTACTAACAAAATACTTTTTCTTTTCATATTGCCCCCTAATTATTACTGTAATTCTCTTCCCACTCTTCTTCTGTTAACCTTGGCATATACCACCCTGCATTTGCATTTTGATCTGAACTGATTACCTTATTTGATAAATACTGGAAACTTCCGTCTTCCATAGGTTTTATCATCAATTCACTGGTGATTGCCTGATCTAACATTCTGATTTCCCATACTGCTTCTATCGTAAGTTTTAATGTTCCATCTTGTAATTTTTCATATGAGATAACTTCCGGATATGGCTCATATGGGAATTCACAATCATATAACCCTCGCGGTCTGTATCTAAAAGTTCTATTATCAGAGTTATAAAAAGTTCCTTTTTCAATCTCGCTATTACTAAATGGTAAATAGGTCTTTATAACCTCTTCAAACTCATCTTTTGGAACTTCATATTCTGCTCCACCATAATTTGCTTCATATGGAACTTGCTTTCCATATTTCATATAATACATTTTTTCATAAAGATCATAAAAATCAAGTTCCGTATAATTCTGGTTATCCCAATTTGTAATCAACAGATTATTAAGTGCATACCCCAACGGCATAACATATTTTCGATTCAATTCCCGGCATGTTTTATCTAATGGCTGCACTCTGAATCCAGTTTCACCCGGTGCTCCATCAAATCCCGGTGGGTGATATTCCTCCAGAAACAAGTATCCTTTTTCTGTATATTTCCACTCATATGCTTCATATTCATCATAATAATTAGCCTGTGGGCTATTATCCTTCCATTTAACCTGACATAATCGAACATTTATCTTTCCATTCATTGACTCTAAATGATATTGTATAATTTCCCCTTCATCAAATACAACAACAATATCTACTGCTGCCTGTTCTTCTTTCTCTGCTGCTTTGCAAAAATCTTCTACTTTTTCACGATTGACCATATCAATCTGATTATCACAATCTACTGCCGCATATCCTTTTTCTTCCAGACAATTGATAATTTTTCTTTTCACCTTTAATGTATTTAACTCCGACTTCTCCTTCATATAAACAAACCGAAAAGTTTGTGCTGTTTTTTTTACTTCTGCATTCATTTCAGATTCTACGGTTTCTTTCTTTTCTTCTTTTTCCGTAATTCGATTTTGTCCGCACCCTGTAAAAACAATAAGAACTATCAATATCATCGCAAATATCTTACATATGTAATAATTCCCCATAAAAATTTTTTTATCCTTCAAAATACTCATCCAATACTGTTGCATCTTTTTTAACAACATAACCACTTCCACCGATTCCTTTCACATTCTCAACCATACTGATAAGAAGAATTGGTTTGTCCACGCTTTTATCTGCCGTAAACACCGAAAACCACCCGATTTCTTTGCCAGAAGTATCTTCTTTCGTTGCCTTCAACTCGGCTGTCCCTGTTTTTCCAGCCAGCAAAATATCGTCACGATGTGCAGCATATCCGGTTCCTTCCGGATCATTTACAACACCTTCCACCCCTTGCATAATTTCTTCTACATTTTCTTTGCTAAACGCATTTTCTATCCATGTTTCACCAAATGCTTCTTCTTTGTATTTCAAATACGGTTTTATCATATTCCCTTCATTTAAAAATGAAGTATAAATACTTGCCAGATGTAATGGATTTACAAGAATCTGCCCTTGCCCATAACCACTATCTGCCAATTGTATTTCTGTTTCTATTTTATCTGTATTGGAATATGTTGATTCCTGCATCGCAATCTCAAACGGCATATTCTGATTAAATCCTATTTCATTTAAAGTATTCATAAAATTCTCACTACCAATTTTAAGAGCTGCCTTTGCAAAATAAATATTATCAGAATAGATAATTGCATTTTTCATAATAACCGGTTCATATTCATGAAGTGTTGTCACTTGATAAGATCCCCAAGACGAATCTTTCTGCCATGCCAAACCTTCATTTCCAAAATCTTCTTTTGGATCTATGCTTTCCGTTTTCAACCCAATTCCTGCCACAACTGGTTTAAATGTTGAGCCAGGACACCATACTTGACGGAAACGATTATATAATGGTTTCTTTTCATCTTCGTTTAATGATGTCCATTTCTCTGATGATAAGCCCCGTATAAATTCATTATTATCATAAGATGGGGTACTTACCAAAGCCAATACTTCTCCCGTATAAGGATTCATTGCGACAGAACACCCCGGATCTTCTTTAAACTGCTCGTATAATGATTTTTGCAAATCGGAATCTATCGTTAATCTTATATCCATACCATCTTCTTTAAAAATACTTGCAAGAACCTCTTTTACTTCCCCATCACTATCCAAAATCTTTATATCACAACCATCTTTTCCTTTTAATTGCTTTTCGTATAACTTTTCCACCCCAGATCTTCCGATTACACTTTCAGCTGAATATCCTTCCCCTGGATGATTTTCCAAATCTTCTGCTGTTACAGACTGTACATAACCAATTAAATGAGCTGCTGCTTCCCCTAACTCATAGGTTCTAACTTCCACATCTGATAGCATAACCCCTGGAATTTCCAAAAGTTTATTCTGACAATCCTGCTCCTCAAGTGTCTTTTCTTCTGGCTGTATTTTCATTAAATCTATTTCTTCTACTTTCGGAATAGTTTCAATTGGTACAAAAGAATCTTCTTTTACCCACTTTGCTGTGAGTTTGTTATTTATTGTTTCTACATCTATCTCTAATAACTCCGCTATTTTTTCAATAGATACATTCCTGTCTTCCAGCTTTCCCGGTATAATGCCAACTGATGTTGCTACTCCTTTTCCTGCAAGCATTTTACCATCTCGGTCTAATATTTCTCCTCTCTCCGCTTTTGATGTAGTAACACTTATTTTATCATCACTCTCTAAATCTGGAAAAATCAGGCTATCCTGCCATACTAATTTATATCCCTGTTTCGTCTTCTTCAGTTCCGCCATATTGTCAAATTGTATTGTTCCGGCAATTGTATTACATGATGTTTCATACGAAAGCGTAACTGTATCTGCTTTTTTCTCTTTCACAGCTATATGACTGATTTTAATGTCACTGACCTCTATTCCTTCGTATATCTTAGAATTTCGTTGTATGTATTCTTCTTTTGTCAAATAAACTTTTTCATCTGAATCTATCATAGTATACATTACTTCATATTCCTTTTTTTCAATATGGTTCATATATTCCACAAGTGTGTCTTCTGGTGATTCCGTTATCGTCCTTTTTAATAAAACACCTCCTGAAACAGCAATTACTGTTATAGCTACTATCAGCCCAAAAATCTTACAAGCGTAAGATTTTTGGATATTTTGCTTTTTTCGTCTTCTTTTCATAGATATTCCTTTCTTCTAATTTTTTTGTTTCTTAAATCTTACACTCGTAATATTTAAAAGTCAAGTCTATTTTCAGGAATTGTATACTCCAGATTCACCATTAGACTATCACACTTTTTCTCCTGCCTTTTAATATGCCGGGACACCGTATCCATAGATATTACTGCTTCCGATACGGTAACTCCGTCTTGCCACTTTATCTCCACTGTTACCTTCTATGATATTGACGGTTCCACCACTGACACTCTCTACAATTCCAACGTGGTCAATCGTCCCATTATTTCCCCAGTCAAAGAAAATAATATCTCCTGCCACCGGGGTATAACTTCCGTCACGGAACCTACCTTTGCTTTCAAACCACTTCACACCGTCCGAACAAAGAGAAAATTTCGGAATGACTCCACTCTGAATATAACCGCTCTGGTCTGCACACCAGGACACAAAGCAGGCACACCACTCTACCCTGCCTCCAAATCCATACCATCTCCAATAAGTCGTTCCGCCTTTTCCTTCCTGCGATGCTGCCACCTGAACGATTGCCTGATTGCCGATACCTGTCGGGATTCTTCCAAATGCATAATACTGAAGCACATGTGGTACATACTGCTTGTCCCCATAACTGCTCCACCCCATTCTCTGTGCCATCATATCAGAAAATTCTGCTGCATTTGCAAGGGTATATCCACCTCTGGCTTTCGCCCATTCCAGATATCCATTTCCATAATTGTAGCTTTGCAATGCCAGTTTAATATTTTCCATATCCAGAGGATTTTTTACTCCTGCACGTTCCAGACAGCTTTTTATTTCCTGCACTCCGCAAGAAATCGAATACTCCGGATCTGTGATTCCATTCGGCTGTTTGGGATATTTTGTATTAAAACTGCCCTCTGAACACTGCATCGGGTCAAGTCCTCTCCCACCGGATTCCTGCATCATAATCGCTTTAATCAATTCCACATATTCACCAATTCCATATTGGTTTGCATACTGCCGAATTAGTGGCTCATATGCTTCTACTTCTGCACTGACAGAAGAAACCGTACTGGAATTATCCCCGCCTGTCATGCAAAGAAATCCACCAAATAAAATGACGATAATCAATATCACCACTGCAATCCAACCGCCTGCGGTCAATCCACTTAACAATGCTTTTATAGCTTCCATCAACGCTTTTATTGCATGTGTTACTGCCTTTGCTGTCGTTTTCACTGCAATCTTTGTATTCTGTGCTGTCTGTCTTGCTGCCTGCACTGCTTTTTCTGCTTTTTTCATGGAATAATGCATTGCCCGGACAGAAACATTTGCTGTCTGCTCCGATGTCTTAATACTGGTCTTTGCCGTCTGTTCTGCAGTCTTGACCGCTTTTCCAGAGGTCTTGATAGTACCTTTTCCAGTATTCTTTACAACCTGTTCCGATGCTCTCCCGGTCTTGATGGTTCTTTTATCCCGTTCAATGGTCTTAATTTTTTTGACAGCAAGTTCTTTTCCCTGCTCCTGTGCCGTTTCTCCGCCTGAAGGCGGTACTGGTCGAATTTCTTCTTTCGGCTGGTAAACTGTTTCTTCGCCTGTCGAA
>OGOM01000803.1_pt1 | contig 27880 bp, 24 predicted proteins | sample 1552681 | NCBI WGS metagenome assembly OGOM01 (sample SAMEA2580188, study PRJEB22360) | human gut metagenome | biome: human gut; feature: human-associated habitat; material: faeces | place: Denmark | collected 2008/2010 | reverse complement strand
GCCATTTGTACTCGTCTGAGCTTGTTCTGGCGGCGTAGGCAGTTCGACCTTGGACGCGTCGATCTCGCCCGACATGAGCTTGGGGAGCAACGCATCACGAAGTTGTTCAAGGGTGGCAATTTCTCTTCTATTTGTTGAAATAAGATTCAGGACTTTACTGGCTTCAGAAGAAAACACTTTTACAACGTCATCAATAGCGGGAATTCTATACGACATTATTTGATTTTTGTCGCCGCGGGGCATCTTGGTTCCTTTAGAGCCAGCTACCATATATTCAAAGAAAGCATCAGAATATAAAGTGAAATAAAGAAGAGATGCCATATCGTCTGATTTGGCCCGGAATACTAACACATCATTTGAACAGGTGCCCATACAATCCGCAAACCATATCTTCTTAAAATATGGACGGATATTTGATATCAGAGTATCCCCGGGATGATAGACTGTTACCTTTCCGGAGGTGGGAAACTTAGAGGCTGTCTGCCTGCCTCTCTTATCGACAATAAGGCTTTCTGTTGAAACATAAGTTTCAAGAACAGCATTTTCTATAGCGGTTTTATCACTGACAAATTCGCAAATATCATTTAGACTACGGTTCTTCTGATTCTTGGATAGCTCCACATGCTTGGCTGACGTAAGCTCCAACAAATGGCCGTTTGTTGAGGCAAGGTGTTGAGTCCTTCAGGTTCGCGGTGGTCCGCATTATGTATGCGGATACTTATGTCTGCGTTGAATCGAAAGGCACCGCAATGGTTGGCAGCAACACCGTCGAATCGATATTGAAGGCTATGCAGGATACGTTGAATGCGCATCAGCTCAAACGGCTCAAGGGTGTGCTGTCCGCCAATCTAGCAGTTGAGGTGAGCCCCGCAAGTGATGATGAGAATGCCAATCTGCTTGATTCCTTCCTTGCTGCGAAGGAACTCGAAGGATGTAGTGAACGGACCCTGAAATACTACGAATCCACGCTCGCGCACTACATCCAGAACACCGGTATGCCGTTCACTCAGGTAGATACCGAGCAGCTTCGCTCCTATCTTGCCGACTATCAGGACACACATGCTGTCGGCAAGATCACGATCGACAATATCCGACGCATACTCGCTACGTTTTTCTCGTGGCTGGAGGATGAGGATTACATTGTCAAGAGCCCGGCCCGCAAGATTCGTCGTGTGAAGGTACCGGTCCGGGTCAAGGAGATCATCTCGGATGAGGACATGGAGCGTCTGCGCGATGGGTGCGAGACGCCTCGTGATCTCGCGATGATTGACCTGCTTTCGTCCACCGGCATGCGAGTGGGGGAGCTGGTGAAGCTCAACAGGGACAGCATCAACTTGAACGAGCGCGAATGCGTCGTGCAAGGAAAGGGCAACAAGGAGCGTATAGCCTATTTTGATGCCCGTGCCAAACTGCATCTCGAAGAGTATCTGCGGGAACGCAGCGATGACAATCCGGCGTTGTTCGTCGGACTTTGCGGTAACCGTAAGCGCATCTCCATCTGTTCCGTGGAGAGCCGTTTGCGCGCTCTCGGACGGAAACTGCGGTTGCCGCGTGTCCATCCGCATAAGTTCCGAAGGACCATGGCCACTAACGCCATCAACCGTGGCATGCCGGTAGAACAGGTCCAGAAGCTGCTCGGTCACGTTAAGATAGACACCACCATGGAATACGCTCTGGTCAGCCAAAGCAACGTGAAAGCATCACATAGGAGGTATCTGGGATGACCTGCTTGAAGAAGCTATGCTTCAAGATCGGTAGTGGTGCTACGCCTAGAGGCGGAAAGGACTCTTACCAAGGCGGAGACTACGCTTTGATACGTAGTCAGAATGTCCTCGATTGGGAATTTACCCGAAATGGGTTAGCTTACATCAATGACGAACAGGCGTCGAGACTTGATGCAGTGCGCATACAGTCTGGCGATATCTTACTGAACATCACAGGTGATTCCGTTGCTCGTGCATGCCTTGTGCCAACTGGCATCCATAAGGCTCGTGTTAATCAGCATGTTTGTATTATTAGACCTGATTTAGAACGGTTAGATAATGTATATCTGCTCATGTTCCTAGAAAATAAGAAAAGTGAGCTTTTACAGATTGCCTCTTCAGGTGCAACAAGAAATGCACTTACTAAAGGGTTTATAGAATCACTTGAGATTCAAGTACCTCCCATTGATGACCAACTGAAAATAGCTACACCTATTAGAAATATCAATTTACAAATCGATAACCTTAATAAGGCAAACGGCCATTTGTACTCGTCTGAGCTTGTTCTGGCGGCGTAGGCAGTTCGACCTTGGACACGTCGATCTCGCCCGACATGAGCTTGGGGAGCAACGTGTCACGGATTTGTTCCAGTCGCATAATCTCATTTTCGTTATTTTGAATCGCGGCCAGTAATGGTTCGGCATAAGAGCCGAACTGTTGTGCTTGCTTATCTGAGGGAATCGGAGCTGAGAAGTTCTTCATGGCCTTGCCAGACACTTCGGTGAAGGTTGTACCGGAACCAGTCTTCTCTATTTCCTTGGCGTTATCCTTCAAAAAACAAAAAACGAAAGCCATACCGATATCGTCAAATGGCACTACTGACTTGAAACCCTGATTAGTGCATACCTCTTTTGATGAAATTGCAACATAGCCAACTGGAGCGCGTGAACTGAACAGCACTGACCCTGCCGGCATTAGTTTTGTGCTGCAAGACCGATAGCCTTCGTCGGTAATATCTGTTGCACCATGCGCAATAAATACATTGGAGGAATTTGACAAATCGCGTGGTGTTATCCAGCTGATTCCCGCACTTGTGAAGAAGTCTGTCCGTTTTTTTGACGGAGTAGCTCCACCAATCACGGTTCCTAAATCCTCAATGTATCCATAGGAACCTATCGAAGCAACAAGTTGCCGATAACCAATCATCAACATATCCAACAAATGGCCGTTTGCTTGAACAAGGTTACTAATTAATTTTTCGATTTCTTCAAAGAGCTCAACTAGCGTTTTTCGTTCATACGAGTAGTTTGGAAGTTCCCATGAGAGAAAATCATCTCTTGAAAGCGATAGGTTAGTTGTTCCCATGCCGCGAGCCTTGCAATAACTTCGGTATTGTGGCGTCCTGAGAGACCAATATACATATTGCTGATAGTCGGTAGATACTCCCTGATGGAACCGAAGTGCTACGGTATCCTGAGTTAGCCTTCCCAGGGGAACCGTATCGGGTACGCGAGCTACTGCTCCTAATAAATCTCCTTTATTTGTGATGTCTTTGAGTGATACATAAAGATCACCAGGATGCATCAGTATTTTCTCGGAGGTCTCTCCCGGATAATACCTCAATTTTGAATTGTTAAATCCACCGTTGCGAGTTATAGTGCCTAGTCCAAGTAATGCGGGACCATTATTACCGAGCAATTTACTTTTGTAAGTATTGCCGCGAACTAATGAGACGAGTTCATGCAGTTTACATCCCATACCCGATTGCCTCCAGGTTCTTCTTGATTTCGGCTTGCAGTCGGTTGGATTCCTCGAAACATTTGGCTAGCTCCTCGGTAAGGCGCTTCATTTTGTCGTCGAAGGGTTCGTCGTCCTCTTCCTGTTCGGCGACGCCGACGTAGCGGCCGGGGGTGAGGATGTAGTCCTGTTTGGCGATGTCCTCGATGGGGACGGCGGCGCTGAAACCCTTTTCCTCCTCCAGCTTCCCGTCTCGGAACGCGTCGAACGTGGCGGCAATCTTCTGAATGTCCTCGTCGGTGAGCGTGCGCTGCGCGCGGCTGATCATGGTGCCCATGTTGCTGGCGTCCACGAACAGCGTCTTGGCGTCGGCTGGGCGTCCCTTGCATAGGAACCAGAGGCATACCGGAATCGGGGTGGAGAAGAACAGTTGCGTCGGCATGGCCACGATGCCTTCCACCAGTCCGGCATTGACGATGTTTTTGCGGATTTCGCCTTCGTTGTTCATCTGCGATGACAGCGAGCCGTTGGCGAGCACCAGTCCGATGCGGCCGAAGGCGGAAAGGTGGTGGATCATGTGCTGCATCCACGCGAAGTTCGCGTTGCCCTTGGGCGGTACGCCGTACTTCCAGCGCGGGTCGTCCTCCAGCTTGTCGCCGCCCCAGTCGGAGAGGTTGAAGGGTGGGTTGGCGAGGATGTAGTCGAAACGTTCGGTGCGGTGCAAATCGTTGAAGAATGTGTCATCGTTCTTCGGGCCGAGGTTGGCATCGATGCCACGGATGGCGAGGTTCATCGTGGCCATCTTCCATGTCGTCGGGTTCGATTCCTGCCCGTAGACGGAGATGTTGTTGATGTTGCCCTGATGGTCGTGGACGAACTCGGCGGATTGGACGAACATGCCGCCCGAACCGCAGCAGGGGTCGTAGACGCGTCCCCTGAATGGTTCGATCACGCTGACCAGTGTCTTCACCACGCACTTGGGCGTGTAGAACTCACCGGCGTTCTTGCCCTCTTGGGAGGCGAACTGGGACAGGCAGTACTCATACGTGCGGCCGAGCAGATCGTGCGTGTCCCCGTCCTCGGTCATCCGCACGTTCGTGAACAGATCGACCACTTCGCCGAGACGGCGCTTGTCCAGTTCGGGGCGGGCGAAGTTCTTGGGCAGTATGCCCTTAAGCTTCCTGTTCTCCTGCTCGATGAGCCGCATCGACTCATCGATGACTTTGCCGATTTCCGGTGTATGTGCTGCGGCGGCCACGATTTCCCAACGCGCTTCTTTCGGTACCCAGAAGATGTTCTCGGAAGCATATGCATCCCGGTCCTCCTCGAAGCCCTCACCTTCGGCGACAAGTTCGGCATGTTTTGCCTCAAAGTTGTCGGACACGTATTTGAGGAAGATCAGGCCAAGTACGACGTTCTTATATTCCGACGCGTCGATATTGCCACGAAGTTTACAGGCTGCATCCCAGATTTGCTCCTCGAATCCCAGGGCCTTGGTGCTTGTTTTCCTCGCCATGAATCAGTTCCCCTCTCCGTGGTCAACCCACAGTTCACACTGTTGCATCACCGTCTCAATAGCCTCCGGCACTTCGTCCGGCGGGTACTTGTGCCGCTTCAACAGACGTTTAATAGCAAAACGCATGCGGGCGCGAGCGTCTTCCTTCTTCTGCCAGTCTATCGTGCGGTTTTTGCGCAACGTGTCTGTCAGCTCCCGTGTGATGGCGACCAGCTCATCGTTCTCGTAGAAGTCCTTGATCGCCTGCGGTTTGGTGAGCGCATCATAGAAGGCCAGCTCCTCATCGTCAAGACCAAGCGTCTTGCCCTCCTGCCGTGCGGCCATGATCTCCTTGGCCATATCAAGCAGTTGCTGGATGACTTCGGCATTTGTAAGCATGCCGTTGAGATACGCATTGACCGACTTTTGTAGCATCTCCGAGAACTTGTCGGCCAGGACGACGCTCTTCCTGCGGTATGCCCTGACCTGATCGGCGATCAACTTGCGTAGCAGTTCGGCGGCGAGGTTCTTCTGCTTCATCTGGGCGACTTCGGCGAGGAAGGACTCATCAAATAGCGACACCTCCACGGTGCGGTCCTCGAACAAATCGATGACGCCCTCGTTGTGCACGCCCTGCTCCATGATGTCGGCGATTCGCCTGTTGATCTCCTTCAACGACATGCGTGGGTTGCCGGGATTGGCGTTCAGCACCTTGAGCATCTGCGTACGAAGCACGTCGATGTAGGCTTCCTCCAGCTTGAGCTCGTCGGAGACCATGCTCCGGCACAAGCCGAAGGCCTGGGCCATCTCCTTGGCGCATTTGATGAAATCCTTGCGGTTCTTCTCTCGCTTCGAGTCCAACAGGTAATCAGCACCGTCCGCGATGGCGTCGGCCATTTGTTCGGCGGAATGGGTGCAGATGCGGTCCCGGTAGTCCAGTCCATGCAGGAAGTCACGGCATGCGCTGAGCTTGTCGAGGAACAGGGGGTAGGCGGTATCCGCCACGTTCATATCGCCGTAGCGTTCCCGGTCGCGCTTGGTGTAGTCGTGCATCGCCCGCTTCAACGCCCCGGCGATGCCGATGTAATCGACGATCAGGCCGCCTTCCTTGCCCTTGTACACGCGGTTCACACGGGCGATGGCCTGCATGAGGTTATGGCCGCGCATGGGCTTGTACGCGTACATCGTGGATAGTGACGGCACGTCGAACCCGGTAAGCCACATATCCACCACGATGGCGATCTTGAATGGGCTGCCGTCGTCCTTGAACTCCTTGGCCAATTCCAGTTTGCGCGCCTTGTTGCCGATGACCTTGTGCCATTCCTCCGGGTCCTGGTTGGAGGAGGTCATGACCACATGCACCTTGTCCTCCCACTGGGGTCGCAATTCGAGGAACTTCTCGTACATGCGCATGGCGATGGGACGCGAATACGCCACGACCAGCGCCTTGCCCGTCAGCTCGTCGGCGCGGTTCTCCTCGTAGTGGTCCACGATGTCGCGGCACAGCGAGTCGATGGTCTCCGGGGCCCCCAATACGCTGTCCATTGTCGCCAGATCACGCTTGCTACGGCTGATGGCCTGCTCGTTCACATCGTCCGCGATATGCTCGTATTCCTCGTCCAGCTCGCGCAGGACGTTCTCATCGAGCTTGAGCGACACCACACGGCTCTCGTAAAATACTGGACGCGTGGCACCGTCCTCCACCGATTGGGTCATGTCGTACACGTCCACATAGTCGCCGAATATCTCGCGCGTGGACTTGTCCTGAGTTTCGATCGGCGTGCCCGTGAACCCGATATAGGAGGCGTTCGGCAACGCCTGCCGCACCTTCAGCGCATCGCCCACCGAATGCGTGCCGTCGGCGTGGAGCTTGACCTCAAGACCGTACTGGCTGCGATGCGCCTCGTCCGCCATGACCACGATGTTGCGCCGCTCGGATAATGGCTCATCGGATTCGCTGAACTTCTGCATCGTCGTGAACACGATGCCGTTCGTCTGACGGTTGTTCAGCAGCTCGATCAGATTCTCGCGGCTCTCTGCCTGCTGTGGTGCCTGACGCAGGAAATCCGCGCACTTGGCGAACTGGCCATACAACTGGCCATCCAGATCGGTGCGGTCCGTGGTCACCACAATCGTCGGACTGTTCACCTGGCTCGCCAGCAGATGCACATAGAACACCATCGACAATGATTTGCCGGAGCCCTGCGTATGCCAGAACACGCCGGCCTTGCCGTCGCCGTGCATGGCGTGCATCGTGCTTTCCACCGCCTTGTGCACGCCGAAATACTGGTGATACGCCGCGAGAATCTTGGCGGTGCCATCCTCCGACTTGGAAAAACAGATGAAATTACGCAGGATATCCAGCAACCGTTCCTTGGGGAACATGCCATCAAGCAGCGTCGTCCATCGGACGGCGACTTTGCCGGCGATCTTCGAATAATCGCCGTCGGCCGTCTTCCACTGCATGAAACGGTCCTCGGAGGCGGTGATGGTGCCCACGCGGGTGTCGCTCATGTCGGTCATCACACAGAACGCGTTGTAGTTGAACAACGTAGGAATGGCCTTCATGTAGTTACGCAGCTGGAGATAGGCATCCGAAGCGTCCGCGTTCTCCCGCGACGGCGACTTCAGTTCGAACACCACCAACGGCATGCCGTTCACGAATACGATCACATCGGGACGCTTCTCCTCGTACTCGACATATGTCCACTGATTGACTACGTTGAACACGTTGTTCTCGGGATGATCGAAATCGATGATTCTGATGTTGTCCGAGGTGGTCTTCTCCCCATCGAAATAAGAGACCTCAACACCGGACTGGAGATAATCCATGAACCTGATATTGCGGGACAGCAGATCCACGCCCTCAATATCTGTCACTTTACGTAGTGCCTCCGTGAGAGCAGCAGGGTGCGCCGATGGATTAATTCGTCTTACGCAGTCTTCCAAAACTCCTGGCAACAGCGCGTCATGATAAGAGCTATCTGTCCGTTCAATATTCGGGCCGTATAGTCGCTCATACCCCATCGCGCTCAAATGTTCTATAACGGCTTGCTCGAAATAGGCCTCATCGAATAAGGAGCCATGGTTGAGCTCGTGTTCGGCTGCTGCACCACCTGTTGATTGCATCATTGCCCTCCGCGGACTGGCCTGTTGCTGCATTCGTGATTAGAAAAGCTAACGCATACTACTCTCACTATACAAAGGGTTGGCTTCTCCTTGTTTTATCCCACGCTTGTATTGCCAACTGTGATTGTCTGCTGGTGGGCATGAGAACAGTGAAAGTCAATCACGAGAAATGTCATGCCGGCCAATAGATGCGTGTCAGCGGAAGCAGCGTGCGCGTCTGGATGTCTGTACTTTCGTAGTTGTCCACAAAGAAGCGTGCGAAGTGGTCGAGATCGAGCAGCGTAACAGGAATGCGTGCTCGCTCTGCTTCATAGATGCTTTCTTTGGTGAAACCGCCTGTGCTCACGTATAGACCGCGATCCGATTCGTGAAGCCCGGCGATGAACGAGCGTAATGCTGGAGCACTCATACTATCTTTACGGTGTTTCACCTCGACGACGATTCGTGGAGAAGACAGTCCTAAGCCATCTGGAGAGGCAATGATATCGCGTCCTTGGTCGCCGCCTTTAGAAGTCATCATTGTTCGGTAGCCCATGGCGCGTAGCAGGCCTGCCGTGAGAAGCTCCATTTCATCCCAGTCGAGCGAGAGTATTCGATCTTTAATCCGCTCGATGGCTTCTTCTTCGGTCACCGTGCGGATTTCATCATCGTCTGTTGATTCCTCTGAGGTGTTTTCATCGGAGACAGCGATATTTTTGGCGAAATTCGGCGTTTGTTGCTTTCGGGTGAGATCAGCGTACGTGCCTTCGTTAATTAGGCTCAGCGTAGCGATTGTACCCAGTGAATTGCGGGATACGACAGATAGTTCATCACGCGGAACAGTTCTTTCCCAAGAAACTTTACGCATATAGCGCGAATCTGACTCGTCTTTCGCTTGTTTAAGAATACAGTCTCCTGTAATGATGCCAATGTGGTATTTGCGTTGTGCGGGATCATATGTGACGACTTGGTCTTTGATTTGCATAATCGTGCCGAACCGATAGACCTGTCCAGTAATCATTGCGCGGGCTTGCGGAGATTTATCGGCATATAATTGGTCGACGCGCTCTTTTACCTGTTTGCGCGAAGCATTATAGAGCGCGAGACCATCCAAGTGCCAGTAAACTGCAACATAATTATGCTCAAACCAGTCATCTGCATACTGTGCACCACGTCCCGCCCTCAGTAACCACGCCGTCATCGCTATCTCCGTTCATTCGAAAGACCTATGCATATCTAGATTAGTTCCAATTGCGGGGTCAGCAATTGAATAGCGGAGCAATGCGATAAAAATAAGGTGTTTCCCGCTATCAATAGCGAAAAACACCTTATTCGGTACTTACAGAGACGAAGCTCACTCACTCCGCAGCAATCGCGGCCTTGAGCTCCTCGACCTTGTCGGTCTTTTCCCACGGGAACTCAACGTCTGTGCGGCCGAAGTGGCCGTACGCGGCGGTCTTCAAGTAGATCGGGCGCTTCAGGTCGAGCTCGTCGATGATGGCGGCGGGGCGCAGGTCGAAGACCTTGCGTACGGCGGCGGCGATCTGGCCGCGCGTCACGCCTTGCTCGGTGCCGAAGGTCTCCACGTTGACGGATACCGGGTCGGCAACGCCAATAGCGTAGGCGATTTGGATCTCGACCTTGTGGGCCAGGCCGGCAGCCACGATGTTCTTCGCAACCCAACGGGTGGCGTACGCGGCGGAACGATCGACCTTGGACGGGTCCTTGCCGGAGAACGCGCCACCGCCGTGGTGGGCGGCGCCACCGTAGGTGTCGACGATGATCTTGCGGCCGGTCAGACCGGCGGCGGCCGCCGGGCCGCCCAGGATGAACGAACCAGTCGGGTTGACCAGCTGACGGTAGTTGTCATGCGGCACCTTGGAACCCAGCACCTCATCAAGCACCGGGTCAATCACGTGCTTCTTCAGCTCAACAGCAAGCCAATCCTGCGTAACCTCAGGATCATGTTGGGTGGAGATCAGCACGGTGTCCAGACGAACAGGCTTATCGTCATCGCCATACTCAATGGTCACCTGGGTCTTGCCGTCCGGGCGCAGGTGCGGCACTTCGCCGGACTTACGAACCTCGGTCAGACGGAAGGCGAGGCGATGTGCCAAGTAGATCGGAAGCGGCATCAGCGTCGGGGTCTCGTCGGTGGCGTAGCCAAACATCACGCCCTGATCGCCGGCACCCTGTGCTTCGTAACGCTCTTCGCGGCTGGCGGCGGTCTCCTGATCGCCAGTCAGACGGGCAACGCCCTGGTTGATTTCGGCGCTCTGCTCGGTGATGGCCACGACCACACCGCAGGAATCGGCGTCAAGGCCGACCTCGGAGGAGGTGTAGCCGATGTTGCGCAGGGTTTCGCGGACCTTGGACTGCACGTCGCAGTACCCCTCGGATGTGACTTCGCCGAAGACCAGGAACACGCCGGTGGCGGCGGAGGTCTCCACGGCCACATGGCTGGACGAATCCTGGGCCAGCAAATCATCAAGAATGGCGTCGGAGATTTGATCGCAGACCTTGTCAGGGTGGCCTTCGGTCACGGATTCGGCGGAAATAAGCCGATGTTCTTCTGTCATATCATCCCTTTCTTCAGGACTTATCGCCCCGCGGGATGCGAGGCACAATGATACGGTGTCAATTTTTACTTGTCACTGTGGAAGCGGGCATAAATAAAGGCTCGTGCCAACCAGCGCGGTGGCGCGAGCCTTGCGTCTTATTCGCTCCCGATGTTGAGTTATAGCCGATTGCGATAACTCAGGCAAGCGTGTCGCTCAAAATCAGTTGTGAGAGAACTCTCACACCATCATTCGGCGACGAACTGTCCAAACAATCCAAACGAATTGTCGGAATCGATCAGTTGCCCTCGTTGGCGTCGTCCTCGCCCAAGGTCTCCTCAAGCAGGCCCTCGTCGATTTCGCGGAAGGCGATGGACAGGGGCTTCTCATTGTTCTGGTATTCGACCAGCGGGCCGATGTTCTGCAGCAGGCCCTCGTTGAGCTGCGTGAAGTAGGAGTTGATCTGGCGTGCGCGCTTGGCGGCGAAAATGGCCAGCGCGTACTTGGAATCGGCGTGCTTCATCAGGTCGTCGATCGGCGGGTTCGCAAGACCGTCGGGTGTCGGGTCAGTACCAAAAGCCATTGTTCTTATCTCCAGACATTGGAAAATCTATCTCAACCGAAGCAAGTGTAGCCGTTTGGGGGGACTTCTGCCGGACCTCCGCCAGACTTCCAGTGGAGGAATGTATTCCAAAAATATGTGTGAGAAACGTTACGCTTTTGCAAATTCCATTATTCGACTCTTGACAAGTGGCGTGTCCCTCACAAGGGCTTGAATAGAACCATGACTGAAATGCGATCTGCAAAAATTATGTCAGGGCGCGTCTTTGCAGGCGCCCGAGCCCTCTACCGTGCTGCGGGCGTCAACGGAGACGACATGGGCAAGAAGCCCATCATCGCCATCGCCAACTCGTTCGATGAGTTCCTGCCCGGCCACGTCCACCTCAACAAGGTCGGCCGCATCGTTTCCGAGGCTATCAAGGAAGCTGGCGGCATCCCGCGCGAGTTCAACACGATGGCCGTGGACGACGGCATCGCCATGGGTCACACCGGCATGCTCTACTCCCTGCCCTCCCGCGACATCATCGCCGACACCGTCGAATACCAGTGCAACGCGCACTGTGCCGACGCACTCATCTGCATCCCGAACTGCGACAAGGTCGTGCCGGGCATGCTGATGGCCGCCCTGCGCCTCAACATCCCGACCGTGTTCGTCTCCGGTGGCCCGATGGAGGCCGGCACCACGGTGCTCGCCGACGGCACCGTCAAGAGCACCGACCTTATCGACGTGATGTACGCCACCGCCGACGACAGCGTCTCCGATGAGGAACTGCTCAACTATGAGAAGACCGTCTGCCCGACCTGCGGCTCCTGCGCCGGCATGTTCACCGCCAACTCGATGAACTGCCTGACCGAGGCCATCGGCCTGGCCCTGCCCGGCAACGGCACCATCCTCGCCTCCCACTCCTACCGCAAGGACCTGTTCGAGCGTGCCGCCAAGCAGGTCGTCAAGATCGCCCACCAGTACTACGACGATTCCGACGATTCCGTGCTGCCGCGCTCCATCGCCACCAAGGAAGCCTTCGAGAACGCCATGACCATGGATGTGGCCATGGGCGGTTCCACCAACACCGTGCTGCACATCCTCGCCATGGCCCAGTCCGCCGACGTGGACTTCACTCTGGACGACATCGAGCGTATTTCCCACACCGTGCCGTGCATCTGCAAGGCCTCGCCGTCCGGCAAGTGGGAGATTTCCGACGTGCACCGCGCCGGCGGCATCACCGGCATCCTCGGCGAGCTCGACCGCGCCGGCAAGCTGCACACCAACGTGCACTCCATCGACTATCCGACGCTGGAAGCCAAGCTGGCCGATTGGGACATCATGCGCCCGACCTGCACCGAGGAAGCCCAGCAGATGTACAAGGCCGCTCCTGGCCACATCATCTCCCCGGAGCCGTGGACCCACACCACCCTGTTCGATTCGCTCGACCGTGACCGCGCCAACGGCGCCATCCACGACATCAACCACCCGGAGATTCACGAAGGCGGCCTCGCCGTGCTGCGCGGCAACCTGGCCCCCGACGGCTGCGTGGTCAAGACCGCCGGTGTTCCGCCGGAGATCTGGAAGTTCCGTGGACCGGCTCTGGTGGTCGACTCCCAGGAGCAGGCCATCGAGGTCATTCTGAACGATACCCTGAAGCCCGGCATGGCGCTTGTGATTCGTTACGAAGGCCCGAAGGGTGGCCCGGGCATGCAGGAAATGCTGTACCCGACCTCCTTCGTCAAGGGCAAGGGCATCGGCAAGCAGGTCGCCATGCTCACCGACGGTCGCTACTCCGGCGGTTCCTCCGGTCTGGCCATCGGCCACATGGCGCCTGAGGCTGCCAATAAGGGACCGGTGGCGCTTATCAAGAACGGCGACATCATCGATATCGATATCGAAGCCCGTTCCGTGAACGTCGAACTGACTGACGAGCAGCTGGACGAACTCTACAAAAAAACGGATACCCCCGAAGAAAATCCGGAAAAGGAAGAGGACGAGACCGACATCAGTTCCCTATCCGTGGAAGAGCTGAGGAAAGCGAAATCCAATGCCAAGAGCAAGATTACCAAGGCAAGGAACATGCTGCTGTACTCTTCGGAAAGCAAGCCCAAGGACGGCAAGGAGAATCCCCTTCCCGACTGCCCCAAACGCGTGAAATACGAGAAGAAGGTGGCTGCCCAGGAAGCACTGGTGGAAAGGATAGAATATCGTTTGGCAGAACTGCAATAGGTTATGTTGGTCTGTTGCAGCGAGATTGAGAATAAGATGATGCCGGCGGATGATGCAGTAAGTCCTATGCAGGGAGACCGATACCCGACAGGCTACATCCGCCGAACGGATGCGGCAGCCTCCGGCCACGACCTGGCTGCGGAGAAGCTGCTGCATCCGGACGCCATGGGGGTGCTGGTACCCGGCAGGGACAAGCATTTCTACTCTTCAGGGGCGTTCAACCTGATCCAGTTGATTTTCTATATTCTCAGACAGACGGGACCGGCACACCTGCTGCTTACCACCTATTCCATCTCCATGGACAGCATTGCGGCGATTCATCGGAAGGTGGAAACGGGTGAGCTGTTGTCGGTGCGGTTCCTGATAGACAACCGGGTACGCAGCATATCACCCAAACCGTTCGATTATCTGGTGACCACGTTCCCGGACTGCTACCGTTGCCTCGCGCTTCATGCGAAGGTGGCGCTGCTGTATAACGAGGACTGGAAGATTACCGTAGTGGGCAGCCAGAACGCCACGCACAACCCGAAGCTGGAACGTGGAATCATCCATACCGGCAGAGATATTTTTGATTTTGACTTTAAAATGCTGAATGATGAATTTGACTCAGGAACAACGTGAGGAGATAGAGAAGATGGCCTATCGTTTGATCCCTCCGGGGCTGATAGCCATCAATATAGGTGCCGACGAGACGGACTTTCTCGCGGAACTCCGCACACCGGGCACCGAAGTCCGGACCGCCTTCTACCGGGGGCATCTTCGCCAGACGGTCGAACTTAGGGAGTCCCTCATCAAGTCGGCCGTCAATGGCAGCAACCCGGCACAGCAGGAGCTTATCAAGTTCATCAAATCGCAACAGCAGTATCTTGAGTATGAATAACAACCGTCTGACGGCTTCCAAAAGCAAGGCCGCACTGGAGGAGCAATCCTACGACCTTATACAGCAGCACATCATCGACCCGGAGAACAGTCCGCTGCCGGAGCATCTGCGTGTGCAGTGCAACCGGGTGCTGCAGATAGCACGCCTTTTGGATGACTATCCGAACGAGAGCCACATCATCAACATCATGCTGGCAAAATACCGTATCTCGCGTACCCAGATAAGGAAGGACATCGCCCTGGCAAAAGAACTGTTCAAGACACAGCACCAGTTCGACTGGGACTTCTGGTATGCCTGGATGATCAAGGACCAGATTCAGCTTATCCGGGATTGCAAGCTCAAAGGTGATCTCAAGCAATGGAACAACGCCAAGAAAGTGCTGCATCAGATGATTGGTGAGAAGCCGGCTTCCGTCGAGGACCCGCGACGCATGGAGAAGAACGTATTCTACATCCAGATCAACAGTATGGGGCAAAAGGTGGATATTCCCCTGAATGCCATCCGCAACCTTTCCCAGGAAGAGCAGAAGCTTTTGGTGGATTCGATGTACACGCCTATCGACGACGCACAAGCGGAAGAAATAATGAACTCATAACAGATTACCCATGAAAAAATTGACAAACAAACGACTCATCTCTTACCTGGTTGACCATAAGCACATTGATATGGTATCGGTCAGCAAGACACAGATTGTCTGTACCGTATCTGCCAGGTTCAGGCCGGAAGAGGTGCCGCAGCTGCTGGCTGATACCGGACAGGACATGCCTCGCATGACTTCCTCCGAAGGTGTGAACTACATTGTTTTCCCACGATATTGATACGGCAGGACAATGGACGAAAATGTCTGGGAAGAGGTCATACAGGTCAATCCGGCGCAGGCGGCATTTCTCGTGATGCCGTACAAGAACGGATATGTCATCTACTCGCGTGCCACGGGTAAATCATTCATTACCGGTGCCGTGATAGATGACAACATCCGGCTCATGCCGCGAGGGATTACTACGCTCACCCAGGCCACCATTGGGCAGGCGTTGACTAAAACCCTGCCTTCAGCGTTCAAGATGCTGGAGATGCTCGGTTATAAGCAGTGGGATCCGGTCAGCAAGACCGGTGACTATGTGGTTTGTCGCAAACCTATTGAGGGATGGTATAAACCTTACGAGCACATCATGTCGTTTGAGTATGGTATCAGCTTCAGTAACGGGCATATGCTCTACATACTTACCCAGGGCGGCAACAGCCGCGGTCCGAATGCGGACTACAACATCACCGATGAAGCGCTGACACTCGACAAGGAGAAGTTCGACCAGGAGGCGGCGCCGACCAACCGGGGTAATGAACACATCTTTGGCCGCAAGTCCGAGAATCCCGTTCTGAAGCATCACGGCAACACCTTCCTCTCCTCCATGCCTTACACGCCCGAACAGAAATGGTTGCTTGAACCGGCCAAGTATTATGAAGAAGAACGCGGCATCCGGCTGTTTGATGTCTGGAATAAGATTGTGCGGTTACAGATGCAGCTCATTGATGCAAGGATTGCGAATGACGCCGGACTGTTCAAGGAGATCTGGAACGAGACCGTCCGTCTCAGGCAAAGTATCACGCCGTTCGTTTCACGTGACGGCACGCTCTTTATCCTTGGCTCCATCTTCGACAACATCGCCAATGTGGGCATGAACTATATCCTGAACCAGTACAAGGTGATGGATAAGCTTTCCTTCATGATAGAGATCCTGAACTTCATGGTAGATAAGATTGACAGCTGCTACTACCAATTGGATGAACGCCATATCTATTACAATGCAACCAATGACGACTATATCCGTGACTTTGCCGAAGATCATAACTACAACTGGCAGCAGCTTGCCAATAACGATGACAGCCGGCGTGACCTGGACTGCAATCCCAACCAGCCGATAGAGCTGACACCCGACTGGGGTAGTGCCGCTTCATTCCTGGAAGTGGCGCAGGAGCGCAACTATGACTTCGTGACGAAGCTGCTGACACGTGAGCCGGTGGACAACAACATCAACGAGTTCTTCGTCAAGCGTGATGAAGAGGATGACACCATGGTGAACGCGCTGATGGACAAGTTCTGTCACTACTACCGTAATCATATCAACAAGCACCTGCATTATTACCGTGACCGTTACGGGGATGCACGCCGTGCCAACAACAAGAAGTCCTACAACGAGCTTGCCATCGAGCGTCTGGAGAAACACGGGTGGACGGTGGAACAGCACACCCATGCGGGCATGGAGCCGCCGCAGCATGACAAGTACCTGCTCTGGGCTTCCATCCTGGCAGAGAAAGACGAACGGTTCCCGAAGAAGCGTTTCAACGGCTCGAAATGCAAATATACACTCATCTCCATGAACAATACGCGTGTCATCGAGGACCGCGAGGGGCGTTTTGCCAAGGATAAGCGCAGCGAGCGTAACCAGTCCATCCTTCCGGAAGAAGCCACCCACTTCGGTGATGCGGTGGATAAGCGTGTATGGACGAAGTACGGGCACCTGCTCAGGCAGGCATACGGATTCGTGGACGCACGTATCTGATTCACCTCATACACATACATCCGCAATCACAATCGCAATGCTTATGGCAGGACTCGCAACGTCCGCAATGGGAATCGCTGCACTTTAGGACAGAACGCCGTGTGCAGGACTGGCCGAGGGGCATCCTCCTTGTCATATTTCCTTGTTTCTTGCGCTTTTGGTTGCGTTTTTGGATTGTAGATACTAATTGAAAAGTGCACCGTATTTTAATTGAAAAGAGCTCCATCCATACTTGTTACAAAATTACATATAAGTTTAAAATCTTCATTTATCTTGTCTCATTTTTTGTGTTTCTTTGAGCCTATAAGAGAGTCCGGTCATATTTACCAGATAGGCTTTATGTGTAAGCCTGTCGACCATTGCCGCTACAAGCACCTTGTCCTTTATGATTTCATTCCATCTGTTAAAAGCCAAATTAGTAGTAATGATTGTAGCTTTTTTCCCGGCCCTTAAGGACAAGTGGTTAAAAAGCAGTTCTCCTCCTTCCTTGTCACAACTGACATATCCGAATTCATCACAGATAACCAGATCGTATTTTTCAAACCGTAATTGCAACGCCCGCAGTGTCTTTGCGGATTTGGCTTCCCTTATCTGGGTAAGCAAGACAGGGACTGAAGTAAACAATACGGTAAAATCCTGCTGGCAGGCCTTTATTCCTAAAGCCGTAGCAATATGAGTCTTTCCCGTCCCCGGATTTCCATACAGGACTATGTTTCTTCCCTCCCTGATGAAGTCCAGTGTTTCCAATTCAGGCAATATTATCTGTGCCTCTTTGGGCATGTCTTCCATGACAAGTTCATGCAGATACTTCATTTGTGGGAATCCCGCAGATTTTATCCTTGATTTTCTTCTACATTCCCTTCTTCTGACACTTTCCTTTCCAAGCAATTCGGTCAAGAAATGCAAATGGCTCCAGTTTTCTCCGGCTGCCAATGAAAGGGTGTATTCCAGTTCCTCTTTGAAGGCCAGCAGCTTCAGTTCTGTCGCATAGTCATAAATGGTTTCTTTTTCTGATTTCATATATTATAAACTTAAATGGTTGGTATTATATCATGCGCTTCATTGTATCCTGTCATGAGTGCCGTAATGCCTTCAAGCATATCCACGGCTTCTCTTTCTATATTCTCTTGTTGTGCCGGAAGAACAGGCGACTCCATGGATTCTTCCATCTCTTCCTGTGCGTTGCCATGCAACATGGCCTTTACCTGTTCCGGAGATATCTTTCTGACACCACGTCCGGTCAGTTCCCTGCATGCCCTGATGATGTCTGTCCCGGAAAAACCATTTTCCCATGCATAGTCCAGCAGCAGGACGAATGCCCTGTTGTCATTCTTGAAATAGCTGTCATACAGTCTTTTCAGTTCTTCCGGTGCTCTTTGCCAGACCACAGAATGAGGTAATGCACCCGGTTTACGGGAAAGTGTACGCAAGTAGTGCTCCAGCTTGATGCACCAGTCGCCACCACAATAACTGCGTTGGTGCGAGGCCACTTTCTCCTTCCCGTACAGGATGACGATTTTTTCACTGTAGACCTTGACATGTACTTTTTCTCCTACAAGGGAATCAGGTACGGAATAATGAACATTTTTCATGCTGACAGTCGACCACTTGTCCACGATGTACTCATTGACCTCAAAACAGCCAAGGTTGCCGGGAAAAGGCTTCAGCGATGACAAATCAGCCTCCAGACGCGATGATTTCTCCGCTGTTGAAAGACTGCCCTGCTCGTTGTTGACCTGCGTACACATTCGGTTCAAATGCTCCTGGGCGGAACGTATGTCATTGAAATGGTCAGTCAGGCAGAAAGCTTTCCTCCTGACATATTCCACGCTGCGTTCCACATGCCCTTTCTCCCATCCGGCCCGTACATTACAGAAACGGTACTCAAAACAATAGAAACCGGACATCTTCATCAGGGCTTCCGTAGGCTTCTTGTCACCACCGACAAAGCTCTTGACGGCTACACGCATATTGTCATAGACCATCATGGCGGGGACACCATGTATATCCCTGAAGAAGTTGCGGTGGGATTCCATGAAGGCAAGCGTATTCTGATGCCTGAAAAGGTAGGCGTATCTGCCATTGCTATGCCCGAAAGTGAATACGGCCAGATAAAACTTGGTCTTGACACCGTCAATAAAAAGAAGGACTTCACCCCAGTCAAACTCAACAATGCATCCCGGCTCATAGAACAACCGGATAAAGGCTTCGCTCTTTTTCTTCTCTTTGTATGACTCTATATTTTTTATATAACTGCACACTGTGGCATAACTGATGGTATATCCTTTGGATAACAGAAACTGGTGGATATCCTTCTTCAGCATGCGCTGCTTGCGAAGCCCCGTAGCTACCTTAACGGCATTCTTCTTCAGGCAAAACCCGATCTCGTCCTTAATCTCTTGTGTAAGGCGGCGAGGGCGGCGTTTGGAACTGTCATACTTGGGCTGGACGGTAAGCAAATCACTCAAAGCCTCTTCCGGATTATCAGTACGGATGGCTGATTCGTATTCTGAAAGAATATTGTCAACGGTATGACGGCTGACATGAAGTTCACGAGAGATACGCCGTTTGCTATAACCGCATACTCTATACATGTGTATTATTGATTGTCTTTCTACCATAGTCTTCATTTTACCTTTGTATTTGGATGATACAAAGGTCATTATACTTATCCTATGGCGGCGCACTTTTCAATTGGAATATTGGCGCACTTTTCAATTAGTATCTACAATCAAACAGATAAATCCATGTGAACAAAGGGTTGAACGGACATATCGCCATGCTTTCGACACAAATTATTTGTGGTTTGAATGTACCTGTCGGTAAATCGCTCCTGGCAGAGTGGATGACACCGATTGGGCTTGCCTCCTCTCGTGTTTTATTCGCCACGCTGATATTTTGGACGATCGGGCTTGTTTTCAGGAGAGAAAAGGTCAATGCCAAAGACTTGATGGTGATTGCTTTGGGCGGTATTTCCGGTGTTGCTTGTACTTATCTTTCCTTTGCGTGGGGACTTAATTATACGACACCAGTTCACTTCGCACTTATTGTCGCCTTAAATCCAATCGTAGTTATGCTCTTTTCCGTATTGTTTTTAAAAGAAGCTATCAACCGGCGGAAGTTGACAGGTGTTCTGTTGGGAATTGCAGGAGCATGGGTCTTGATTTCACAAATGGATATTGCCGCATCCGTTGAAAATCATATACTTGGCATTGTTTTCGCCATCGTCAATACAGTTATGCTCGGATTTTATCTGATTATCATCCGAAGAGTGGCGATAAAATACTCTCCTGTCACACTTCAAAAATGGATGTTCCTATTTGCAGCATTGTCCATGCTGCCGTTCAGTATAAATGAATTGTACGTGCAACCGCTTTATCAGTCCGCGTTCTGTTGGCAACCATTACTCCAGCTTGTATTCGTATTGTTGCTGGCAACTGTTCTCAACAATCTGCTATATCCCGTCGCTCTCAAGGGGATACAGCCCACCACTGCCAGCATTTACATCAACCTACAGCCTATTATAGCTTCTGTCGTTGCCATTTTAATCGGGCAGGACATTTTTAGCTGGGATGAACCGGTTTCGGCCATACTTGTCATATCCGGTGTTTTACTGGTCAGTCATTCACAAAATAAAAAATAAAGCTAATTTGCGGTTCTGTATTCATTGGGCGTACACCCGGCCATTTTCTTGAACCAACGGCTGAAGTGTTGCGGATATGGAAATCCAAGTTCATAGGATATTTCACTTATGGACTTCGCCGTATTGAATACCCGCTCTTTAGCGACATCGAGCATTTTCTGCTGGATGTGTTTCAGGGCAGGCATTCCCGTTTCTTTTTTCATCAGGTCACTGAAATAATTCGGGGAAAGACAAAGTTTGTATGCACAATATTGCACAGTCGGCATCCCTCCATGCCTTGCAGGGGCATCAGAGGCGAAATACTCATCCAGAAGGTCCTCGAAACGCGCTAACAGGTCGTGATTGGCATTGTCGCGGGTGATGAACTGACGGTCGTAGAAGCGGATGCAATAATCAAGCAGCAGCTTGATGTTATCCACGATGAGCGAACGGCTGTGCTTGTCGATAGGATACTGCAGCTCAATGCGAATTTTTTCCATACATTCTATAACCGTCCGTCTTTCTTGTTTGGAAAGGTGCAGGGCTTCGTTGGCATTGTAAGAAAAATATGAATAATCTTTCATTATATGCGCCAATGGTGTACCTCGCAGAAATTCGGGATGAAATGCAACAACCCATCCTTCGGGCTGGTGCAGCTGCCCGTCATCTTCAGATCCCATTACCTGACCGGGGGCGAGGAAAAGCATCGTCCCCTGCTGATAATCGTATATACTTTTTCCATATTTAAGATTTCCACAGTTCGCATCTTTCAATAGAATAGCATAGATGTTATACAGTTTTTTCCCGAACCGGAGAGGCTTCCCTTTACTGCCTTCAATAACGCTGACCAACGGGTGCAGGGTCTCCACGCCAAAATAGTCGTTGTACTGCTGGACTGTATCAACCTTCATTATTTCACTCATAATTTCCTCTTTTTTAAGTCATTGCAAATATAGCTATTTTTCTGTGATAGCTTTTCATTCTGCTTTTAATTAAAAGCAAAGATACGGATTCCCGATGGTACGGCATATACCGAAATCATCGTTTTGGATACCAATTTTACTGGTATACCGGCATCGTTCTTACCGGCCCGTTGAAATTGGTAATTCTATCCGTGAAATTGATACACAGGCTCTTAATTCCCCTATCTAATTTTGCAATCAGAAAGATAATCAAACAGATAACGACATGAAAAAAGAACAGATTCAAGAGAACGGCATCAGTCGTCGCGGGTTCCTGAAACGAACCGCATTGGCAGGCGCGGCCATCTGCATCGCGCCGGCATTGGAGAAAGTAACGGCCGCGGAAAAAGCCATTACAGGTAAATCGTCAGTATCGGCAGCAACCATTCCAGCAGGAATGGCAGCAGTCCGCGCACAGCGTACCTTGAGCAGCGGCAAGGCAGCCTTTACCATTTCGGCGATGGGCTTCGGCTGCATGGGGCTGAACCATCACCGCAGCCAGTCTCCCGATGAAAAGACCTGCATCCGGTTGATTCACGAAGCGATAGAACGGGGTGTAACCTTATTCGATACGGCTGAAAGCTATGGCTACCACAAGAATGAAAAACTGGTAGGCGAAGCCCTGAAAGGCTATACCGACCGCGTGTTCGTCTCTTCCAAATTCGGGCACAAGTTCGTGAACGGCGTGCAGGTGAAGACCGAAGAGGACAGCACCCCGACAAACATCCGGCGCGTATGCGAGAACTCCCTGCGCAATCTCGGCGTGGAGACGCTCGGCATATTCTACCAGCATCGCGTCGACCCTGCGACGCCCATCGAGGTCGTAGCCGAAACATGCGGCGAGCTTATCCGGGAGGGAAAGATACTGCACTGGGGCATGTGCGAGGTCAATGCTGAAACCATCCGCCGGGCGCACAAGGTATGTCCGGTTACGGCCATACAGAGCGAGTATCACTTCATGCACCGCGCGGTGGAAGAAAACGGCGTGCTGGCGCTTTGCGAGGAACTGGGTATCGGTTTCGTGCCGTACAGCCCGCTGAACCGTGGTTTCCTCGGCGGCATGATAAACGAGTACACCCGGTTCGACACCGCCAACGACAACCGCCAGACGCTTCCGCGTTTCCAGCCCGAAGCCATCCGTGCCAACACGCGTATCGTGGAGGTACTGAACGCTTTCGGACGGACGAGAGGCATTACCACGGCGCAGGTGGCATTGGCATGGCTGCTGAACAGGAGGCCTTTTATCGTTCCTATTCCCGGCACGACCAAGCTCTCGCACCTCGAAGAGAACCTGCGGGCCTGCGACATAGTGTTCACGTCGGAAGAAGTGACCGAGCTGGAAAAGGCCGTGGCCGCAATTCCGGTCGTGGGAAGCCGCTATGACGCTTTGCAGGAATCGAAAATCCAGAAATAGGAAGGGCGTATGAGAAAGGTTGTCTTTTATATGATGGCCGCCGCCTTGCTGTCGGGTTGCAACGCACGCAACGGGAATATCATGCAAATCGAGGAACAGGGCAGTTTCGCCGTGGGCGGCACGGTGCTCACCGATTCACTGGGGCGCACCTATCACGGCGACCACGCCTACGTGTTCTATCAGAAACCCGTCGATGCCCGGAAATACCCGCTTGTCTTCGCCCACGGCGTGGGGCAGTTTTCCAAGACATGGGAAACTACGCCGGACGGCCGCGAGGGGTTCCAGAATATTTTCCTGCGCCGCGGTTTCCAGACTTATCTCGTCGACCAGCCCCGCCGGGGAAACGCGGGGCGGAGCACGACACCCGCAACCGTTACCCCCGTCTTCGACGAGGAGACGTGGTTCAACCGTTTCCGCGTGGGCATCTGGCCCGATTATTTCGAGGGCGTGCAGTTCAGCCGCGACAAGGAGGCTCTGAACCAGTATTTCCGTCAGATGACGCCAACTCTCGGCCCTCCCGATCTGGATGTCTACGCCAAGGCGTATGCCGCACTGTTCGACAGGATAGGTCCGGCTGTCTTCGTCACCCATTCGCAGGGCGGAGGTGTCGGATGGCTTACACTGCCGCAGACAAGGAACATCCGTGCCATCGTCGCCTACGAGCCGGGAACAAACGTGCCTTTTCCCGAAGGGCAGATGCCGGAGGAAGGGAAAGTACTAACCCTGTCGAAGAAGACCGAAGGCGTGGAAGTGCCGATGGAAGAATTTCTGCAGTTCACGAAAATCCCTATCATCATCTACTATGGCGACAATCTGCCGGAAACCGACGAACGGCCGGAACTGTACGAATGGACACGACGCCTGCATCTGATGCGCAAATGGGCTGCCTTGCTCAACGAACACGGCGGCGATGTCACGGTCATTCATCTGCCGGAGATAGGTTTGAAGGGCAACACCCATTTTCCCTTCTCCGATTTGAACAACGTGGAGGTGGCCGATCACCTGTCGAGATGGTTACATGAGAAAGGACTGGATTGAGAAGGCGGAGTCATGGACGAAGGAACTTTCTGAAAATGGCGGGAATAGCCGGCGGAACGATGACTGAAAACGACTATTGAGTTAATCGAACAACCTTTAACAATTTTCATATGATACCATTATTTATCGGAGGCATCGGTATGCAGGAAGTGCTGCTGATTGCATTAGTCGTCCTGCTGTTCTTCGGAGGACGCAAAATTCCCGAACTGATGAAAGGCATCGGCAAAGGTGTCCGTTCATTCAAGGAAGGTATGAACGGCATGGAGAAAGAAATCAGTCCCGAAAATACCGACAAGAAAGAGGAGTGACATGGCAAAGGAAGACAAAACGGACGGCTTGAGCTTTTGGGAGCACTTGGACGTGCTGCGGACGGCGATTGTTAAAATCGTCGCCGTGGCCGTCGTGTTCGGTATCGCCGCCTTTTGTTTTAAGGAAAAACTTTTTGCCGTTATCCTTGCCCCGAAAAACGACGGCTTCATCACGTACCGTCTTTTCAACCGGATTGCAGCATGGGCCGGCGGCGAGACCGGGAGTTTTGCCGTGCAGCTCATCAACACGGGACTGGCCGGGCAGTTCGTCATCCACATGAAGACGGCATTATGCGCGGGTGTCCTGTGCGCGTCGCCCTATATCCTTTACCAGTTGTTCCGGTTCGTGTCGCCTGCCCTGTATGCCTGCGAGCGGAAATATGCCGTGCGGATAGTCGGAGGCGGCTATGCAATGTTCCTGATGGGTGTGGCGGTCAGCTACTTTCTTATTTTCCCGCTGACATTCCGTTTCCTTGGAACCTATCAGGTCAGCGGTGAAGTGGAGAACATGATCGTCTTGCAATCCTACATTTCGACCCTCGTGCTGATGTGCCTGACAATGGGTATCGTGTTCGAGATTCCGATTTTATCATGGCTGTTTGCCAAATTGGGGTTTCTCACCGCCGATTTCATGCGACGTTACCGGAAGCACGCTATAGTGATTATCCTTATCGTTGCGGCTGTCATCACGCCGACTTCGGACGTGTTCACGTTGTCATTGGTCACATTGCCGATGTGGGTTTTATATGAAGCGAGCATTCTGGTCGTAAATAGAGCTGCAAGTAAAAAGGCAGTAGACAGATAAAGAAACGACATCTTGAAGTGAAAAACAATCTGCCGGCCAAAAGATAAAACAAACCTTTTTACAATAAGAGGTAAGGTACTGTAACACGTAGGTAATCCGTTTTATAAACGGCAGGTTTTTATTCGTTTCTGCATTATACATAGAAAAGCCGTACCCTGCTCGTTTTCCGAAAGGCACGGCTTTCATCCCCTAAAAAGAGGAATCAGACAGTGACAACAGTTACATATAAATTCTGTCGCTCCTGTTCGCAGAATTTATCGTACTCGGCTTTGTCCGTGCCGCTCTCGATAGCCCGGTCGATAACGTCTCCCAACTCGTCGAAACAAACCTCTTCGTTCACACATTCCACCTCCATTCCTTTCACAAGATAGACCTCGTAATAATCCGATCCGTTGAGTGCGACGATGACGTACCCTGCGTGCAGCCGTCCGTTCACCTTAATGCGGAGTGCCGGCAAATCCCTGTATAGGGTGGCGGCAAACTCTTTGATACCCCACGACATGAGGACGGTCATGGGGGTTAACGCTACTAACTGTTCCTTAATGGTCTGTGCGACCTGCATTACATATTCTTTTTCCATAATTCTAAGTTTATAAATTATTATTCCATGATTTACTCGAACCAATCGGGGTTATCCTTTTTGAGTTCGGCTATCAACTCGTTTTCGGGAAGCTGAAGCGTTCTCTCGTCGGTAAAGAAGAAAATCTCGTCATAAATCCTTTCGGCTTCTTTACTGGCAAAACCTTCGTTCTCGTCATTGAAACTGCCGGGCTGCAAGGCATCGAGCAGGATTGTCGAACCGATAAGCAATTCTTCGCCATCGACAGATTCCACGATGCGGGAGTAATAAGACCTGCCGTTGAATTGAATCTTAGTTGTTTTCATATCGTCGTTTTTATATTAATGGTACATTTTTTCCGTGTTCATTGAGGTATTCCATGATATGCTTCGCTTCCTCGTGCGATGCCCGGTTCCGGTCATCGTAACGGCGTGTTTCGTCCGCCATGACCTTGATACACGCCTTAATCAGGCGGTACAGGCTTTGCTGAAGCGTCGGGTGCATGTCCGGGATTGCCGCCGCGAACCGTTCGGGGTTGAAACTGAAACTGTTTACCGCCATTTCCCAGTCTTTGGCGAGGCGGTATTCTTTGCTTTCTTTAATGTCCATATTCTTGAATTTTAATAGTTCTCGTTGCATATTCTGTCAAGTTCCTCAATTATGGGTGTCACCTTTTTGCCTGTAAGACTTTCTATGTCATACAGCAAGTGCTCCAAGCGTTCATACGCCTTTTCTCCCGCTTTTGTAAATTCTCCGGTACTGTCGAATGCGCTACCTTCGCAGCCCAGTTCTTGCAATAATTCTTCTAATGTCTTCATTTGTTAAATTTTAATAATTGTTTTTCTTTCCCTCTGTTCGGCTTCCTTGTTGCCGGAGCCGCTTCGGGTTTTATGGTGCTTTCCGGGGCTGGCGAAAAAGCCCTTTCCGACGTTTTTTCTTGCCAATTACGCTTCGCAGAAGGAAGAATTTGCAAGAAATGCACTTCAAAACGACGGAATCAGGCGCGACAGCCCATATTTGCACCGATAAAAACCGGTGCGGTGACGGACGGGAAAGCCAGACGGGAGAGAATACGGAGACCTGAAAGCGGTAGAAAAGGACGGCTGGAAGCTAAAAAAGAGAATTTATATATCTATATATGGATAATTGTTGTTATATTTGCATATAAATAGTGATATATTGACATTATGGAAACAACGAACTATACCACAAACAGCGATATGCTGACGCTTTTGGCGAAGCGGGTCAAGGAGTACCGTCTGGCCGCCCGCATGAGCCAGAAGGAGCTGGCCGAACAGTCGGGTGTAAGCCAGACGACTATCAGCCATTTCGAGCAGGGGGTCAGCCGTAACCTGACCTTGGCCAATTTCATCTCCCTGCTGCGTGCGCTCGGTCAGGCAGAGCGGCTCGCGGAGATTCTGCCGGAACTTCCCATGCCGCCGATGGCGCTTCGGGAAATCGAGAAACTGATACCTAAACGAGTTAGGAGGGGCAAGAAATGATAGAAAGTCTCGATGTAATCCTATGGGATAAAAAGGTCGGCACGCTTGTCGCCAACCGGGAAGGACACCGCAGCAAAGCCTGTTTCTACTTCGACAGCGATTATGTCCGCGACGGCTACGACATCGCCCCGCTCCGTGCGCCGGTAAAAGGGGTTGCCGCACAGCGCGGCCTGCCGGTCTATCCCGATGAAGAGCGGCTTTTCGGCGGCCTGCCCTCGTTCATAGCCGATTCGCTGCCCGACCATTGGGGAAACACCGTGTTCAACGAATGGGCCAAAGTGCATCATATCCGTATGAGGGACTTGTCCGCCCTCGACCGTCTCGCCTATATCGGACGGCGCGGCATGGGGGCATTGGAGTTCGTCCCGCCCACTGCCGAGGAACTGGAGACACCGTTCAAGGTGGAGATCGCTGACCTCTACCAACTGGCCCGGCAGGCTTTCGAGGAAGCCGGACGGTTCAACGTCCCGGTATCGGGCAACCTGATGGTCGAAAGCCTGTTCAAGGTAGGAACGTCCGCAGGAGGACGACGGCCCAAAGCGGTGGTCAACGTCAATTTCGGGGAAGGACAATGTTACTCCGGACAGGTGGCGACCCCTTATCCGGGCTACACGCCGATGATCGTCAAGTTCGACGAACACCAGAAGATGCCGACGACACGGATAGAATACAGTTATTACCTGATGGCCGTAGACGCCGGGCTTCAGATGATGCCGAGCCGCCTGTTGGAAGGTGAGCAGACAGCGCACTTCCTGACCGAGCGTTTCGACCGCCGGAACGGCAAGAAGGTGCATATCCAGACATTGGCTGCCATGAACCCCCCGGCAGATTCTTACGAAGCACTATTCGAGGCGG
>OGOM01000801.1_pt1 | contig 27980 bp, 20 predicted proteins | sample 1552681 | NCBI WGS metagenome assembly OGOM01 (sample SAMEA2580188, study PRJEB22360) | human gut metagenome | biome: human gut; feature: human-associated habitat; material: faeces | place: Denmark | collected 2008/2010 | reverse complement strand
CAGTTTAACGCTCCTGTTGGGAACAGTTATGCCGATAAAGCCAGTGGATGGGGTATGAATTTTGAAGGTGGTTATTATGTAATGCCTAAAATGGCTATTGGAGCTTTTATTTCTTATCACACGAATAATAAATATATAGACAGGCAGACTTTGATGTTAAAGAGCAATTCGGCTCTTACGACCGACCAGCAACATTCGTTGTTTCAGCTACCCTTTGGTCTGTTGGCAAAATATCGCTTTACGACCGACGGAATTTTAGAACCTTATGCAACGGTGAAATTGGGCGCCAATTATAGTCGCATGTCTTCTTATTTGCAGGCTTGGGAGATTTATGATGACACATGGGGTTTTACCGTGTCTCCCGAAATCGGAGTGAGTATTTTCCCGAATCCGAGTGTCCGTTATGGTTTCCACGTAGCTTTGTATTATAATTATGCTACTAATAAGAGTAAAGTATTGACCTATGATATCGATGGTCGCAACAATATAGGGTTCCGTTTAGGGGTCTCTTTCTAAAAAGATTAGTCTCGGTATAAAGGGGGAATAAATGTATATTCATACACTTTATTTCCCCTTTTTTGTTAAATAAAGAGAGGGGAGTTGTGCCGTAGTGCTTTATATATTATTTTTGTCTCGATTATCAATAATATTCATACATTATGTATCATCGTTTGAGAGTAGGATTATTAGTCGTTTTCTGTTTATCTATCGGAAATTTATTCGGGCTTTTTGCCCAACATTCGACAGATTACTATTCTTTGTCGATGGTCGGAAATGCCGGAAACGGGATTTTTGCACCGTATTATTTGTCTGCCAATAAGCATGGGTTGGTAACACACAGTAAAAGCGGATATTTGCGAGCCTCGGTTTTTAAAGGCTTGGAGATGAACAAACGGTTTTCCTATGAGTTTGGTATCGATTTGGTTGGATTGATGTCTTCTACATCTCCGGTATCCTATTATTCAGACGGAAACCTGAAAACGTATAATCCGGGCGTGTCGTCTTTCTTCATACAACAAGCCTATATAGGCATGAAATACCGCATGATTTTTATATCGGCAGGTTGTCGAGAGCTTACCGATGAAGTCGTAAATTTCGAGTTGAGTTCCGGCGGGTTGGTCTGGTCGGGTAATGCACGGCCTATACCCCAAGTTAGAGCCGGATTTATCGATTTTGTAGATATTCCGTTTACGAAAGGCTGGGTACAGATTAAGGGTGAACTTGCGTATGGAAAGTTTATGGACAACGATTTTTTAAGGGACCATTACAATTATTATAATCAGTATATTACGACCGATGCTTTATATCACCATAAATCCATTTCGTTTCGTTCCAATCCCGACAAACCCTTTGTCGTAACGATCGGAGCCGAACTGGCAGCACAGTTCGGAGGCACTAAACGGTATTATGAAAAGGGTATTTTGATAGATTCTCTCACGATGAAAAGTCCGACACGCTTGAAAGATTTTTTTAAAATCTTGTTTCCGTCGTCTGGTGATGGCCAAACCAATGAAGGAGATCAGGCCTACTATTATGGAAACCATGTGGGACAATGGAATTTATCGGCGGAATACAGGTTCAAAGACAATTCTTCTGTAAGAGGTTACTTCGAATGGTATTTCGACGATGCATCAGGAATGGGAAAGTTCAATGGTTGGGACGGTCTATGGGGGCTTGAATATAAGAGCGGTAAGAAAAACTGGCTGTCGAATGTCGTTTTAGAATATTTGGATATGACCAATCAAAGTGGGCCTCTGAATTGGTGTCCGAGTGATTATAATGATCCTAAATTGGATATAGAAGCCACGGGAGCCGATGATTACTACAATAACTATTTCTATAACGGTTGGGCGCATTACGGCCTTTCCAATGGTACGGCAATGGCTAAATCCTTGTTGTACAATACAGATGGTTATATGAGATACAAGCATAACAGAATACGAGGAGTCCATTTAGGAGCGTCGGGTTATATCGCTCCTGAATGGAAATATAAAATATTAGCGTCGTATCGAACCTCTTGGGGAACGACTTTTCTTCCGTTAGCCGATACCCAACACGATATGTCGGGGCTGATAGAATGTGTTTATTCTCCGATAAAACTTTCGGGGTGGTCGTTTTCCGCTTCTTTGGCCGGAGATTGGGGCGAGTTGTATGGAGATAAATGGGGTGTTGCTATCGGTATCAGGAAAAGTGGAATTTTAACAATTGGAAAATGAAGAACAAGATGATGATTCGCCGTATTTTAATAGGATTGTTTTTGGGGATTGTTGTCACCTCTTGTACCCATAATGATGGGTATATAGGCCCTCTTTTCGGGAAATGGCAATTGATTGAGATGTGGGAGAATGGTACAATGACCCCACATGATAGCCTTTACTATAATTTTCAGAGTAGTGTCATAAAGTTACAATTGGTTCATCGGGGAGGAATAGAAAATGCAACAGACAATTATTTCGGGAGTTACGTTCGCGAAGATGACATACTGAAATTTAAAATAATGGAACCCTCTTGGTTTGAAACAGAACTACCTCCTGTTTTCAAGTTGAAAATGAACGAGGAATATACTTTTTATATTGAGAAACTTACCTCTTCCAAAATGATTTTGACCCGGGGTGAAGATGAACGCTTTGTTTTCCGAAAGTTCTGAATTTACAGATAGCGGATTTCCCGATTTTCAGAATCCTCCGAGATTTGCTTGGGATATAATTTAATGAATCCCGACCGGGGATCGAATAAGTCTTCTAATTTTTTAGCGCTGTTTCCTGAGAATAAAATGCCGTTGAGGTCAGAAGTCAGTCTGGCCGAAAACCTTTTGGGGGCGTAAAGTATTGCACCTGTCAGTTTATGTTTATAGAGCCAGATGAAACAAGTGTTAGGATTTACTCCGCGAGTTAAGTACCCTAAAATAGTTCCGACGGGAATTTCACTGCGGACCGACGAATCTAATTTAACGATTCGGTGTGTAAAGATTTCGGAAAATCGAATGTCTTTAAACCGTTCGATAGCGACTCTTTCTCCATTTTCTGTCAGGAGCCAAATACCTTCCCAACTGTCGATTGGAGCTGTATCGAAATAATGTTTGGCACTTTCTTCGGTATAATTTTCAAGAATGAAACTACGATAAGGAGGCTTACTTTCATAACGCCCTTCTTCATCTTTTATCGATGAGGAACAGAGCATACCGATGCATAGTAAAACTATGAGTTTGATTCTCATTAGAATTTATAGTTGAATCCGAAACTTAGTAATTCTTTCAGTTGGAAATGTCCGAAGTCTTTGTTCAGCGCGCGAGCATCGTCATATCGCAGATGAACAAACAAACGAGTAGAGAAGAAACGGTTGAGGATAAAGTCGAATGTATTTTCCATATCCCCTTGTACATGATCATAGTTGGTGAAATAAAACAGTCTGCAACTCCAAACCATGTTATGATAGAACTCCCATTTGATGCGCCCTTCGAAGGAGGAACCGTATTGACTCATGCTTTTCCCCGATTTGATCCCGAAGCTGGCCGCATCCATGTCGTCGTTAACGATGAATTGCAAGTTGTAGGAAAGCGGAGAGAGCGATATTGATGTCTCGAAACGTTTTTTATCGTTTTTATATTGATAAGACATACCTAAACCCAAATTCAACTCGGCAGGAGATAGAAATGCAGCCACCTTGTTGTTGGAATTAGCGGCATAACTAGTGAAAAATTGTGTCTTGAAATTCATGGTCGCAGTGTAGTACCATTTGTTGTAGGCTTTAAGACCGAATTTCGAGTTTATCTGGAATAAATCTTCACTGATTTTTACAGAATGCAATGTGTCTTCCGGGGCACTGTTGATGTTCAATCTCCATTGTACTAAATTCTCGAATAAGATACGTTGCTCTTTGGGATCGTTATATTTGATAGAGAATTGTTGATCGCTTAGTAGATTGACATTGCTCGTCCCTCCTTGATACCAATTCTCCGAAACATAGACTTGGGAAAATTGTATGGACGATTGGAAATTGATTATCCATCGTTTTAGTTTGATTTTTTCTTTTCCCACGTCATTTTTTATAATTAGCGGCTTTTCTTTGATAGAAAGAATATGTTTGGCCGGATCGTTTTCGATCACGTATTGTTTAGGCACTTCCGGTAGATTGTCTGTATTGTAATGTATAAGTTTAGGGTAATTGACGATTACATAGTTCTGTGCTAGATTTCGGGTCTTTTCGGCTTGAATCTCGTCTTGTAACCATTTATCGTCCACCGAAAGAGACTTTGGTTTGAATGGGCATTTTTCGGCCGAGGGTAAATGTTGAAAAGGAGTAGACATCTGTTTTTCGAACACGATAGGTAAGAAAAGTGGGTTGACAGGTATTTCGCCCGACCCTTGCATAGCTCTTATGCTGTCGGCATATTCGAGCATACGCAACATTTTGATAACCGGTAAAATCTGCTCGGTTGAGTCTGTTTCCAATAATGAAAGTAAATTCTTGTCGGCCTCTTGCTGGCGAGCGATCGAGTCGGTATCGGTAACCTGTATGGTTATAGAATCTGATGGTATGGCCATTGTTATACTGTCAGATACGATTTCGTTCGTTATACTATCGTTCTGTTCTATGATAGTCGTTGCGAATACTCCGGTTACAGAAAGAATACTTATGAGAATAGCTGTAATTCGTGAGTTCATAAGAGTATATGTTTGTATTTTTTAAGATAGTGCAACAAGTAGAGAGTAGAAATAGGTTTATTCGATTATGGCAAGGCGTAGCCTATTTTCGCATCTGTTTGCAAAGATAGTGCCAATGAGGGCAAAAGCAAGCTTGCTTGACTTTGCCGAATGCAGCCTATTTTCGCATCTGTTTGCAAAGATAATGATTATTTGATACAAATTGTTTACCGATAGTCTTTCTTTTGGGTAAAAATTGTAAAGTGTTTCTATCTGTTATGGGCTTTTCTCTTCATAGCAAATGAAAAGTGATAATTCTGTTGAATGTTGCGATAGATTGTGGATTATTTTTCCTAATTTTGCGCCTTGTAAATGTAACACATAAACCATATTTTATCGTGGAGACTAAGTATATATTCGTTACGGGGGGGGTAACCTCGTCGTTGGGTAAAGGTATTATTTCGGCTTCGTTGGCTCGATTGCTTTTGGCAAGAGGTTATAGAGTAACTATCCAAAAGTTCGATCCTTACATCAATATAGATCCCGGAACATTGAACCCTTATGAACATGGAGAATGTTATGTGACGGTCGATGGACACGAAGCCGACCTTGACTTGGGTCACTACGAGCGATTCACCAATACTCCTACGACTCGCGCCAATAATATTACAACAGGGCGTATTTATCAAAATGTAATAGATAAAGAACGACGGGGCGATTATTTGGGAAAGACGGTGCAGATTATTCCGCATATTACAGATGAAATTAAACGTAACATTAAACTTTTAGGATCGAAGAACCAGTTCGATTTCGTAATCACGGAGATTGGGGGAACGGTCGGGGATATCGAATCTTTGCCCTATCTCGAAAGTGTACGTCAGTTGCGTTGGGAAATGGGTAAAAATTGTGTATGTATTCATTTGACCTATGTACCTTATATTGCTGCCGCTAAGGAATTGAAAACCAAACCGACCCAACATTCGGTAAAACAATTGCAGGAGGTAGGTATCCAACCCGATATATTGGTATTGCGTACCGAGTACGAGTTATCTCTTGCTTTACGTAAGAAGGTGGCATTGTTTTGCAATGTAGATCCTGCGGCAGTGATTCAGTCGATAGATGTTCCGTCTATATACGAAGTCCCTTTGAAAATGCATCAACAGCATTTAGATGAAATCGTATTGACGAAAACCGGTTTACCCATAAACGGAGAACCTCATTTGGAGCCGTGGTTGAATTTCTTGCATCGCATGAAAAATGCGACTAAGACCGTACGTATCGGATTGGTCGGCAAATATGTAGAACTTCCCGATGCCTATAAATCTATCAATGAATCTTTGTTTCAGGCGGCGACCTATAACGATCGCAAACTCGATTTGCAATATATTCATTCCGAGAAGTTAAATAGCGGAAATGTGGACGCTATGCTTTCTTCTTTAGATGGCGTGTTGATTGCTCCGGGATTTGGGCAGAGAGGTATCGAAGGAAAATTCATCGCTTTGAAATATGCTCGTGAACACGATATCCCGACATTTGGCGTATGTTTGGGCATGCAATGCATGGTGATCGAGTATGCCCGCGATGTGTTGGGGTATACCGATGCTAACTCTACCGAAATGGACGTGACGACCAAGCATAATGTAATAGACTTGATGGAGGAGCAGAAGAGCATAACCAATATGGGTGGGACGATGCGTTTAGGCGCTTATGATTGTATATTGGCCGAAGACTCTATTGCTGCTAAGGCTTATGGAACGACCCATATTCGCGAACGGCATCGCCATCGTTTCGAATTTAACAATGAGTATCGTAAAGCTTTTGAAGATGCCGGAATGCGTTGCGTGGGCGAGAATCCCGAAACTCATTTGGTCGAAGTTGTCGAGGTTCCGTCTTTGCGTTGGTATGTGGGAGTACAATATCACCCCGAGTACAATAGTACGGTTCTTAATCCGAATCCCCTTTTCGTTGACTTTATTAAAGCAGCGATTTCAAAAAAATAATTTAGTAATCTCAAAATTGAAGAATGGATAAAAACACGATTTTAGGTCTTGTATTGATGGTCGTAGTTGTGCTGCTTTTCTCTTGGTGGATGCAGCCTACACCCGAACAATTGGAGGCACAGCGTCGGTATAACGATTCGATTGCCGCTGTGGAAGCGGAACGTATGGCCGAGGCCGCTTTGGCAGAAACACCCGTTTCGACCGATACCGTTTCGGGAGAAGTTGCCGATTCATTAAAAAATGCAGGTTTGATAGCGCGTTTCGGCGAGTTCGCTCCTTGTGCCGAAGGTTCGGAAGAATTTACTACTTTGTCCAATAATAAGGTGACATTGAAGTTTTCTAATAAAGGAGGTCGTCTTTATGAGGCTGTTTTGAATGATTACATGGCCTATGATTCCACGAATGTGACTCTGTTTACCGGAGACGAAAACGACTATGGATTCATTATTCGTACGAATGCGCGCGTAATCGATACACGCGATTTATATTTTACTCCCGAAATCGATGGTAATGCTGTAAATATGACATTACAGCTTGCCAATGGAAGTCAGATGGGTATTCGATATTCTTTGCCGGAAGACAGCTATATGTTGAAAATGGATATCTGGCAGAAAGATATGGACCGGGTAATTCCGTCGAGCGCTGTTTATTGGGATTTTATTTGGGACCAGAAAATGCGCCGTCAAGAACAAGGACGTATGTTTGAGGAGAGAAATAGTGCCTTGTATTATAAATTTGCAGGAGACGATGTAGAGCATTTGAGCGAGTCGGGTAACGATGAAGAGAAAGCGACTACGAGCCTCAAATGGATTGGGTTTAAAAACCAGTTTTTCTCTACTGCTTTTATTGCCGATGGAAAATTTAACGACGGAATTTTTACCTCTCGGTCTTTGGAAGAAGATAGATATTTGAAACAGTTTCATGCCGAGAGTACGATAGATTATGATTCGAAAGAGCCGCAGGTTGCCGGATTCAATATTTTTCTCGGACCGAATTCTTATCCATTATTGTCCTCTTATGACGATGATCTTTCGGGAGACCAGACACTCGATTTGGATAAGCTCGTTCCACTGGGATATAAGTTTTTCCGTTGGATAAATACGCTCATCGTTATACCGGTATTCACCTTCTTGGGTAAATTTTTCAGCAATTATGGCGTTATCATTTTGTTGTTGACGATATTTATAAAGCTCGTTTTATTCCCCTTCACGTATAAATCTTATAAGTCGCAGGCTCGTATGCGGGTTTTAGCCCCTCAAATTAAGGAGATTAATGATAAGTATCCGGGGCAGGATAAAGCGATGGAGCGTCAGCGTTTGACAATGGATCTGTACAGCAAGGCGGGAGTGAATCCTATGGGCGGGTGTTTGCCGTTACTTTTACAAATGCCTATTCTTATTGCGATGTTCACCTTCTTCCCGTCTTCTATCGAGCTTCGGGGTGAATCGTTCTTGTGGGCGAAAGATTTGTCGACCTATGATGCTATCGTGAGTTGGGATACTTATATACCGTTGATAACGCCCTATTTTGGTAATCACATCAGCCTTTTCTGTTTGTTGATGACTATTACCAACTTGATATACACCAAAATCAATATGCAGAATACCGCCGGACAACAACAGATGCCGGGTATGAAGTTCATGATGTATCTGATGCCCGTCATGTTCTTGGTATTCTTCAATAATTATTCGGCCGGGTTGAGTTATTATTATTTCTTGTCGTTGTTGATTACGATTATTCAAACCTATGTATTCCGTAAATGTATCAACGAGGAGAAAGTTCTTGCCGAGTTGAAAGAGAATCAAAAGAAACCTCGCAAGAAGAGCGGTTTCATGGCTCGGTTGGAAGAAGCGCAACGCCAGCAGCAGGCTGCGTTGAGAGAACAACAGAAGCAACGAAACAAACAACAGCGTCGTCGATAAATAACGAAGGGGAGCATTGCTCCCCTTCGTTATTTATGATAGTTTCGGATTTTTCCCGTTTTATTTTATGGGAAAGAATACCGGAAACATACTCCTTTTATATACGATCGGCAAGTGACAACTTCGTTCTCCATCGTTCTTTTTAGTAGTGGCGCAGGTAGTTTATGCGGCAATCAGTGCAGATGATTTTGTAGAAACTGTCTTAGTACCGAAGCATGATTGTGGGTGGCATCTTTTGAGGCATACAATAATGTTATTCGATCGTGGCTCTTTATTCTTTCGACGAAATCTTTTACAGAGGCGGAGTTTTCCAACTCTTTTGAATATAGCGATACGAATCCCTCCCAATGCTCTTGCGGATTCTCATGGAACCATCGGCGTAATGCGGGAGAAGGAGCAATGTTCTTCTCCCAGATATCATATTTCAGAGCCTCTTTTTTCGTGCCTCTGGGCCATAGGCGATCTATTAATATGCGATAACCGTCCGATACTTTTGGGGGATCGTATACCCGTTTTATATTGATTTGCATGGTTCTCTATTTCCTTAATTCTTTTTCCATTTCAATAGCTCGTGGAAAGACTATATTGTTTTCGAGGTGAATATGTTGGTGTAGGGCTTTTTCAAAAGATTTCAATCTGTCGAGAGCCAATCGGTAACTGTTGCAAGCATCTTTGGGGACTGTGTAGTTTTGGGTTAATCGGTTGATATGCTGGAATCGTTCTCCCTCAGCCTCGTGTTCCGACAACATTACCGAGATGGGAGCTTCGATCGAACCGCAATGGAAATCGGGTAAATGTTTGTGCTCTTCTCTGGCCTTAAACATTTCGTAGATATAAGGGAATAAAACTAATTCTTCTTTGTCGAGATGGCTGTAAAGGCTTTCGAGCGAGTCGTGAAAGAGAGTACGTATTTTGTATAGTTCCGGGTGGCGGTCTCCGTGGACATTACAAACTTTGTCCAAGAGATGTAATAATTCTGGTCCGTGCGAGCGAATGTTGCGGTGGTGGATTTTGAGAATATAGTCTATGAGCAAATCGATAGGCCAATTGGTAAAATCGATGTTTCCGTGAGCAGACGATGGAGTGTTTTCGAGTTCTTTTTGGACTTGGTCGAGTTCTACATTTGCATTTTTACAGGCTTCGAGCAACGGTGTGGAACCGTGGCAACAGTAGTCGATACCGTATTTTTCAAATACATTCGCCGCTCCGTATTTGTCGGTGACAATTTGGCCGACAGTCAGGGTTTCGTAGGATTTCATATTCCGATATATTTTTATTTCCCGGAAATTCCCGGTATTGTCAATACAATTTATCGAAGAAAAAGTTTCGAGGTTTATGGTTATTTATTCTATACGTTCGGGTATAAGAAAAGAGATTATCCCAACGAGCGAGATAATCTCTTTTCTATATGGTAATCTATATTTGCCGGTTAGTTATTTTCGGGGCGTAATTTTCGAACGGTCACACCGGCTTGCCACATCTCGCTTTCTCTCAACTCTTTCAACTCTTTGTTCAGTCCATCGCGATATCCCTCTTTACTGTTCGTGTCGATAGAACGTTGAGCTTCGTTCCCTTTGGCTACCTCTTCATACAGTTCTTCGAATACGGGTTTGGTAGCATCGCGAAACTTTTTCCACCAGTCGAGAGCTCCTCGCTGGGCTGTTGTCGAGCAGTTGGCATACATCCAATCCATACCGTTTTCGGCGACAAGAGGCATCAGTGATTGGGTAAGTTCTTCGACCGTTTCGTTGAATGCTTCCGAAGGGCTGTGTCCGTGTGCGCGCAGTGTGTCGTATTGTGCGGCGAAAATACCTTGAATGGCCCCCATGAGAGTTCCCCGTTCTCCGGTAAGGTCGGAATAAACCTCGCGTTTGAAAGTAGTTTCAAAAAGGTATCCCGAACCGACTCCGATACCGAGAGCTATAACTTTCTCTTTGGCGTGCCCAGTCGCATCTTGGAAAATAGCATAGCTCGAATTGAGTCCCCGACCTTGCAAGAACATGCGCCGTAAACTGGTTCCCGAACCTTTGGGCGCAACCAGTACTACATCGACATCGGCAGGAGGAACGATACCCGTGCGCTCTTTGTAGGTGATGGCGAATCCATGAGAAAAATAGAGCGTTTTACCGGCGGTAAGATGTTTTTTCACTTTGGGCCATACCTCTATTTGAGCTGCGTCGGAAAGAAGGTATTCGATAATTGTTCCACGCTGGCAAGACTCTTCGATTTCGAAAAGCGTTTCGCCGGGAATCCAGCCGTCGGCCACCGCTTTATCCCATGTCTTCGAACCTTTTCTTTGTCCGACGATGACATTAAATCCGTTGTCCCGCAAGTTCATACTTTGTCCGGGACCTTGTACGCCGTATCCGATAACGGCGATGGTTTCGTCTTTGAGGATTTCTCTTGCCTTTTCCAATGGAAATTCTTCCCGGGTGACTACATTTTCGTCAACACCGCCAAAATTCATGATTGCCATTTTCTTTTTTGTTTAGAGGTTAATTAAATTAGTTTTATCTGTTTTCAAATATGATTCTTCCTTTGCAGTACACGGTTTGGTCGTCCCGTATTTCTAAGGTAAAATGATCCGGTGCTTCTTCCTCTTTCAGCAGTTGCAGAGTAGAACCGTATCGAGCTTCGTTGGCATAGCTTATCTCGAATCGTCGGATACGTTGTTTGTCATACCGTTCGAAAGGGAAAAGGTCGAGTTCGTGCTCGATGTATTTCACACTGTTGACGTGTCGATTCAAATCTATATCGTTATAAGTCACAGGATAGATTACTGCATTTTCGTCATGTACATCGCGTACTCTCGATTGCTTTTCGATGGGACATGCTTTGTCCGATATGTTCTCGGCGATATATTCGAATTGACTTATATCTACCGATGTGCGACTATCCAAATCGATAACGACCCAAATCGTGCGGGCATATCCGCAGGGAGAGCCGTCCTCTCCCAGTATGGCGAAGTTTCTCGATGAAAAATGCTTGTTATACCCTTCGATCCATGTTTGTAAAGTATAATGCTCGTTGATGAGCGGATAACGGTACATTTCGACGGTGAGCCGGGAGAGTACCCATACTTGCCGGTTTTTGATGAGCGTACTGTATCCCACGCCCCACGATTCGGCATGTAACGTAGCCACTTCGAGTATTCGTTTGGCGAGCAGGGTGAGCGGCAACTCCTGTTGGCCGTTTCCTTCGGCCGGCTCTACGGTATAAGTTTTGGAGTAGACCGGTTCTGTTTGTCGTTTGGATTGTTCTTCTTTTTCTTTCATAGTTGGTTTTGCCGGTATTGTTGTTCTTGTAGGAATATGCTTACGTGCTCGACGGTCGATTTGGTTATGGCGACGCGTCCCGACCGGACGAATTGCATGACATCGTATCGACTCAGTTCTTCGAACAGAGATTGAGTTTCGTCGGGGTGGCCCGATTTCTCGATGACGGTATATGTGCGGTTCACTTCCAAAATGCGGGCATTGTGTTTGCGAATCAAATCTTCGATGCTCCTGTCGTCCAGTAGTTTGTCGGTAGGAACCTTGTAAAGTGCGACCTCTTGAAAAATGATTTCGTCGTCGGTATAAAAGAAGGCGCGTAGTACGTCTATTCGTTTTTCTATCTGTTTGACCAGTTTTTCCATCGTTTCGCGGTCGCTGTATGTCGTGATGGTAAATTTGTGTACACCTTCGATAGCCGATCCCGATACCGACAGGCTTTCGATATTGAGCTGTCGGCGTGTAAAGATAATCGAAATCTGATTCAGTAATCCTACTTGGTTTTCAGAATAAACGGTTACGGTATATAATGTCTGTTGAGTCATATCGGTCTTAATATTTTTCAGTGGCGTTGAGCATGATATGGGTTACACAGCTCCCGGCGGGAGTCATCGGGAATACCATGCAATCCGGGTCTATTTGTACATCGAGCAGGTAAGCTCCGCGGTGGTCGAGCATACGTCGTATGGCAGAGTCGAGTTCTTCGCGGGTGGCGACCCTTTCGCCGGCTATGCCGTAAGCTGCCGCCACGCCCGTAAAATCGGGATTCAGCATTGGGGTTTCGGAGTAGCGATGGTCGAAGAACAGGTCTTGCCATTGTTTTACCATACCCAAGAAATTATTATTGAGAATAATGATCTTCACATCGATACCATATTGCATGATTGTACCCAGTTCTTCGATTGTCATTTGCAGTCCTCCGTCTCCGGTAAAAAAGCAGACCGTGCGGTCGGGATTGCCTATCTTGGCTCTTTTACGGGCGGGAGGGCCGACCCCCAGAGTACCCAATCCGCCGGAGGTAACGATACTGCGGGATCTTTTGAACCGGTAATATCGGGCCGACAGCATTTGGTTTTGTCCCACGTCGGTCACGAGAATACTGTCGTTGCCCGTGGCTTCGGATACCTTTCGGGCGACCTCTCCCATATTCATCAATGGTTTCCGGGGGTGTATCTCCGGTTCTATGACCTTTTCTTTTTCCACCTTTTCACACACCGAGAAAGATTCTATCCATTCGGAGTGTTCGGCGGGAGCGATTTTTTCATTCAGCTTTTGCAATACGGCACGGGCATCGCCCAGTACCGATACATCGCACTTCACGTTTTTGTTGAATTCCGACGGGTCGATGTCTATATGAATTACTTTGGCTTGTCGGGCATATTGTTTCAAGTCGCCCGTTACTCGGTCGTCGAACCGCATGCCGATGGCGATGAGCAGGTCGCATTCGTTGGTCTTAATGTTGGCGGCTATGCTGCCGTGCATGCCTAACATGCCTTTGTATAGGGGGTGGTCGGTCGGTATTGCCGATAATCCCAACAGAGTGCAACCTACCGGTATATCGGCTTTTTCGGCCAGCTCCGACAATTCCTTTTCAGCATGGGAGATAACTACCCCCTGACCGGCGAGTATGAACGGTTTGCGAGACTGGTTGATAAGCCGGGCGGCTTCCTCTATTTCGCCGGGTTGTATGTCGGGATAAGGGTTGTAGCTGCGAATGAATTGACAGGGCTTGTAGTCGAATTCGGTCATTCCCGTTTGGGCATCTTTGGCAATGTCGAGAACCACAGGACCCGGACGACCGTTCCCGGCGATGTAAAAAGCTCTTGCTACCGCCCAAGCTATTTCTTCGCTGTGACGTATCTGGTAACTCCATTTGGTCACCGGCTGGGTGATTCCTACGACATCGGTTTCCTGAAAAGCGTCCGAGCCCAATAGGGGAGAGGCAACCTGCCCGGTGATGACGATGAGCGGCGTACTGTCCATCATGGCATCCGAGAGCCCCGTGATGATATTGGTGGCAGCGGGACCCGAGGTGACCATGACGACTCCGGTCTTCCCCGATACTCGTGCGTACCCTTGTGCGGCATGTGTAGCTCCTTGTTCGTGTCTCACGAGGATATGTTTCAATTTGTCTCGATAATCGTAGAGAACATCGAATACGGGCATGATGGCTCCTCCCGGATATCCGAATATATACTCTGTCTTTTCTGCGATGAGCGATTTGATGAGCGCTTCCGCTCCGCTTATTTTCTCTGTTGCCATAGTCGTTTTGTACAATTGGGACTCTGTTTCTTAGATAATTCGTCCTGCGCCTTTATCGGCCGAGCTTACTAAGGCTGCATAGGCTTGCAGGGCTTTCGATATGTTTCGTGTTCTGTGTCGAGGGGTGAATGCCTCTTTTCCCCGGGTATTTTCTTCTGCTCTGCGACGTTCCATTTCTGTTTCTTCGATAAGCAGGTTGATGCTGCGGTTGGGAATGTCTATTTCGATGAGGTCGCCGTTTCGCACTAATCCTATGTTTCCGCCGGCGGCTGCTTCGGGCGAGATATGTCCGATGGAAAGTCCCGATGTCCCTCCTGAGAAACGCCCGTCTGTAATGAGGGCACAGGCTTTGCCGAGGTGTTTCGATTTGATATACGAGGTAGGGTAGAGCATCTCTTGCATGCCGGGGCCTCCTTTGGGGCCTTCGTAGATGATGACGACCACGTCTCCGCTCTCTACTTTCCCGCCGAGTATGCCTTCGCAAGCCTCTTCCTGAGACTCGAATACTTTGGCTTTTCCCTTGAAGCGGAAAATGTTTTCGTCCACTCCGGCCGTTTTGACGATACAGCCGTCTTGGGCGATATTACCGAAAAGTACGGCCAGTCCCCCGTCTTTGACATAAGCGTGTTCGAAATCGCGAATACACCCTTTCGAACGGTCGGTATCGAGCTTGTCGTAATAGTTTTCCTGAGAGCCCATCACGAGGTTGAACCGGTTGCCCGGTGCGCTTTTCCAAAGCCTTTCCGCTTCGGGGGGACATGCTCCGTTTCGTATCGCATACTGTTCGATGGCTTCGGTTAAGGACAGTCGATCTACTCGATGGACAGATGCGTCTATCAGCCCCTCTTTTTCGAGTATGGCGAGAATCGAGAGAATACCTCCCGCACGGTTCACGTCTTGTATGTGATAGTGCGAATTGGGTGCTACTTTGCAAAGCACCGGCGACTTGCGGGACAGGGTGTCTATGTCTTGTATCGTAAAGTCTACTCCGGCCTCTTGGGCTATGGCGAGCAGGTGCAATACCGTGTTGGTAGAGCCCCCCATGGCAATATCGAGAGTCATCGCATTGAGGAATGCTGCGCGAGTAGCGATGTTACGGGGCAATACGCTTTCATCGCCGTCTTGGTAATAGGCCCGGCAGTTCTCCACGATTTGTCGGGCAGCTTGTATGAATAACCGTTCCCTGTTGCGGTGGGTCGCTACGACAGTACCGTTTCCGGGGAGAGCCAGACCGATGGCTTCGTTGAGGCAGTTCATGGAGTTGGCGGTAAACATGCCCGAGCAGGAACCGCAAGTAGGGCATGCGGCATGTTCTACTCGGCGTACTTGTTCGTCGCTTATGGTTTCGTCGGCCGATTCGACCATGGCATCGATTAAATCGAGTCCTTTCCCATCGAGCTGCCCCGCTTCCATAGGACCTCCCGATACGAAGATGGTAGGAATGTTGAGCCGCATGGCCGCCATGAGCATGCCCGGTGTGATTTTATCGCAATTACTGATACAGATCATGGCATCGGCCTTGTGTGCATTGACCATATATTCGACGCTGTCGGCGATGAGGTCGCGGGAGGGAAGGGAATAAAGCATGCCGTCATGTCCCATAGCTATGCCGTCGTCGATAGCGATCGTGTTGAATTCGGCGGCAAAGCATCCTAATTTCTCGATTTCTTTTTTTACCGTTTGCCCTATTTCATGCAGATGTACATGGCCGGGAACGAATTGGGTGAACGAATTGACGATTGCGATGATGGGGTTTCCCATCTCCGTTTCTTTCATGCCGTTGGCTCTCCATAGAGCTCTCGCTCCTGCCATTCTCCTTCCGCCAGTGCTTGTCGCACTCCGCAATTGATGTTTCATAATCTGTACTCATTAAAAGAAAAACCTTTCCGCTGTGTGGAAAGGTTTTTACGATTACTCTAATTTAACATTCTATGAGAAGTAACTACATACGCCTTTCCACCTTACCGACTCACGACAAGAAGCTCGCTAATGACCGATAGAGAAATGACGTGTAGTAACATAATTATCACATAAATATTGTTTATGATGTTGCAAATGTATAACTATTTTGTGATATAAACAAATAATTTGAAAGAAAATATATGTTTACTATTTTAAATTGCTTGTATTTACGGAGTTTAATGTAATAAATGAAAATAAAAAACATCGTATAACTGTGTGATTGAAACCCGGTTAATTTTTGTCTTCTTGCTTCTGCCTAAGGAATGGCTGGAATTGAAAAAAATAAAGTGTATATTTGCAAGGTTTTATCCATCGAGAAAAAATCAAGTTATCGGAGAAGCGTTGAAAATTCGTCGAGTTATAAAGGCAAGTTTAGGAGCGATCGTCGGTATTGTTCTGGTTGCGTGTAGTCCTACCCGCCATGTCCCGGACGGTAGCTATCTGCTCGACCATGTAAAGATAGAGACCGATGATAAGTCGGTGAAACCTTCCGATTTGAAATCCTATTTGCGTCAGGAGCCTAATCACCGTATGTTCGGGTTGTTCCGCTTTACGCTCGGGCTATATAATTTGTCGGGAAACGATTCGACCAAATGGTATAACCGCTGGGTGAGGAATGCCGGTACACCCCCGATAATTTACGACCCGGTTTTGATAGAAAATTCTCGTATGCAAATGGAGAAGGCCATGAATAATAAGGGGTACATGGCTGCTCGGGTCGATGTCGATACGGTTTCGAAAGGTAAACGTATGGACGTGTTCTATCGAGTCTCGGCAAATACGCCGCATTACATAGACGATATAGACTATCGTATTTCAAACGATACGATTTCCCGGCTTGTTGAGCGGCAATATGTCTCTCATTCGCTTTTGAAGAAAGGATCGAATTTCGATAGAAATGTGTTGGACGAGGAAAGGCAACGTATTTCCGATATGTTGCGGCGTGATGGCTTTTATGCTTTTAATAAAGAACTGATTACCTATACGGCGGATACCGCCGACCGTTCGAAAGCAGTCGATCTCACTATGAACCTCGTTCCTGAGTCTGTTGCCAATGCTTCGGGGTATCGTCCGTACGAACGGTATTATATGAGGAAAATCTATTTTGTGTTGTCTTATGACCCGACGGCGACCGACCAAATTGATGTTGCCAATGCCGGTACATATAAGAATTATTATTTCGTGGAAGGCGATCGCCCTTATATTCGACGGGAAACATTGGTGGAGAATTGTTTCATTCGTCCGGGGTTGTTGTTCAGTAGTCGAGATGTGGACAATACCTATACGGCATTCGGGAGATTGCGTATTGTCAAATATGTCAATATTCGCTTCGAGCCGGCCGGTCGGAACGACGAAGGTGTAAATCAATTGGATTGTTATATCTTGCTCAGCAAGGATAAGCCGCAGTCTGTCTCGCTCGAATTGGAAGGTACTAATTCCGAGGGCGATTTAGGTTTTGCCGTGGGAGCTACTTATCAACATCGTAATATCTTCAAGGGTTCCGAAACTTTTTCGGCTAAGGTACGCGGTGCTTATGAAAGTTTGTCGGGCGATTTGAGCGGACTCATCAACGACCGATATACCGAGTTGGGAGGGGAGATAGGAGTTACTTATCCCAAATTTCTTTTCCCGTTTTTGCGTACCGATTTTCGGCGGCGTATGAAGGCCAGCACCGAATATAGTATAAATCTTAATTTCCAGCAACGTCCCGAGTATACGCGAGTCATTTGGGGAGCAGCTTGGAAATATAAGTGGACGACCAATCGGGGATTCTACCGTCACAACTACGACCTGTTGGATATAAATTATGTCTATTTGCCTCGTAAGACCGACGGATTTCTCGAAAACATAGCCCCCGATAATCCGCTTTTACGATACAGTTACGAGGATCACTTCATCATGCGTATGGGATATACCTTTTATTGCTCCAATCTCAATCCCTCCAATCCGGTGCAGCGTCGCACCAATGTCTATACGTTGAGGGCTGCGGGAGAAATAGCGGGCAACGTGCTCAATGCCTTTTCCAAACTTACCTCGAAGGAGCCCGATGGGGGGTACAAGATTTTTGGTATCCGATATTCCCAGTATGCTAAATTCGATTTCGATTATAGTTTTACCCATTTGATTGACGAGAGAAACTCTATCGCTTTTCATGTAGGCGGAGGAATAGGCATACCCTATGGGAATTCCGATATTTTACCTTTTGAGAAACGCTACTATTCGGGTGGAGCCAACAGTGTGCGGGGGTGGTCGGTAAGAACGCTCGGTCCCGGTAGTTATAACGGCAATAATTCTGTGTCCGAATTTATCAATCAGTGTGGAGATATACGCCTCGATATAAATCTTGAATATCGCACCAAACTATTTTGGAAAGTAGAGTTGGGAGCTTTTATCGATGCCGGTAATATTTGGACGATTCGTGATTACGAATCGCAGCCCGGCGGTCAGTTCCGACTGGATTCGTTTTATAAGGAAATCGCGTTGGCCTATGGATTGGGAATCCGTCTGGATTTCAGCTATTTCTTACTTCGCTTCGACATGGGAATGAAAGCCTATAATCCGGCGGCCGGACAAGACCATTGGGCAATCGCATCGCAGAACTTCAAACGAGATTCTGCGTTTCATTTCACGGTGGGGTATCCTTTCTGATACTTCTATTTTATATGAGGGCTACAAAAAATAGGATACATATATTTGGAATATCCCGAAATATCCCTAACTTTGCAGCACTTTTTCATAAAAGGTCGGTTGAGTAGCTCAGCTGGATAGAGCAACAGCCTTCTAAGCTGTGGGTCTTGGGTTCGAATCCCAACTCAATCACTCGAAAGGGAAGCAAATTTTTTGCTTCCCTTTCGTTTTTATACGACTTTATTAATTCTCTCCCTATCCCATCTACTAAAATTTCACACTCCTCCGCTGCCGTGTCCCGTGGCATTACGGGGTGTCGCAAAGCGATATAGGTGCACTTCTCTGCAATGAATAGAGGGTTATTTACCCTCCTCCCTGCTGTGTCCCGTAGTATTACGGGGTGTTTTTGCGTTGCAAAAACACAGGGGAGAAGGTTAGAATGTTTTGTCTTGTTGTATAAAAACCTCGTTGGACTGTAACGAAATAGGAAATGTGTCTCCCTCTTCTGCGCATGTATGTACGATAGGGTAGATGTACGAAGGGCGGAGAGGTTGGAAAATACCGGCAGTGGAGTTAAGTCTCGTCCACCTTTTGTTTATCATAAATGAGGTGGAGTGTACCACAGGACGAGGGAGAAATAAATATACAAAAGCTCCCCCTGCTTAGCAACAAGTCGAGACGGGCTTGAAATAGAAATAAGATTCTTTTTGGAGGCGAATTTTGTAGAGAGATTTAGGCTTAATTCACCGAAAAGGAAGAGCTTTATGGGTTTATGTAGGGTGCTTATTCAGCAATCGTTGCTGTCGAAACTTTCGACTTTCACCCGTTTGCGTGATTTGAATACCAGCATATCCGCTACGAAATAGTTGAACAATCCCGAAATAAGCAGGGCGGCAAGATTACAATAGATAACGTCCCAGCCGAATATCTTTTGGAAAATGAGTAGAAAAAACATTTTCATTAAGAAGCCGGCTCCCGATGAAAGATTGAACATGAGAAAACGAATACAGAAATCAGACGTCGAACGACGGCCGATTCTACTTTTCCATATCCAAAAATAAGAACATAGGAAATTGCTCAATACGGCAAATTCAAAACTGATGATAGGGGAAAGGACATATACCTCCCAGTAGCTGCTGAATATAAAAGTCGAGCATATCCACAGTATCAAGGTATCGACACCTGTGCCCAATAGCCGACTGACTACGAATTGTAGGTAAATACGCAGCTTTAACACCGTATCTTTTTATTATTTTTTAGGAGAATAGGGTTTCAATGGATCTTGTTTGGACAAAACGCGACGGTCGGTGATGAATTGAACCAACCATGCCACGAACAAGAAGCAGGCAATGAACAATCCGGCTACATCGAATATGCCCAATGTTTGCCCTTCGATGGTCCACTTTATTTCCGAGAGGGAAGTATACATGAACACCGTGTTGATGAGAATAACGATCAATCGGAATTCAGTTGGCCCGAGGCTGCCGTAAGTGAGCAGGAACTTACCGCTTAGGATTGTCGAGATATACGTATAAATAGAAAGAACCAAATAACCCACTAATACCAGCATCGCTACATCGAGCCTGAACATGGGCGAAAGACCGGCTCCGATACACATGATACAAATGGTGACGGCATCGAGCGTATGGTCGATAAAAAATCCATAAACGGGTCTTTGCGCATTCCTTACTCTGGCAAGAGTACCGTCGAGGCTGTCGCCATACCAGTTAATTACCAACCCGAGAGAAGAAATCCACAGGTAGTTTTTATCTATATGAGCCAATACGAATCCCACTGCGCATACGAGAGCTCCTACTACGCCGGTGTATGTGAGGAAGTCCGAAGTAACCCATGCCGGTTGTCGTTGAGCCAGCCAAACCAAAACTTTTTTCTCTGCTGCATTGAGCACAGAAGTCTGTATTCTTTCAGATGTTTCTTTTCCCATTTCCTAATTTTTGTACAAAAGTACAGATTATTTAGCAAACCGAGTAAAAAAAGTGTATTAAATTATTCATGTTTTTGAAAGATTCGGGTATTCTGCGGAGAGCAAGGCGGGTAACTAAAACAAGTTCTTGGGTTCTGTTTTTATCCCATGAAGTTGTCGTCATGCCATCGACCGGTGTCATATCGACCGTCCGGGTAATACATGGTTCCATAGCCTTCTTTACAGCCGTTGACGAAATCACCTTCGTATCGTTCTCCGTTTTTGTAGAAGAATACACCCTTTCCGGTAAGTTGCCCGTTTACGAAGTCGCCTTCGTATCGCTCTCCGTCAGTCCATATATAGATTCCTTTTCCATGACTTATCCCTTCTACGGAATCGCCGTAGTAACAGTCCCCGCCTTTGTGAATGAAAACACCTTTTCCGGTACGTTTTCCTTCGATAAAATCTCCTTCATAGCGATCTCCGTCGGCCCAGAAAAAGAAACCTCTTCCAGAGGGTAAGCCGTCGACAAAGTCTCCTCTGTAATATTCTCCGTCTCTCTGGGTATAGATCCCTTTCCCGGTCTGTTTCCCGTGATCGTAATCTCCTTCGTAACAACTGCCGTCCGACCATGTAAAAACGCCTTTCCCATGTTGTTCCCCGTTTACGAAATCACCTTCGTAGCGTTCTCCGTTTGCCCACGTGTAGATACCGCGACCTTCGAATTTGCCGTTTGCAAATTGGCCCTCGTATCGGTTTCCGTTTGGCCAAGTATACATACCGGATCCCTCGAACTTTTCATTGACGAAATCTCCTTCATATCGTTGTCCTTCCGGGAATGTCATTATACCTTTGCCTTGTATTTTTCCGTCTTGAAATTCTCCTTCGTATATAATCCCGCAGAGGTCGGTAAGTGTGCCCCAACTGGGTTTGCCATCTTTGAGAACTCCTTTGAATGTACCGTCCGGGAGGCTGATACCCTCTCTCGGTGTTTCGCTGTAATAAGTCATGGTATTCTTTTATTATGATATCTTCAATCGCGTATTCGAGATAACGATATGCGAATATAGGAAAATACAGTCGATTTTCCAAACCTCTCGGCAGAAAATTATATGGGTCGCGTGACGGATAAAATGATTGTGATTTAATATGTATATATCTTATAATGAATGTATTGTGTCCGGTTTTAACCGCAGGGCTGTTTATGCCGATAACCTTTTGTTATGAATGGTAAAAAAGAATGATAATCAAAATCAGGTTTCGCTTGTTATATTTGTAACGGAATAAAGAAAACTCATCATTTAAATATAACGAATATGGAATTTTTGACGAATGAAAAACTCACGATCGTGGGTGCTGCCGGTATGATCGGTTCGAATATGGCACAGACTGCATTGATGATGCGTTTGACTCCCCATTTATGTTTGTATGACCCTTATGCTCCGGCTTTGGAAGGTGTTGCCGAGGAATTACGTCATTGTGCATTTAAAGGGGTAGATATAACCTTCACGAGCGATGTGAAAGAAGCTCTTACGGGAGCTTCGTATATCGTATCTTCCGGAGGGGCTGCTCGCAAAGCAGGAATGACAAGAGAGGATTTATTGAAAGGAAATGCCGAAATTGCCGCTCAATTCGGTAAGGATATACGCAGCTATTGTCCCGATGTGAAACATGTGGTCGTCGTTTTCAATCCGGCCGATATTACGGGGTTGATCGTATTGCTTTATTCGGGTTTGAAACCGTCTCAGGTATCCACGCTTGCGGCGCTCGATAGTACGCGTTTGCGGAGCGAGTTGGCAAAATATTTCCATGCGGTAGCCGATGAAATCGAAAATTGCCGTACCTATGGAGGGCATGGCGAGCAAATGGCGGTTTTTGCTTCGACGACAAAAGTAAAAGGAACTCCGCTCGCCGAGCTTATCGGAACGGAAAAATTACCGGCCGAAGACTGGGAGAAGATACGCCAGCAAGTCGTTCAAGGAGGCAAACACATTATCGATTTGCGAGGACGCTCTTCTTTTCAGAGCCCGGCCTATCTTTCTATCGAGATGATTGCTGCGGCAATGGGTGGAAATCCTTTCACGTGGCCGGCAGGTGTTTATTTGTCTGACGGGAAATTCAACCACATACTTATGGCGATGGAGACGATTCTCGATCGTTCGGGAGTACATTATAACCCGGTGTATGGTACGCCGGAAGAAGATAAAGAATTGGAGCGCAGTTATAAGCATTTGTGCGATTTGCGTGATGAGGTGATAGCGATGGGAATCATTCCCCCGGTTTCGGAATGGAATAAACTGAATAAAAATATCGAATAAACAGCGTTGTCGAACCTGTGGGATCCTGTTATAAAAATAGCGGCTTTTTGCGAGAAGCCGCTATTTTTATCTTTATATTATACGGGAACCGGTAAATCAACGTCCGAAGTTAAATATGTCGGAGTGTATATGCTCCCGATCCATAATGACTTTCAACTCTTCCACTTTGTCGGGATAAGTATTAGCTAAATTATTGTCTTCATGCGGGTCTTCGGCAATGTTGTACAACTCATGAGTCGGGTTTCCGTTTTTGATATTTTGTCGAATCAGTTTCCAATCTCCGGCTCTTACGGCTTGGCGACCGTTTTCCTCGTGAAACTCCCAATACAAGAAGTCATGTTGCCGTTGTTCTCCCTTTCCGGTCAGAGTAGGGAGTATGGACAATCCGTCCATCGCCTCTTCGCGCCAATCCGTATCTTCACCCAACAATTCTACGAAAGTAGGCATCATATCCCAGCCGGCTGCCATCAAGTCGCTTATAGAGCCGGCCTCGATAGTCCCCGGCCAATAGGCGATATAAGGCACGCGCATACCGCCCTCGTACAAAGCTCGTTTCAATCCTCTCAGTCGTTCCTCTGTGTTGAAGAAAGTCGGATCTGCTCCTCCCTCGTTATGAGGGCCGTTATCGCTCGTGAATATAAATAAAGTCTTTTCGGCGATACCCAGCTCTTCCAGTTTATCGATGATTTGTCCCACATACGTGTCCAATCGGGTAATCATAGCCGCAAATTGTGCGCGGGGATTAGTTGCTGTGCCATAATCTCCATTGTCGTACCACGGGTGGGGCTCTTGAAATTTACCTTTATACATATCGACGATACTGTCTTGCGGTTGGCACAGTTCGGCATGGGGAATCGTATATGTGAAATAACCGAAAAATGCCTTGTCCTTGTTGTCTTCGATGAATTTCATCGCATGTTCGTGTATGGCATCTTGCGAATAACGTCCGTTTTGATACTCTTTTTCTTGGTTGTTCCACAAATACTCCGGGTAGTAAGAGTGCGCTTTACGCTGACAGTTGTATCCGTAAAATACGTCGAATCCCATCTTGTTAGCTTCTCCGCCCGAACCGGGATAACCCATACCCCATTTACCGAAACAACCTGTCACATATCCGTTTTGTTGAAACAGATGTCCCAACGTTTCTACGTTCGGATCGAGAGGCTCTTGTCCTTCGGGTTGTATTTCTTTATTTCCCCGTATTTTGGTATGTCCGGTGTGTTGCCCGGTCATCAACGAAGCTCTTGATGGAGCGCTTACGGCTGTACTTGCATAAAATTGAGTGAAACTCATGCCTTTATTTACGAGCCTGTTCAGATTGGGAGTCGATATCATTTGTTGGCCGTAGGCCTCTATATCGCTGTATCCCATGTCGTCGCAAAGCAAGTAAATGACATTGGGGCGTTCTGTTGTGGCGACAGCATCTCTTTCTTGGGCGAAGCACAAACCCGAAGTAAGGAGCAGGCTGCTTGCAGGGTATATAAATTTATTGGTATTCATACGTTTTATAAAGGTGTTTAAAGTTTGCTATCGAGAAGTTTGAGTGTGGTCGTTTTCCCGTTTTCCGGTTCGATGACTAAGACGATAAATCTTTCGGGATATTTCAATTCCCCTTCGAAGACGGTATCGGCAGAAAAGTAATTTCCTAACAGTTGGCCGGAGAGGCTCACTGCTTTGATCGTGTTGCGTCCGTCCAGTCCGGTTATGCTCAGTCGTCCGTCGTAGAGGTGGGCTTTGGGTGCTACGCTTCTGTCTCCGTTTTCAATTCCTGTGGGGGTTTTTAAAGGCACTCGATAAAAATACCACCCCGAACCTGTTCCTATACCGGCGTTGTATAGAACGACTCCCCATGTACCGTCTTGGGCGTTTAACAGATAGGAATTGTCGCCTTCGTACTTGATAGAGTAGCTCCCGTTTTCATGACCGCTGGATTCGATTGTGAATTGACTCCCGAGAGTAGAAGCGGTAAAATATTCTTTTTCTAAGACTTTCGACCCGGATATTTGCAAGTTCGTCCCTTTGTTTACGATATATACCCGATTATTTCCGGCATCTTCCAACCGCCAGAGAAATTTGTCTGTTTGGTTCGCCGGTTTTTCCACCCTCAGTGCGGTGGAATAATCCCCACCTGTGTTCGTATCATAGGCGATATATCTCTCTTTTCGGTTGGCGTCGGTGTGAGCATTCATGATTTGATACCAAATCGGGTCTTCGGCCGTGCTTATTTCGGGGGTGGCTAATACGGGAACAGCGGCTTCGAATACGGCTATCAGGCTCGTACTTTTCGTTACGGTAAATGTGTAGACCGATTCTTCACTCACGATTTCGTTTCCCTCTTGCCAACCTTTGAATTCTATGGCAGACTCCGAATTTTCATTGATAATAGCTTTTACGGTGACTTGTGTCCCTATTTCGTAACGGCCGGCGTCGTTTGCCGGTGTTTCGATAATGGCAGTTCCCAGTTCGTCGTTGTTCGAAGATACGCTTATAAAGCGGTCGGTTCTATCCGATGCTTCCAAAACATACACTACGAAATCATATACCCGTCCGCTAATCGAGGCATCGGCCGAGGAGGGGGTTGTCGATTCGATTCTTATGCGTATGCGAGTTTTTCCGAGTTCTGCGTTTTCGGGTATCGCTATGGTCTGTACGAAACTTTTGGTGGAGGCTGCTACTTGGGCGGGTCGTGATTCCTTTTCGAATACACCGTCGCGGTTCCAGTCGGTGTAAGTCGAGAGGGTATAGTTCGACGGATCGACGGTCATAGTCGCATTGAACTCGAAAGTTTCGCCCGCGATCAATAAGGAAGTCTCTTTCGACACTATGGCGAAATAACTGCCGGGAGAGTTCGGTTTTGCATATCCCAACGGGTAGATGACAGCATCGCCCGAGGTCGTTGCCGAAGAGATATAGCCTCCGTTGGCAGATCCGGCCGGCATTTGGTATACGGGGCTTTTTTCGCTGATACGCCCCAGCCGTATCATGGTTTCGAAAGGGTTCGATGAAATGTAGTCGTTACTCGAATCGTCGGCGGCTATTGCCGGTATTGTCATTGTAGCAACGGTGGCCGCTGCCAGAAATTTAAAGAATATATTCATGTCTTATCTATTGGATATAAATACAAAAGCATAGGACAATATAATTTTATCCTATGCTTTTATATCAAAGTTATTTAATGAATTTGATCATTTCTCCGCCTACATTTGCGATATACACACCTTTTTCGAGGGCCGATACAGAGATTTCTGTTGTATTGTTTACTTGCAAGACAATCTGTCCCGACAAATTATAAACGGTGGTTTGGGTGGGATTGGGGGAAATCAAGAGTCCGGCGTGAGCATCGTAATAAACCTTACCGGAAGCTATTCCTTCGATTCCCGATGCCGGAGAGATGGCGATTTCGAAATCATAGGCAATACCGTTTCTTATCTCGTTATAGAATTCGGTAAAGACTTTCGAGGGCCAGTCGTTGGACCAGGGATCGGGCCCCATGTAAACGACGCGCATGCGATAGGTTCCGGGAGCGGTTTCGGCCGGAACGGTTATCGTTCTGTCCCAACCTTCTGTAACATTGCCGTCAGGATCGTCGAAAGTATTGTCGCCTGAGTTATTGCCTACGGCAGCGTAAATCTCGTTTTCGCCGCTGAATTCTTTATCGTTGTTCCAGTCTATGTAGAGTGTTTGGTAAGACCAGACGATTTCAGGCTCGCATACGATGTCTCTATATCCGTTGTTATAGGTGATATCCTCGTTATACTGCTTGAAATTCATGGAGAAGTTTTCAACACCCTCTTCGAGGCGGATCGGATTTTCGGTCTTGTCGATAACAGCTCCTTCTACTTGTGGTGTATGTAGTTTTTTATATTCGGTGAAGGGGAGTTCTTCTTGGGTTGCGCAGGTGAACAGAGTCTCGGTATTATCGCCTGCGGTATAAGAAACAGAGCCTAAATAACGGTTCTGTTGATTAAGGTCCGTGACGTAGAAACGGGTCATGATGGGATAATCCTTTTCGACGAATTCGGCGACGAGAGTTTTATCTTCTGTCCCTTCGTAAGAATAAGTGTGTCTGTAACTTATAACAGTTTCAGTTCCCTCTTCCACCCATCTGTAAAACATATAGTTGTCGGCTGCGGTCGCTTTTACGATAAGAGCTTCCGTTTCAGGAACCTCTACACTTGTCGACTCTTTTCCTTCTATGGATACCGATCCTTTTGCCGAGTCTGCCGATTTTACTGAGACGGTTTTGGTAGCCGTTGGAGGGGTGTATTGAGCCGGATAGAAAAACCAGCCCGAGGCTTGGTGTGTTCCCATTTCATAAACGGTTACACCGTAATCCCATGACGTATCTGCGGCGTTCAGATAAGCGGCTTCCGAAATCCCGGTGTAATCCAGACAGTATTGTTTATCGGCACACTGCTGTTGTCCTGTGGAAGCAGATGTGGCCAGTACCCAAACAGCACCCTCGTCTGCACTCATCTCTAACATCGTATTGTTGATAGCGGTAGCTTCTACTGGAACAACAATGCGCATACCGCTTGAATGAACCAGTACGCAGTAATTGTCGCCTCCGTCCGCTTTTTCCAAACGCCAGATGTAAGCAGCATCGGTTGGCGGTGTGGTTAGCTGGTCGGTACATAAATTCGAACCGTCCCATTTCATAAATCGGTTTTGTCGATCGGAAGCCGTGAGGTGGGACGACATCATTGTATACCATTTGGGGGATTCCGCTGTGCTTATTTCGGGTTCGACAACCCCTGAAATAGGAGTAACCTGTGCTACGGATAGATTTGAAACAAGTAGACCTGCTAAAAGCAGTAACGGATTAAATAAAGATTTTTTCATACATAAAGTGTTTTTAATGGGTAATTAAATGTGTTTGTTTATTTTTTAATGATATTAGTAACGAACGGTTGTCTTTTATATAATTTTATTATGGGTTATTTCTAACGGTATGTAATCGCTTATATATTTTATAACTAATATGAAGGTTTAATCCCTAGTGAGAAAATTGGTTTTTTATGATTTACCTCATAAATAGTAATATTATAC
>OGOM01000787.1_pt1 | contig 28383 bp, 25 predicted proteins | sample 1552681 | NCBI WGS metagenome assembly OGOM01 (sample SAMEA2580188, study PRJEB22360) | human gut metagenome | biome: human gut; feature: human-associated habitat; material: faeces | place: Denmark | collected 2008/2010 | reverse complement strand
GTCCAGCGCGGCACAGGTATCCGGGCCGGACAGGCGCAGGATACCGATGGCGCTGGGCTGTCCGGGCGTGGCGATGGCGGCGATGGTGTCGGACATAGGCGGGACCTCCTTGCAGGGTGTTTTTCTCAGTATACCACAGGCGGCGGGAAAAAGAAATATCCCCCGGCGGACCGGGGGATATAAAAACGATGCTTTACTTGATGGGCTCGCCGGCGGCTTCCTTGGCGGCGATCTCCTTCATGGCGTCCTTGTGGCTCAGGTTCACGCGGCCCTTCTCGTCGATCTCGGTGACCTTGACCCACATCATGTCGCCGATCTTGCAGGCGTCCTCCACCTTCTCGATGCGCTTGTCGGCCAGCTTGGAGATGTGGACCAGACCGTCCTTGCCGGGAGCCAGCTCCACGAAGGCGCCGAAGGTCATCAGGCGCACGACGCGGCCGTAGTACAGCTGGCCCACCTCGGGCACGAAGACGATGTCGTCGATGCACTTCTTGGCCTTTTCACAGCTCTCGGCATCGGGGGAGGCGATGTGGATGGTGCCGTCGTCGTCGATGTCGATCTTGGCGCCGGACTCGGCCACGATCTTCTGGATGACGGAGCCGCCCTTGCCGATGACGTCGCGGATCTTATCCGGGTCGATGTGCATGGTGACCATCTTGGGGGCGTACTTGCTGACCTCGGGCCGGGGCTGGGCGATGCAGGGCAGCATGACCTGGTCCAGGATCTGGCAGCGGGCGTCATAGGTGATGTCCAGCGCGTTCTTGATGATCTCCATGGTCAGACCGTCGTTCTTCAGGTCCATCTGGATGGCGGTGATGCCCTTCTTGGTGCCGCCCACCTTAAAGTCCATATCGCCGAAGAAGTCCTCAAGACCCTGAATATCAGTCAAAACGATGTAATCATCATCGGTATCGCCAGTAACAAGACCACAGGAAATACCTGCAACCATAGCCTTAAGCGGAACACCTGCTGCCATAAGTGCCATACAGGATGCACAAATGGAAGCCTGAGATGTAGAACCATTAGACTCGAATGTCTCAGATACGGCACGAATTGCATATGGGAACTCTTCTGCTGATGGAAGAACCGGAACAAGTGCTCTCTCAGCCAGTGCGCCATGACCGATCTCACGTCTTCCCGGACCTCTGGAAACCTTTGTCTCTCCTACAGAATAAGCCGGGAAATTATACTGATGCATGTAGCGCTTGCTTGTCTCGTTCTCATCAAGACCATCAATCTTTTGTGCCTCTGAAAGCGGTGCCAGTGTAACAACATCACAAATCTGAGTCTGTCCTCTGGTGAACATAGCGGAACCATGTGCTCTCGGAATCATATCAATCTCTGCTGCAAGCGGACGAATCTGAGTGATTGCTCTGCCGTCTGGTCTCTTGTGATCCTTTAAGATCATCTTGCGGACAGTCTTTTTCTGATACTGGTAAACAGCCTCGCCAAGCACTGCCAACCACTCTTCGTTATCTGCGAATGCCTCAGCAAGTTTATCTGTGATCTCACGGATGTTCTCTTCACGTTTCTGTTTCTCATCGGTAAATACAGCTTCTTCCATCTGCTCCGGTGTTACGATCTCTTTGATTGCAGCAAACATCTCTTCCGGGATTGCACAGCTTGTATACTCATGTTTTGGCTTACCAACCTCTTCTACGATATGGTTAATGAAAGCGATGATTGTCTGGTTCACATCATGACATTTATAGATTGCCTCGATCATCTTCTCTTCCGGAATCTCATTTGCACCAGCTTCGATCATGATGACTTTCTCAGCGGTAGATGCAACGGTAAGCTGTAAATCACCGGTATCCCATACTTTCTGGGAAGGATTGATAATAAACTCGCCATCTACCATACCCATCTGTGTCATGGCACAAGGACCTGCAAACGGGATATCAGAAATGGTAACTGCAAGTGCGGAACCGATCATTGCAACAACTTCCGGACGGCACTCCGGGTCAACAGACATAACCATGTTGTTGATGGTAACGTCGTTACGGTAATCCTTCGGGAATAACGGACGCATCGGGCGGTCGATAACACGGGAAGTAAGGATTGCATTCTCGGATGCCTTACCTTCTCTCTTGTTAAATCCACCAGGGATTTTTCCGACTGCATACATTTTCTCTTCGTACTCAACGCTGAGCGGGAAGAAATCGACTCCGTCTCTCGGCTTGTCCGATGCGGTAGCAGTAGATAAAACTGTTGTCTCACCGTATTTTAATAATGCGGCTCCGTTTGCCTGGGCACATACTCTGCCGATATCTACGGTCAGTGTTCTGCCTGCAAGTTCCATTGAAAAACTTTTATACATGCGTTTTCTCCTTTTCTCTGTGGAGACAGAAGCACCGAAACTACTGAAAAATCCACGACCTCTCATACATTTTTCAGTGGTCTCGGAAATATACTTCTGCCTTTGGCAAAGAACCTGTTTTCACAGGATTCTTTCTTATTTTAACTGAAAATCGAGTGGAGTAAGTCTCCACTCGATAAAACCGTATGAAAACAGATTTCATACGGTATCCATACATGCCAGCCTCCATGCGGAAGCGGCTCTGTATGGAGAAGATCTTATTTTCTAAGACCTAAGCGCTCAATTAAGGAACGATATCTCTCGATATCAACTTTCTTTAAGTATGCCAGTAAACCACGTCTCTGACCAACCATCTTTAAAAGACCACGTCTTGAATGATAGTCGTTTTTGTTCTCAGCAAGATGAGCATTTAACTCCTCGATACGTGCTGTTAAGATAGCGATCTGAACTTCCGGTGAACCTGTATCTCCCGGTGTTCTGCCATACTCTGCGATAATTGCCTGTTTCTTTTCCTTTGCGATCATGTTATGATCCTCCTTTTCTTATTAAACGCCCGTTCCGGCTGTGCCGGGATATGATACTCAGTAAAAGGTCGGAGTGTCCATCTACCGAATATGGGCTAAACTCATACTCCGCTATTATAGCATGGGTTGTTTCTGTTGTAAATGCCTAAATTTAATTATTGATCACACGGACTACTTTGACCGGTGTTCTATAGTATGCTCCTGAGATCTTGATACCGGACTTCGGTGAACTTGCATGTACCACACGGCCGCCTCCAATATAAATAGCCACATGATTGATACTGCTTCCGTTGCCGTAGAAGAAAAGATCTCCCGGCTGTGCATCCGATGCGGAAATCTTTGTACCACAGTTTGCCTGTGCTCTTGAAGAATGTGGAAGTGAAATGCCATAGTTGGCAAATACGCTCATGACAAATCCGGAACAGTCCGCCCCTCTTGTCAGACTGGTTCCACCCCATACATACGGGTTTCCGACAAACTGTGTTGCATAGGAAACAAGGGATACACGGACATCCGATACACCCTGTCCATAACGGACTTCTGTCATAGTCTGTGCCTTCGGAAGTTCGGTTGCAATGCTGACATAGTCTGAAGAGACATATCCCTCATCACTGTCGACATTGATCTTTACCCAGCCGTCAAGGACTTCAAGAACCTCAAGTTCCTCACCCTCCGGCATCATGGTGATGACATGGCTGTCTGTGTTTGTCTCGTCACGGACATAAAGCGTGGTCGTCGTTACGGTTGCAACTGTCTGCTTTACTTCCTGTGCCTTTGCGATCGCTGCTTCGCCGGTCAGAAGATATTCTGATTTTACATATCCTTTTACTTTTCCGGACTCGATCTGTGTCCAGTCACCATCTGTTCCGATAATCTCACATCCTGCATTGTTTGGCAGCTTTCCAACAATCTCTGCCTCTGTTCCCGGAACTTCACGGACATTAATATTGCCATCTGCCTGTGCGATTCCCAGATTTGTGTATCCAAATGCACTGGCTGCCTCTGCAAGCGCCTGTGCCTGTTTTTCTTCCTCTGTTTGTGTCTCATCTTCCTGACCGGATGCAGTCATATCACGGTCGGATTCTGAAACACTGACCATATCTGCTGCGGTAACAGAAAGGTAATCCGACATCACATCAGTAACACCGGATGCAAGATCCGTACCCTGTTTTGTATAATTTTCCATCTGTTCTGCCAATGTGGAAGACACCCCCGCAGACACTTCATGTATCTTGGAATCTGTGCTCTCTGCCATTACTTCCTGTGTGTCTTTCACACCCGGCTTTCCATCAATATAAGCTGCTGAAAATACAAGAGAACCGGCTGCAAGAAGTCCGGCTGCCTTAACCCATTTTGCTTTCATATCCGTACCTTTCCAAAGAATCCTGAATACTTCGTTTATCAATACCGCTCAAGTATAGCAGTCATTTTTTACAATGTCAACATATTTATGTAATATTTCCGTAATATTTAGGATTCATTTTTCTCGAACCATGCCCTCGCATATGCAATATTATTCTGCATTTCCTCTTTTAAAGCCTCGATGGATAAAAATTTCCGTTCCTCCCGGATTCTTGTCAAGAACTCGACCGTCACTACTTTGCCGTAAAGATCCCCGGCAAAATCCAGAAGATGTGTCTCAACACCGACCGGATTTTTCCCTTCAATCGTCGGTTTCACCCCAACGTTTGTAACGCCACGGCAGCTCCGGTCGCCAAGCCGCACTTCTGTCACATAGACACCACTCTCCGGAAGCAGTTTTTCCTCCGGCGGAATCTGGTTGATCGTCGGGATTCCAAGTTTCGTGCTGCCTAAATGTCTTCCGTGAAGGATCTCCCCTGTCACAAAATAGTGATACCCTAACAGATGATTTGCCTTCTCAATATTGCCCTTTGCAATCTCTTCCCGGACAAATGTGCTGCTGATATCTCTCTTATCTTCCTGCATTTTATCGATCACAAGCACTTCATAGCCATACTTGTCCGATAAATCTTTCAACATGTGATAATCGCCCCTGCGATTGTGCCCAAAGTGAAAATCAGAACCAACCACAAAACACTTTACATGAAGCTGATGCACGATCTTGGCAATGAAATCTTCCGGTTCCATGCACATGATCTCTTTTGTAAACGGACACTCGACCAGATAGTCGATCCCAATCTGCTCAAAGATATGCATTTTTTCTTCATTGGTTGTTAAAACTTTCGCCTCAACCTGTTCCACACTTTTCCGTGGTGGAATATTAAATGTGAATATGACCGCTGCAAGTCCCGCTTCCTTTTTGGATGCCAGATGTTCCATCAGGAGTTCATGGCCTCTGTGTATCCCGTCAAATTTTCCAAGTGAAAGTACGGTTGGCTCTTCAATATAAAATTCGGTTGTGTTTTTCAGATATTTCATGCTTCCATAAACAATTTTACCGGTTTATAATCCCCGTGTATCTCGGAGTACTCATATATCCCGATAAAACGCCCTTCTTCATCATAAATACGAACCTTCTGCTGTTCCCAGTCTTTCTGATAAGAAACAAACATGTCTTTTTTCATCCGGTTTCCATTATATAACAGTTTGTTCCATTCTTTGCAGATCACCGCTTTTTTATACTGTAAAAATACGGAATCAACCGCATAAATAAAATCAAACATCTCTGCGTTCCACTGTTCTGACTGTGTCTGTCCTGCCGCTTTTTGTACACGTTCTTCGATCTCGGAGAGGCGAAGCGCATCCTGTACACAAAATTCAGATACCTTTGTGCGCAGCAAGGATTCCATACATGCTCCACAGGAAAGTTTCTCACCGATGTCCTGACATAATGTACGGATATAAGTTCCCTTTGAGCAGCGCACACGCATACAGACCCGGGGTAGTTCCATTTTAATAATCTCAATGGAATAGAGCTGAACCGGTCTTGCCTGACGTTCCACCGTCACACCGGCCCTTGCGAGATCGCACAGTTTCTTTCCGTTCACTTTTAATGCAGAATACATCGGCGGAACCTGCATGTATTCCCCTGTAAAAGAAAGAACTGCCTCTTTTACCTGCTCTTCCGTTACTTCTACCGGATGTTCCTCTAAAACAGTTCCCGTGGTATCCTGCGTGTCTGTCACCTTTCCAAGCAGCATCACCGCAACGTATTCTTTGTTTTTGTCCGTCAAAAGGTCGCAGACTTTTGTCGCTTTACCAAGACACACAGGAAGCACTCCCTCCGCATCCGGATCGAGTGTCCCTGTGTGTCCGATTTTCTTTGTTTTTAAAATACCTCTTAGTTTTGCGACCACATCAAAGGATGTATATCCTTTTTCTTTGTATACATTGATAATTCCGTTAATCATAAATTTTCCCGTCTCATGTACAGCCGTCATTTTCTGCAATCTGAAAATTTCAGGCTGCCTGTATCGTTAATCTGTGATCTGTTCTCTGATATCTTCAATAATTTCATTCAGCCGTTTTTCTGGATCTCCCGCCACGGAAAAACCTGCTGCCCTGACATGTCCGCCACCGCCATATTTTGCTGCGATCTTTGCAACATCCACATAACTTGCAGAACGGGTGCTGACTTTATAATTTTCTTCATCTGTCTGGTATAAAAAGACTGCTGCTTCCACGTCCTTTGTCACGCGAAGCTGGCTGACGATCCCGTCTAAATGTTTCGGAAGAACATTGTATTCTCTCATTTCCTCTGCAGTTATGATACTCGAGATGCATTTTCCATCCAGATGCAGCTTACTTTTTACCAGCGCAAGTCCCATGATACGGTTCTGCTCATAGGTTTTTGTAAAAAACGTCTGATCCACGATCTTCGGGAAATCAATGCCCATTCCCATCAGAACACCTGCTGCCTCCATCGTTTTTTCCGATGTGCAGGAATACTGGAACACACCGGTATCATGGATGATTCCGGTATAAATGCATTCTGCGATCTCTTTGGTCAGACGTTCTCTCGGGATCAGTTCAAATACCAGTTCCGACGCAGAACTCGCCTGCGGGAAAATATAGTTTTCATCCGCAAAACTCTGGTTACTGATATGATGATCGATACACGCTGTTTTTTTTGCATGCTCAAAATATTTTGCCGCGTCTCCAAGTCTGCCCAGATCCCCGCAGTCCTGTGCGATAAACAGATCAAACTCTTTATCTGCAGTGCAGTCGCTTATGATCTTATCCGCATTTTTCATAAATTTGAAAATATTGGGTATCGGCTGCAGATACAGGCTGACTTCGATCTGCGGGTAATATGTCGTAATATAGTTATAGGTTGCAAGGCAGGAGCCTACGCAGTCCCCATCCGGTCTGATATGACCTGCAATGGCAGCTGTTTTTACTCCCGCGAAAAGTTCATCGAGACTTTTCATGTTCTCCTCCATCCCCAAATATACGCTTTTCGTTTGTCTTATTCCTCTGCGTCATCTTCGCTTTTGATATCTTTTGTGACCTCGTCGATCATTTTAGACATCTTTACACCATATTCAATCGACTGGTCTAACACGAAACGGATCTCCGGTGTATTGCGCAGATTTACTGTTTTCGCAAGTTTGCTGCGGATAAATCCCTCCGCGCTCTTTAACCCTGCAAGTGTTTTTGCCTGGGATTCTTCATCTCCTAAAACACTGATATATGCTTTACATGTTTTTAAATCCGGTGCAACCTCCACTGCCACAACGCTTGTCAGCGGGTTGATCCGCGGGTCTTTGATCTCCCCGCGGATGATATTGGAAAGTTCGCGCTGCACCTCTCCATTGATCCTGGTATTTTTAATACTGTTTTTTCTCATTTTATAACCTCTTAGCGCGGTACCTCAACCATTGTATACGCTTCTACGATATCTAATTCCTGGAAATCACCGAAACCTTCAAATACAAGACCGCACTCAAATCCTGCTTTTACTTCTTTGACATCATCTTTAAATCTCTTTAAGGAAGCTAAATCACCCTCAAAGATCTGTTCGCCCTCGCGGGAAATACGAACTTTACATCCTCTCTGGAACATACCGTCAAGCACATAAGAACCTGCGATATTGCCGACGCCGGAAGCCTTGAAGATCTGACGGATCTCTGCATGGCCTAATACTTTCTCTTCGTATACCGGGTCTAACATTCCCTTCATGGCTGCCTCTACATCCTCAATTGCATTGTAGATGACTTTGTAGAGACGGATATCTACGTTTTCTTTATCTGCAGTAAGTTTTGCAGTCGGATCCGGACGGACGTTAAATCCGATGATGATCGCATTTGATGCAGATGCAAGGCTGACATCAGACTCGTTGATTGCACCAACACCACCATGGATGACTTTTACAACAACTTCTTCGTTCGACAGTTTTACAAGACTCTGCTTTACTGCCTCCACGGAACCCTGTACATCGGCTTTTACGATGATATCGAGTTCTTTGACATTTCCGGACTGGATCTGTGAAAACAGATCGTCTAAGGACATCTTCGCTTTTGTATCTTCGATCAGACGGTTCTTGCCCTCGGAAATATAGGTCTCAGCAAATGCTCTCGCCTCTTTTTCTGTATCCATGGCAACGAATGTCTCGCCCGCTTCCGGTACAGAGGATAAACCTAAGATCTCTACCGGCATGGAAGGACCAGCTTCTTTGACACGTCTTCCCTGATCATCGATCATTGCACGGACTTTACCATAGCAGCTTCCGCATGCTACCGGCTGGCCAACTTTTAAAGTACCTTTCTGCACCAAAACAGTGGCAACGGCACCGCGGCCCTTATCAAGCTGTGCCTCAATGACAAGGCCTCTTGCATTACGTTTCGGATTTGCTTTTAACTCAAGTACTTCTGCTGTTAAAAGGATCATCTCAAGCAGGTTGTCGATACCCTCTTTTGTATGTGCGGATACCGGACAGAAGATCGTGCTTCCACCCCAGTCTTCCGGGATAAGTTCATACTCGGATAACTCCTGTTTTACACGCTCGATATTTGCACTCGGCTTATCGATCTTGTTGATCGCAACGATGATCTCAACACCTGCTGCTTTTGCATGGTTGATTGCCTCTACGGTCTGTGGCATTACACCATCGTCTGCTGCAACGACTAAGATCGCAATATCGGTGGAATTTGCACCACGCATACGCATTGCAGTAAATGCCTCATGTCCCGGCGTATCTAAGAATGTGATATTCTGACCATTGATGGATACCACGGATGCACCGATGTGCTGTGTAATACCGCCTGCCTCTCTGTCTGTCACACGGGTAGAACGGATTGCATCCAGCAAGGATGTTTTACCATGGTCAACGTGGCCCATAACACAGACAACCGGTGGACGTGCTACTAAAGTATCTTCCGGATCTTCTTCCTCTTTTAAGAGTTCGGCGATCACATCGACTTTTTCTTCCGGCTCACAGATGCAGTTAAACTCTAATGCGATTTCTTCTGCCTGCTCGTAATCTACTTCCTGGTTTACCGTAACCATCGTTCCTTTTAAGAACAGTTTTTTTACGATAACGGATGGCTGTACTTTCATCTTGTCAGCTAACTCTCTGATCGTAAGTTTCTCCGGTAATACCAGTGTGCGGATCACATCCTCTTCCGGCTGCTGTTTTGGCTGCTGCTGAGGTTTCTTCTTGCCACCGTTCTTCTCAAGATTGATAAAGCGCTCCTGTTTCTTTCCGCCAAGTGCATCGTAATCGTTGCGCTGTCTTGCGTTTTTGTTTCTGTCCTTATCGCGCTCTCTGGATTCTTTTCCTCTTAACTCCTCCGGTGCTGCTGCAGCTGCCTCTTTATTGAAGCGGTCGATCTCACGGTCAAGTCTGCCGCCACCATTATTTCCACCACGGAAGCCATTGTTTCTGTTGTTATTTCTGTCGCCCTGACCCTGTCCCGGTCTGCCATTGTTCTGGTATGGACGCTGTCCATCGTTTCTTCCGTTTCTGTCACCGTACGGGCGCTGTGGTCTGTCACCATTGTTTCTCTGGTTTCTTCCATCTCCCTGCGGACGGCGCTGACCATTATTGTTGCGGTCGCGTCTGTCATTATTATTCCCCTGACGGCGGTCATTATTCTGCGGACGGTACTCCGGATTCTGTGCATAGACATTTTCTCTTGGAGTCTGTACCTGTACTTTTTCAACCGTTTTCTTCGGCTCTTCCGCTGCCGGTTTTGCCTCTCTCTGTGCCTTCAGCTCTGCTGCTTTTGCCGCTGCAAGATGCTCTGCCTCTTCCGCTGCTTTTGCTGCCTCCGGGTTAATTGCGCGTTCAAATGCTTTTCTTACATCATAACCGGATGTCGGTCTTGCCTGCGCATTGCCGCGGTTTGGATTCTGTCCCTGTGGACGGCGGTCGCCATTCCCCTGGCGTCTGTCACCATTTCCAGAACGTCTGTTGTTATTGCCGCCGCGGCCGCCGCCCTGTTTGCTGTACTGTGCATTGAACACAGCAGTAATGCTTGATTTTTTCTTCGGGCGCTGCTCTGCGTTCTCAGTTTTTGCACCCTCAGCCGGTTTATTCTGCTCGTTTGCCTGTGGCTTCTGTGCAGGTTTATTTTCCGGTGCTGCTGTCTTGTTCTCTGCAGGTTTGCTCTCTGACACATTTTCTTTATTCTGTGCCTTTGCAGTATTCTCCGCTGCTGCAGACTTTCCAAATTTCTTTCTCACGATATCCTGTGCCGGATCATCGATATTGCTGGAAGCTGCTTTCACTGCATATTCCGTCGTATTTAATGTTTCTATAATCTGTTTACTCTCTATTCCTAATTCTTTTGCAAGGTCATATACTCTCATTTTTGCCATTTATCTTAATTCCTCCCATTATTCAGTTGTGATTGCTGTTTCAGTCTCTCTTCGATCGAGTGCGACAGCCCCTCGTTTGTGACTGCAAGCGATGCACGAAATTCTTTTCCGATGAAATGCCCGAGCATTTCTTTGTCCGAATATTCATACATTGGCACCTGATAAAAATCTGTCATATTTCGAAACATTTTCTTCGTATTGTCTGACGCATCCTGTGCAACGATGACAAGATATGCCCTGCCCTCTTTTACCGCCTTTTCCGTAGAAAATTCTCCACTCGCCACACTGCCGGCTTTTGCGGCAATTCCTAGCATAGATAACACTCTATCTGGTTTCAAGCTGTTCCATCTCCTTTGTCAGCGTTTCATATACATCTTTCGGGATCGGCATTTTAAATGATCGTTCTAACCCTTTATTTTTTATCGCCATTGCAAGACATTCACGGTTTGGGCAGATATAAGCACCTCTTCCGTTCTTTCTTCCAGTTGCATCTAAAATGATCTCCGTTTCCCCTTCTTCCGTCGGCGCTGTTTTGATCACACGGATCATATCTCTTTTGGCTTTCATCTCATGACAGCCGACACACTGCCTCATCGGAATCTTTTTATTTGACATTCTTCTTAATACCTCTTATTCTCTGTCCTCACCATCAGCTTCGGCATTGTTTTCTTCTGCTCCGTCAGTCTCATAGCTTTCCTCTGCCGGTGCACTGCCGTCCTCGTACTCCTCATAGGACCCGCCGTCCTCATCGTAATACTCATCTTCCTCGTAATCATTCTCGTAATCTAAGAAATCGCCAGACTCTCTCGCCTGTGTCTCGCTCTTGATATCGATCTTGAATCCTGTCAGACGTGCTGCAAGTCTTGCATTCTGTCCCTCTTTTCCGATTGCAAGGGAAAGCTGATAATCCGGAACAACCACTTTTGCAGATTTTTCTTCTGCATCTGCGATAACAGAAATAACTTTTGCCGGACTTAATGCATTTTCGATCATCATTGCCGGATTCTCATTCCAGGTGATGATATCAATCTTCTCACCACGCAGTTCACCAACGATTGCATTGACTCTGGCACCATTCATACCAACACATGCACCAACCGGATCGACATCCGGATCGTTTGACCATACTGCGATCTTTGTTCTGCTTCCTGCTTCACGCGCGATCGCCTTGATCTCTACGATGCCCTCGCGGACCTCAGCCACCTCAGACTCAAACAGGCGTTTTACAAGTTCCGGATGTGTTCTGGAAACTAACACTTTCGGTCCTTTAGAAGTAGCCTTAACCTCTAAGATATATACCTTGATACGCTCTGTCGGCTGGAACACTTCGCCTTTTACCTGTTCATTCTCTGTTAAGATCGCATCGACCCTTCCTAAGTTAATGCTGACATTTCTTCCCACATAACGCTGTACCACGCCGGTCACAACATCTTTTTCCATGCTGTAATACTGATCGTATAAAACTTTACGCTCTTCTTCACGGATTTTCTGTAAGATCACGTTCTTTGCATTCTGTGTTGCGATACGTCCGAATTCCTTAGACTGTACCTCGATGTTGACAACGTCTCCGATCTCATATTTGGAATTGATCATCTTTGCATTGACCAGACTGATCTGCTCTACCGGATCTTCTACCGTTTCAACAACTGTCTTTTCCTGAAATACATGAAACTCACAGGTTTCCGGATCAATCGATACTTTTACGTTATCGGATGAACCAAAATGGTTCTTGCACGCTGTTACAAGAGAATTTTCAATCGCTTCAAGCAGTGTATCCTTGCTGATGTTTTTCTCCTGTTCTAATATATTTAACGCTTCTAACAACTCATTATTACTCATTATTAAATCCTCCTTGTTTTGCGGAGCAAAATGCCTGCTATGCTGTTTTTGCATAGCATGTGCCCTTGCAGGGAGCAATGCCCAGCACACTGGGCAGGATTTTCCTCCTTTAGTTCATCTTTAAAAGTCAAATGCCAGACGGATCAGTGCGATATCGCTCTTTTCAAACGTCATTTCCGTTCCGTCCTCTGTTTTTATCGTCACGGTATTTTCATCATATGCAGACAAAATACCATAAAATTCCTTTTCACGGTTGATTGCACGATATGTTCGTATCTCTACTTCTTTTCCCATGCTGCGGATATAATCTTTTTCTTTTTTCAGCGGTCTGCCAAGTCCCGGAGAGCTGACCTCAAAAACATAGGAGTCCTCAACGAAATCTTCTCTGTCTAAAATCTCGTTCATCTCCCGCGCCACTGCCTCACAGTCATTTACGGTAATGCCGCCTTCCTTGTCGATATAGGCTCTTAAGTACCAGGTACCGCCTTCCTTTACATACTCCACATCGACCAGCTCAAAATTCATGCGGTCTAAAATCGGAGTAATCAGTTCTTCGGTGCGCGTTTCGTATGTTTCACGTTTTGACATGTGTACACCTTCTTTCTTCCATATTCAGTTTTACTTCTGCATGCATTTCTGTTGCAGAAATACATGGCTCCTAAACGTGAATTGAGAGAGGGCTTTCGTCCTCTCTCAATCAAGTCATCGTGTTATCATTTATTAATATAACACTTTCCTCTTTAAAATGCAAGCCTTTTACATTTTTTTCTGACAAACAATAAAATCATACAACATAAAAAATTGCCAATATACCATCTGGCATACTGACAACTTCCGGGTTGGGCTGTTTATCTCTTTCGAAATAACAGTGAGTAGCTCGTAGGGGAATCGAACCCCTGTTTCCGCCGTGAGAGGGCGGCGTCTTAACCGCTTGACCAACGAGCCGAACTGATACTTATTATAGCATTCTTTTTTTTATTTGCAAGCCTTTTTTTGAAGTTTTTTTATTTTTTTAAAAATATGAACAATTTACACAATTTCATTCTGCTTTTCCCACCATTTTCATGGCATTTTTACCTCTTTTTCATACATCAGATCCTCTATTACTTCACGCACCGTCGAAATCCGATCTATTTTTCCAACATTCGAACCGCAAAATACAAGTCCGTTTTCAACGTCTCCATGCACAGCACGGATCAACGCCTGTGTGATGCAGTACGGAATCTGCGCCGGTTTACAGTTTTTAATGCAGTGATAACAGCGCTCCACTCTCTCCGGCGCCCGTTCTGTCTTTTGGATAAAAGCATTGTTTAACGCACGCCCCGGCATGCCGACCGGACTTTTGATGATTTTTACATCAGTTTCTTTTGCATTCACATATGCTTTTTTATATCCTAAGGAAGCATCACACTCTTTTGTCGCAACAAATCTTGTCGCTGCCTGAACTCCGTCTGCTCCGAGTGCTTCGATCCGCTTTGCATCGGATGCATCCCAGATCCCGCCTGCTGCAAAAACAGGTATCTGCTTTCCATACTTCTCCTCGTACTTTTTCTTTTCCTCCATGATCCCCGTAAGCTCTTCCTCAAAACGGATCTTTGAAATATCATCTAACTGCTCCCTCGAAAATCCAAGATGTCCGCCCGCCTCCGGCCCCTCTGCGACGATAAAGTCTGCTGTCCTGCCGTATTTTTTATCCCAGGTTTTTAAAAGCAGCGCCGCCGCGCGCCTTGACGATACGATCGGTGCAATCTTTGCTTTTCCTGCTTCTACCAGCTCCGGCAGATCCACTGGAAGCCCGGCTCCGCAGATTACCGCATCTGCCCCGGCACGCACCGCCTCTTTAACATGCTCCCTGTATTGCTGTAATGCCACCATGACGTTGACTGCTATCATTCCTTTTCCAGATGCCAGTTCTTTTGCACGCACGATATGCTTTCGGATACTGCGCAGATTGCACGCTTCTTCATTTCCCACAAAATCCGGTTCCTCAAATCCGATCTGTGCCGTGGAGATCACGCCCATGCCGCCCTCCGATGCAACCGCGCCAGCCAGGCCGCTTAAACTCACACCAACTCCCATGCCGCCCTGGATCAGCGGCAGACTCAGATTCCATCCTTCAAAACGATTCATTGAAAAAATTTTCTTCATTGTCTTTCCCTCTATTATATATAGTTTTTATTACTATATATAATGGTATCATTCAATATATAATATGTCAACAATAACCATATTATTATTTGTAAAGAAAAACGACTGTAAATTTTTTACGTTTACAGTCGTTTTTCATGTTTTTATCATTTATAAATTATTTATTCCTGCGCAAAGACATCGACCTCTTCTATCGTAAGTCCTACACCGTCTGCAATCTCTTCCTTTGACAACTTTCCCTGTTTCAGCTATGCAGATCAATCGTCATATCCGTTCGGATTGTTCTTCTGCCATCTCCAGGAATCTTCGCACATCTCTTTGATACCATACTGTGCCTTCCAGCCAAGCTCACGCTCTGCCTTCGAAGGATCACAGTAACAGGTTGCAATATCACCTGCACGTCTCGGTTTGATGGAATAAGGAATCTTCACGCCGGTTGCAGCTTCGAAGTTTTTGACAATGTCAAGCACACTGTAACCATGACCTGTTCCAAGGTTATAGATTGCAAGTCCGCATTTCTCATCGATCTTCTTTAATGCTTTTACATGACCGAGCGCAAGGTCAACTACATGAATGTAATCTCTGACACCTGTTCCGTCCGGCGTGTCATAATCGTCACCAAATACGCCAAGTTCTTTTAATTTGCCGACTGCCACCTGTGTAATGTATGGCATCAGGTTGTTCGGGATACCGTTCGGATTCTCTCCCATGGTTCCACTCTTATGAGCACCGATCGGGTTAAAGTAACGGAGTAAGATCACGTTCCACTCCGGATCTGCTTTCTGGATATCCATCAGTACCTGCTCTAACATGGATTTTGTCCATCCATAAGGATTGGTGCACTGACCCTTCGGGCAGTTCTCTGTGATCGGGATTTCTGCCGGATCACCGTATACGGTTGCTGAAGATGAGAAAATAATGTTCTTGCAGTTATGCTGACGCATTACATCCACCAGAGTCAATGTTCCTGAAATATTGTTGTTGTAATATTCCCAAGGTTTCTGCACAGACTCACCAACAGCCTTTAATCCTGCGAAATGGATACAGCTATCAATTTTTTCTTTTTCAAAAATCTCATTTAAAATTGTGCGGTCTAAGATATCGCCTTTATAAAAAGTCACTTCTTTTCCTGTGATTGCTTTTACACGCTCTAATGATTTTTCAGATGCGTTTACCAGATTGTCAAGTACAACAACCTCATAACCCGCATTTAACAGTTCTACGCATGTGTGACTTCCAATGAATCCGGCACCGCCGGTAACTAAAATTGCCATAGTTTTTTCCACCTTTCCATAACAAATCTTTTTGTTTTCCTTCAACGTTATGGGTACATCTTACCCCATTCTTTGGAAAATGTATAGCAAAAAATGTGTATATTATATGTAAAAATGTTGCATGTTGACTGAGTGGCCGGTATAATTATTTAGTGCAGAGCCGTGGGGTTGTGGCCGTCAGGCCGTGTGAAGCCGCTGGCAGTGGATTACCAGAGAATAATGGAGGATTACCATGTACGAAAAATATAAAAATTCTTACAAAGTAACAGAGAAAGAACTGGTTTCACTTTCCGTCTATAACGTGGGATTTCAGAGATGTGACTCGCTTTATCAGTGGGGACCGGGAATCCGGGATCATTATCTGATCCATTATATTATTTCGGGGAAAGGTTTTTACAAGATTGGAAAAAGAACTTATGAATTACAGGCTGGGGATTCTTTTTTGGTGTATCCAAATACAGAGGTTGTCTATTACGCTGCAGAGACTGACCCGTGGGAGTATGCATGGGTGGGTTTTACGGGCAGTGACGCTTCCATGATCTTAAAGGCAACGGATTTTTCGCCGGAAAAACCGATCATACGGGAGACACCGCACGGAAGTGATATCCACCGCCAGATACTCCATATTTACGATGCCAGAGGAAATGAATTTGAGCATGCCGTGGAAATGACCGGACGGCTCTATACGATGCTTGCCATGTTTTTACACGGCGCCTCCCATACGACGGAGCAAAATTCCGCCAACAGTTATGTGCAGAAAGGCATCGAGTATATCTCTTCCAATTATTCTTATGCAATTACTGTGGAGGATATCGCAGACTATGTCGGCGTCAGCCGCAGCCACCTGTTCCGTTCTTTTGAATCGGTGCTTGGTCAGTCGCCAAAGGAATATCTGACTGATTTTCGCATGAAACAGGCGTGTTATCTGTTAGAACATTCCAGCCTGTCCATCACCGCGATTGCAAATTCACTGGGTTTTGACAACAGCTTATATTTTTCCAAAACGTTTCACAAACAAAAACAAATGTCCCCAAAAGAATACAGGACACATTCCCGTACCTCCTAACCATAAAACTCACTGCCGTTCCAGTATGCTTTTGCCTCCCCGGCAAGCACTGCCCTGCAAAAATCTTTTTCATCGGAGAGCTTCCGGTCAAACAGCATGCCGCCACCGATCATTCTGGTGGTATGCTGATCCGAGCCAGCCGTAATCGGAAGTCCATGTTCTTTCGCATAGGCGATTGCTTTTTCATTATACAGGATATTTTTATGCGACATGCTCGCAGGGCTCTCATGTGTAGCATTGATTCCCTCCACTGCATCTACACAGTCCGGGAAAAGACGGATTTCCGGAATATAATCCTCCTCACGAAACGGATGCGCGTGGCTGACGATACCACCACCGGCATGTACCAGTTCATACTGTTCTTTCACATCTGCGTCTTTGATCTCGGGATGTTCAAACAGCCATTCTTTGTTTAAGCCATAAATTAAAAATTCTGTTCCGTGATATCCTGACTCCCATCCGAAAAACACCTGCAGTCCGATCTTATCGCCTTCTTCTTTCGCATGTTCATAGCCCTTACAGAACTGTTCTACCCAGTCTTTCCATGGAAGGCTCCGGTCCGCCGCCGTATTTCCATAAAAGAAATGATCTGTTACGACGATGCCGGCATATCCCGCTTTCTGATATGCTCTCGCCATCTCTGCTCCTGTATTCTGTCCACATGCGCTTCCCTCTGATGTGTGCACATGGGTGTCATATAAATATCCGTTTATTTGCATGATAAACCACCAATTTACCTTTCATAAGCGAAAAAAGAACTTACCCCGGGGTTGTCCCACCGGAATAAGTTCTCCCTCATCTTGTCCTATAATTAAGCAACTGCTTTCTTTGCGATCTCAGCTAATGCTGCAAATCCTGCTGCATCGTTTACAGCCATCTCTGCTAACATTTTACGGTTGATGTCAACACCAGCTACTTTTAAGCCGTGCATCATCTGGCTGTAAGAGATTCCGTTCATTCTTGCTGCTGCGTTGATACGAGCGATCCATAACTGACGGAACTGTCTCTTTCTCTCTTTTCTTCCTGCGTAAGAACTTGTTAAGGCTCTCATAACAGACTGTTTTGCAACACGGTACTGTTTAGAACGAGCTCCTCTGTAACCTTTTGCTAATTTTAATGTTCTATTATGTCTTTTTTTAGCGCCTAAACCGCCTTTAACTCTTGCCATGATCTATTCCTCCTTAACAACTTTCTTACATGTATGGTAAAATCTTCTTCATATTCTTAACGTTTGTAGCATCTACGATAGCCGGTTTTCTAAGATTTCTCTTATTCTTTGTTGTTTTCTTTGTTAAGATATGTCTCTTGTAAGCTTTATTTCTCTTTAATTTTCCTGTTCCTGTTACTTTGAAACGTTTTGCAGCTGCTCTGCTTGTTTTCATTTTTGGCATGATATATTCCTCCTTAAAATTATGATTTTTTTTCTGCCAACACCATGCTGATGCTTCTGCCTTCAACCTTTGGTGCTTTTTCCACTACTGCAACCTCTGCAAGACTCTCAGCAAAGTCATCCAGAATATGCTTGCTGGCATTCATATGTGCCATCTCACGTCCACGGAATCTTAAAGTGATTTTTACCTTATCACCTTTGCTTAAGAATTTTTTTGCAGCATTCATTTTGGTGTTCAAATCATTTGAATCAATATTCGGTGACAGGCGAATCTCTTTTAACTCGACCACTTTCTGTTTTTTTCTGGCTTCTTTCTCTTTTCTCGCCAATTCATAACGATACTTACCGTAATCGATAATCTTACATACCGGCGGCTTTGCGGTCGGAGCAATCTTGACCAAATCAAGCTCTGCTTCCTCAGCCAGCTTCATTGCTTCTCTCACTGACATAATGCCAAGCTGTTCTCCGTTTTCTCCGATCAGACGAACTTCTCTGTCTCTGATCTGTTCATTAATCATTAACTCGCTAATGGTATTGCACCTCCAAAATATTATTCTTTACTTGCATTAAAAAAAGTGGATAGGCAGACTATCCACTTTTAATACTCAATACTCGCAAGGTGCGATACTTCAAACAACAGGAATATTCCCGATGCCTTGAATATAAAACCATGAGTCACACGAATGCTGGTGCTCCGGTGAGAGTGGATACTCTACTTTGTTTTCAACAACTATTAAACTATACCACTTCAGAAAATTTCTGTCAAGTACTTTTTAAAGTTTAAGAATGTCTTAGCAGGGGATATTCTTAAACTTTCTATCCTGATATTAATTATTCCTGTGGAAGAATGTATTTACTGATCAGTTCATCTAAGGATACTGCCTGAGCAGAAAGCTCTTCACTGGTAGCAGAGGACTCCTGTGCGGTTGCGGAGTTTGCCTGAACAACCTCCGAAATCTGGTTGACACCCTGTTCTGCCTGATCCATGGCAGTTGCCTGATCTCTGGATACCTGGCTGATATTTTTGGAAGACTCTGCAATCTTGCCGATTCCTTCTACAACCGTTTCAATGGATGCTGCAGCTTTGTCTGCCGCCTTGTTTCCTTCTGCGATCTCCTCTAAGGATCCTTCGATCAGTTCTCTGGTATCTACTGCAGATTTTGTACTCTGCTCTGCTAACTGACGGATCTGGTCAGCAACAACCGCGAATCCTCTTCCTGCCTCTCCTGCTCTTGCTGCCTCAATGGAAGCATTTAAGGAAAGCAGGTTTGTCTGGGATGCGATATCCTCAATCTCAGAAATGATGTTCTCGATATTTTTGGATGTCTCGTTGATGCGTGTCATTGCATCTACCATTGCTGTCATCTGCGCACGGCTGTTGTCCGCTTCGTCTGCATACTGTTTTGCCTGTACATAGGACTCATGTGCCTGATCTGCAGCTTTTTCAATGTTCTCTGTGATGCTTGTGATCGTAGCCTGTAACTCTTCTACTGCACCTGCCTGCTCAGTAGCACCCTCTGCAAGACTCTGGGATGCCTCTGCAAGGTTTGTAGAACCTGCAGATACCTGGCTGGATGCATCTTCAATAGAACGTAATGTAACGATCATCTGATTCTTCATATCACGCATGGCAAGAAGTAATTTTTCAAATTCACCCTGATATACTTCCGGACAGTCTGATTTGATATCAAAGTTACCGCTTGCCATATCAGCAAGATGTTTGCCACAGTCAGCGATAACTATATTTAATGTTTCTTTCATCTCATTTGCTGTCTGGATTATGTCAGCCACCTCATCATGCGTATCTACTATCGGGAATGGATCTGTGAGGTTACCTTTTGCAAATGTTGTAAAACGGTCGCTTAACGCACCAAGAGGTACTGCGATTCCTTTTGCAATGGAACTTCCCATTCTCATTGCCTGTGCAAATGCAAATACAATACTTGCAACAATCACAATAAGGAAAATAATACTAATGGCAGAAAGTCTTGCCGCAATGGAGTCTCCTTCGTTTACGTTTGCATCCAGCAAGTCCGCTGCAAGGCTGTAAACCTGCTCATACAATGGATCTACGGTATCGTTCATCATTTGCTGGGCTTTGATGCTGTCTTCATTGTCCGTGGAAGCGCCGATCTCCATCGCTTGGGCTTCTGCATCCCAGTACTGCTGAACAAGTGTGTTCACCTGCTCATAGAGATCTTTCTCAGTGCCTGTCACACAGGTGTTCGCAACTATAGCCCAGTAATCATCAAACTTCTGTTTCTTTTCATCATGTATCTGTTTCATGGTTGCGATCATATCAGTATCACTGTAACCAATCACACCGCGCGCTGCTGATCTCGCATCTGCAAAAACGATCATTGCCTTTCCGATATCACCCTGCGAAAAACCATAATTAGTAAGTGCATGTTTATACTGCGTAGATATAATAAGCATCATAATTGCTCCAATAACACCTGCAATGGATGCAAGCAGTGTAACGACTGTGAAACATTTTTTCAGCCGTTCCTGAATTTTTAGATTCTTATACATAACCTTTTCCTCCTGTTTGTACGCTTTATTTACTATGTCTGTCAGGTATTGTCATCGATAAGCTGCTTTATCCCCTGCTGCTCGGACTGTGGCATCAGCTTTGAAACCTCAAACATCACGATCAGCTGCTTATCATAGGATGCCACATCATTAAAGCAGCTCTGATTGGCATTCATGATTGTCGGCATCGGAATCACCTGTTTTTCATTTACATCAATGATCTCACGGACACTCTCTACTTCAAGACCAATCTTCATGCCATTCATACTTGCCACAATAACATTTTTTATATCCTGTTTTGGATATCCGAAATAGTCAGCAAGATTACATATCGGAACGATATCACCATGCAGATTCACGATTCCTTCGATATGCGCAGGTGCATTTGGAACACCTACCACACTCATTCTGGTTTCAATCGACTCGACATCATCCACCGGTATTCCAAACCGGACATTATTGAGCATAAACGTCAGTAATTGCATTCTCTCACCTTCTTTGCTGTATTTTTGCCTATAAAAAACCATCTTATGGTTATTGTACCATTTTGGTAAAATATGTAAACTATTTTTTTATACTTTTTTTAATTTTTTGACAAATATATTTCATTCATGCTACGATAACACCATCTGCTGACTGTTTTTACAGTCACTTATTAATAATATGAAAGGACTTACAGACTATGGATAATAGAATTGTTGACCTGCACGTACATTCCACGGAATCAGATGGCACCTTTACTCCCACTGAGGTTATCGCAGAAGCCAAAAAAGCTGGTCTTTCCGCTATCGCCCTGACTGACCATGATACCGCCACAGGTATAAGAAAAGCTATGGGCGCCGCAAAGGAAGCCGGTATCGAGCTGATCCCGGGCATTGAGCTTTCCACTGCTTACACGTTTCCGGGAAAAAAACAGGAAAAGGAAATCCACATCGTCGGTCTCTACATTAACCCGGATGACCCGGAACTCTTAAAAATGACTGCTGAATTCCGCGAATGCCGGGATAAACGCAATGAAAAAATGATCGCTGCCCTGCAGGAAGAAGGATTTCCAATTACTATGGAAGCCCTTCTGGCAGCGAATCCGGACAGTGTCATTACGCGTGCAAACATCGCGCGTTTCCTTTATGAACATGGATGGATCAAATCCGTTACCGAAGCCTTCGACAAATACATCGGCGATGGCTGCCGCTGCTATGTCGGACGTTTTAAAGTATCTCCCATGGAAGCCGTTTCCCTTATCAAAAGAACCGGAGGGATTGCCATCCTTGCACACCCGCTGCTTTATCATCTGGGTGTAGAACAGCTGCAGCTGCTGATTGATGACTTAAAAGCTGTGGGACTTGATGGCATCGAGGCAATCTACTCTACCTATACCACCGGGGAAGAACAGCTTGTCAAACGCATTGCAAAAGAAAACAAACTGCTCATCAGCGGCGGTTCTGATTTCCATGGTGAGAACACACACCCCATGATAAAGAAAACAAACCTGCCATAAAGCTTGGAACCGGACGTGGGCATCTTTATATTCCATATTCTGTCCTGACCGATATCAAAGCGCGCGCCGGGAAGTAACACCATTTCACGGATTGCAAAAAATGTCTGTCCTATAAAATAAATTTCTCGATCACCTCGGCAATGGCGTCATGATTATTGTCATTTACTGTGACATAATCCGCTGCCGCCTTTGCTTTTTCGGTGGCATTCTTCACTGCGACCCCGATACAGGCCGTCTTTATCATCGGCACATCATTATCCTCATCCCCGACTGCAACCGTCGCATCCATCGGCATATTAAGGATCTTTGTCAGTTCTAAAATACCGGTTGCCTTGCTTGTATTTTTCGGACTGTACTCTAAATACTGACTGCTGGAAAAAAAGCTGTTACATTTTCCCTTTTCCCAGTTCAGATTTTTCTTTTGAAAACGTTCTAACTTGTCTCTCTGATCTAATGAGATCAGCATAACCTTCTGTGGTTCTTCCTCTAAAGCATCCAGGATATTTGGTGATATCTTATAAGAAATACGCGCCTGTTTCACATAGTAATCCAGTTCTTTCGTATGCTTTGTGGTAATAAGATCCGTACTGTTATATGTCTGCACATACAGGCCCGCACGTTTTGCCTTATCAAAAAGTTCCTGCACAATCTCAATCGGCAGCGAACGCTTTAACAGTACACGGTCTGCTGCGCAGTCATAAAGTACTGCGCCATTAAATGCGATCATATAGCAGCCCGGTGTGTTTAACCCCAGTTCTCTTGCAACTTCTCTTGCTGTTTCAACCGGTCTTCCGGTTGCAAGTGCTATGTAATGCCCCGCCTCTAACATTCTGTGGATAGCCTCACGGTTTTTTTGCGTGATGCTTTTATCATCACACAATAATGTGGCATCCAGATCCACACATAAAATTTTGTGATTCATAAACCTCTCCCCTTCTTATCGGTAAAATACTGCTATTCTGCAGGTTCCGCCGGAATAAATACCCGTTCCCGGTACACATGATCCTGTTTCGGAACTGCTGCAACCGCTTCCTCACAGAACTGCATCTGTGAATTGACTAAAACTTTTCCTCTTTTATCAATTTTCTCATAATTTCCATCTGATTTCAAGAGATGAGCCTTTGTATTATCAGATAATTCAACTTCGAGAATGTGTTTTGCAGATTTTTTTGCCTCATCATCCAGAACAGGGAACAATATTTCAACACGGCGGTCCAAGTTACGCGGCATCCAGTCCGCACTTCCCATATACACCTCGTCTGCCCCGTTATTCTCAAACCAGAAAATTCTGCTGTGCTCTAAAAAATTTCCGACAATCGAGCGCACTTCTATATTTTCACTCACACCCTTGATGCCAACTTTTAAGCAACAGATACCACGCACGATCAGCTGAATTTTTACCCCTGCTGCCGATGCCTCATAAAGTGCCGCAATGATCCCCGGGTCACAGAGCGAATTCATTTTCGCGACAATGCGTGCCGGCTGTCCGCATTTCGCATGTGCTGTCTCTCTGCCGATCAATTTCATAAATTTATTACGAAGCCAGATCGGTGCCAGGGAAAGTTCATTCCAGGAAAGCGGCTCGGAATAACCGGACAGCATGTTGAACACTGCCGTGGCATCCTCTCCGATACGTTCCGCACAGGTCAACATTCCCACATCCGTATACAGCTTCGCCGTAGCATCGTTATAGTTGCCGGTGCCCAGATGGACGTATCTGCGGATGCCGTCCTCTTCTCTGCGGACCACAAGCGTGATCTTGGAATGGGTCTTTAATCCTACCAGTCCGTAGATAACGTGGCAGCCTGCCTTTTCCAGCATTCTCGCCCAGACAATATTATTTTCTTCATCGAAACGGGCTTTCAGTTCCACCAGAACCGTAACCTGCTTACCGTTCTCCGCTGCCTGCGCCAGTGCCGCTATGATTGGAGAATTGCCGCTGACACGATACAACGTCTGCTTAATGGCCAGTACTTCCGGGTCTCTCGCCGCCTGACGGATGAAATCCACCACCGGCGTAAAACTCTGGAACGGATGATGTAACAGAATATCACCCTTACGGATCTCCTCGAAAATATTACAGCCTGCGGGAAGTGCCGGCGACTGCTGAGGCTCATACTTCGGCGTCTTTAAATGGTCAAATCCATCCAGTCCGTAGATTTTCATTAATACCGTCAGATCTAAGGGACCGTCGATCTCATAAATATTCTGTGTCTCAATATTGAGTTCCTTTTTAATGATCTTCAACAGCCGTTTATCCATGCCGCTTTCCACTTCCAGGCGGATGGCTTCGCCCCACTGACGCTTCTTTAACTGCTTCTCGATCTCTTTTAACAGATCTGCTGCCTCATCCTCGTCAATGCTTAAGTCCGCATTACGCATGATCCGGAACGGATGGGCACATACAATATCATAATTCAGGAACAGTTTATCCATGTTCCGTTCGATGATCTCTTCTAACAGAATGATCTTGCAGTTCTTGCCCTTGGACGGGATCCGCACCACACGGCTTAAGACGCTGGGCACCTGTACGGTGGCGAATTCCAGTTCCTCATCGCTGTTTTTCTTCCGCACCATGGCTCCGATGTTCAGAGACTTGTTGCGGATCAGGGGAAAAGGTCTGGAAGAATCTACTGCCATAGGGGTCAGTACGGGATACACATTTTCCTGAAAATACTGATCCACATACGCAGCTTCCTCCGCCGTCAGCTGTTCATGCTCTCTGATGATATGCAGACCGTTTTTCTCCAGAAGAGGGAGTAAGGAGCGGTTATAAGTGGAATATTGCAGATCCACCAGTTCATGGATTGCCACATGCAGCGCTTTCAACTGTTCTGTGGGAGTCATGCCTGCGATATCCTTTTTGGTATAGCCCGCATTCTCCATATCCTTTAAGGATGCCACCCGGATCATGAAAAATTCATCCAGGTTAGATGCTGTAATGCTTAAAAATTTCAACCGTTCAAACAGAGGGATGTTTTTATCCCTGGCTTCATTCAACACTCTGTGGTCAAAAAGCACCCAGCTGAGTTCCCGGTTGGTATAATACTTGGGATCACTGAAATTGATTTCCATATCGTCCCGCTGCCTCCCTTAAAATTTCTTCTTCTGCCGGATCACCGGTGTGATGCTGTATACTTCTTTGAAAAATTCCGTGTTCGTCTGGAAGAATCCTCTTTCCAGCGTAATATCTTCCTGGGTATCTATTTTCAGGATCAGTTCGTTATCCTGCAGTACGGCCTTCACACCCTTCATTTTCTGTTTGTGGCTGCGGTCCAGACTGTTTGCCAGTCGCAATATAGCTGTCAGTTTCGCTACCGTTAAATAGCTCTCCTTATCCAGTCCCTGGGGACGATCCTGTGCCTGCCCGTAATACACGAAATTACTGTGATTAAAACGCACCACATTAGCTACGATCTCACGCTCCATATGGGAAAGTCCGATCATCTCCGTCGCCATGATAATATCATAGGACGCTTCTCCGATATTGATCATGCTGATATATTTTCCACAGTCATGCAAGATTGCAGCCAGGCGCAGATACAAACGCTCTCTCTGGCCCATGCCATGGACTTTTTTCATACTGTCAAAAATTGTAAGCGCAATATCTGTCGTTCCTTTAATATGGTCTTTACCAGTAGAATATCTTTTTGCAATATTTTTGGATGCTACCAGAATGTCATTTTCAAAATTATGCACACTCTTGATAAATTTCTTCTTTTCACCGTAATCATATGCAATTCCATCCAGAAGGGATACACCTGGAACCCACACAGACTCTGCCTGAAAGATTTCCAGAAAATTCTTGCAGATGACCATCGTCGGAATTACCAATGATGCATATTCCGGATCAATATCCATCTCCTGGGCAAGTGCCTGTTCTGTCTTGTAGCGCTTGGTAAATTCATCGCTGGTTATGATATGATCTCCCAGCTCTTCACGAAAAATAGTATCTGTCAGGAAATCCCCCATCAGGATCACATTTTTGATATCACGGTCTTTCAGATACAGTCTCTGAAATGCAGTTAGATCATTTCGGATAAATTCCTTGATCAACTGGTCATAATGCGTTGTTGTTTTTTCCAGTTCCTTCAGTCTTTCACGAATACGCATGCTTCCCATCTTAAAACTCTGCGTTGTTACCAGCGCATCTTTATCAAACAGCGAAACCTGCAGATTACCACCGCCAACATCCAGAATTGCTGTTCCTTTCTGAATGATCTTCTTGAAGCCGGATTCAATAGCAGCTATGGATTTATATCCCAGAAAATGCTGTTCCGCATTACTCAGAATCTCAATCCGGATACCGGTCCGCTGATAGATCTGCTCCTGAACGATCACCGGATTTACGATTTCACGAAAAGCACTTGTGGCACACGCACGATACTCGGATACCCCAAATTCCTGCATCATGTTGCTGAAATCTTTCAGAATGACACATATGTCATCTACCATCTCCGGCTCCAGCCGTCCTCTTGAATATGCACCTTTTCCAATTTCCAAGCGATATCTTACATCATTCAGCTCTCGAAATCCGATTTTCTTTGAAAATTCAAAGATTTTCATGCTGATCTCATATGAGCCAATATCAATCGCAGCAAAAGTTGTTACTGCCATACCCCCAGCTCCTTCCCGTTTGTATTATGCGTTGTTACTACGCTTCCTGTGTTTCTTCCTTTCCAAGAAGATGATCAATAAACTGCTGTGCAGTACGTCCGCTTAACCCACCATGAGAAATTTCCCATTTGCCAGCCTCCAGAAGAAGCTCATCCTCCGGCATTGTAATTCCGTTACGCTGTGCCAGCGTCTTAACGATAGTATGGAATTCTTTTCTGTCTGGTGCACCGAAATAGATACGTACTCCGAAACGATATACAAGAGAAAGTTTCTCCTGTACGGTATCAGAGGAATGAATATCATCATCTGCTCCGACTTCCAGTTTATCTCCGGCTCTTTCTCTTACCAGATGGCGACGGTTGCTTGTTGCATAGATCAGGATATTTTCCGGTTTACGTTCCAGTCCGCCTTCGATAACAGCCTTCAGATATTTATATTCTATTTCGAACTCTTCAAAAGAAAGATCGTCCATATAAATGATAAATTTATAATTACGGTCTTTGATCTGTGCGATGATCTGGTTCAGATCTACAAACTGATGTTTATACACTTCTATGATTCGCAGGCCTTCATCATAATATTTATTCAAAATTCCCTTAATACTGGAAGATTTACCGGTTCCCGCATCTCCAAAGAGCAGACAGTTGTTCGCCTTTCTGCCTCTGACAAAGGCTTCTGTATTCTCAACCAGTTTCTGTTTTGGAATCTCATATCCAACCAGATCCTCCAGCTGTACATGTGCAATTCTCGTTACCGGTACGATCACTGCTCTGCCGTTCTGGTCATGATCAATACGGAAAGCCTTGTGAAGTCCGAGCTTACCTACACCAAAATCCTTGTAAAACTGTACCATGTCCGCCATAAATTCATTGGTGTCTTTGGCTACTGCCAGCGTCTTGCTCATATCACAGATTCTGTCACGGATACGTTTGTTGAACATTTTTCCCGTATCCTGCGGTGCCTCATAATTACAGAGAATGCTGCAGCAGGAAGTATGGAATAATTTATCCAGTACTGTCAGGTCAAAATCATACAGTTCTTTAAAAATTGCGAAATCATGAAGTGCCAGCTGATTGATGCTTCCCTCGATCGCACCGCGGATCTCGCTTGCCATACTGAATGCATTCTCATGATTTACAAGAAGCAGTGTCAGATAGTCATGCCACAGGTTTCCTGTAAATCCATAAGATCCTGCAATTTCGATCAATCCATTTACACATTCATAAAACTCTTCTTCCATTTCGCTTGCATTGACTGCTGATCTCTCACTTGCATCCATCAGTGCAGTCATTTTATCTAAAATATCTCCGTGCTCAAAACCTCTGTAAAGCACACATTCTTTTACTCTCGTCATCTTACTGTTCCTCCTGCTGTCCATAATTGCCAAGCACTCTCATCCGATTGGCTTCCGCTTCTAATCCTCGCAGGGCAT
>OGOM01000754.1_pt1 | contig 29289 bp, 24 predicted proteins | sample 1552681 | NCBI WGS metagenome assembly OGOM01 (sample SAMEA2580188, study PRJEB22360) | human gut metagenome | biome: human gut; feature: human-associated habitat; material: faeces | place: Denmark | collected 2008/2010 | reverse complement strand
TCCGATTGGATTGGCAGGTGGTAATCCAACTCTGTATGGATATGTTTATGATACATTGTGTGAGCTTGATCCATTTGGTTTAGGCAGAATGCCATCGTGGATGACTACTAGAAAAGGATGGCAACGTCATCATCTTATTCCAGTTAGTGTTTGGGATAAGTATTTTATACCTCAAGAAGCTGGAATGAATGTTAATGGTGCAACCAATATGACCTACTTGCCTGTGGCACAGGGAATAGATTTAGTAAATCCGAATAGTTCTCTTCATGTGGGATGGAACAATGTTCATAGTGAGTACAATCAATATATTAGTCAAGAATTGGATAAAATTAGCAGGCTTGCTAAAGAAAACAATTGGGGAAAGAGGAAAATTCAAAAAGAAATTAGAATGTTACAAAGCGAAGTTAAAAAAAATTTAAAAAAAGGAGTGATAAAATGTCATTAAAATTATATAAAATAAATACAACTCTAAATCATCCTGATTGTATGGCAGGATTTAAAAAAAATGATGATGAAATTTTTTCATTTTTTAGATTGGACATAGGAAATGAAGAAAAAATAAAAAGAAGAAGATTGGAGTTTGTTGCGGGCACTGGTTATACACTGGAAAATATTGAGAAAACAGATTATATTTTTTGTCCATCTGCATTGTTGTTTTCTAAGCGATTTGTTGAAAAAATTGGAAATTTATTGAGAGAAGAAATGAAGTTTTTTTCTTGTAGATTAGTTTGTCAAGACGTTAGTTTAGAATGGTATGCCGCTAAAATCATACTACGTATACCTATAATAGATAAAGAAGCATCAACATATCGTACATTAAGTGATGGTGAGAGAGTGTTAAATTTTATAAAGTTTAGAAGAGATATTGAAGAGGAATTTTTTATTGCGAAAGATAAAGAAAGTATTACAGATTTTGTTGTAAGTGAATTGTTCGTAGATATATGCAAGAAAAATGGTTTGTTAATTGATTTTAAAGAAGTATAGGTAAGAAAATAAATTACCAGTTAAAGGGGTAGAATTCTGTAAAGGAGTTAAGTTGCCCTCTTGGTTATGAACAGGTGGAATGAAGTAAGCGAGGGATTCTCCGGAAAAGTGAGGTAATCCTTGTAGACACGGGAGGTATGTTGCCGCAGAGGGAAAGGTGTACACAAGGTCATGCAAAACGAGAAACAGCGATGTTTTACTTCATAAATCCTGATATCACTATTTTTATATGAGTTACTGAGAAATGTTCATTACTTTGACTCATTTATCAGTAAACAATAATAAAACCTTGTTTTTAAAGGGAAAAACGCTTGACTAAATAAGGAGTTTACGAATGGACTGACAAAAGGAACAACAGTGTATTCTTATGATCAGTTTAGTAACTTAGTAAGTGCAAAAGAATCTGGTTTTGAGACAATTTTTAGAAGTACAGATATTGTAGGAAATCTGTATGAAACAAAAGATTGCAGTGATCGTATTTACGGAGCGGGCAGCCGCTTAGAGAAATCCTGTATTAACTTGAAGGAAAAGCGGAACAAATATCAGGGAGGATATGGGAAGCTTATAACCAAGGGCAGGCAATTTTTCTATGATGAAGAGGGAAAGAAAGTTTGGGAAAGAAATCTGGATATCTATGGGCGTGTAAAAACGGAGGAAGCATTAGGTGAAAAGAATTTTATTCCATTTCGTTTCCAGGGGCAGTATGAGGATGAAGAAACCGAGCTGTATTATAACCGATTCAGGTACTATGATTCGCAGCAGGGACAGTATACGCAGCAGGATCCGATTGGATTGGCAGGTGGTAATCCAACTCTGTATGGATATGTTTATGATACAAATATTGAACTGGATTTATTGGGACTTTTTAAAGTTTGGAGAAATTTACGTCCTGACGAAGTTGTATCTGATGGTTTATCAGCTAAATTACCAGGAAGAAATATGAGTATTGCGGGACATCTTATGAATGGAAGCAGACATAATGGCGCACAATTTATATCAACGACAACAGATCCTAAGGTAATTGAAAAATGGAATGAACCAGGGCAAAGGATAGTTATGTTTGATACGGATGATGTTATTCCAGATGTTTTAGGGAATAAAAACATTATAGATATTTCTACTCCAGAAAAGGCACGTGCAGCGGGATTGAAGAGAGGAAGACCATATTCAAATGCTGTTTCGTCTAAAGAGGTATTAGCTGAAGGAAGAGTACCTGCAAATAAGTTGACAATAACGTGTCCAGGTTAACTGAAAATATATTATTGAATGTATTTTTAGTATGAAATATTAGAGAAGTTTACAAAGTAAAAAAGAAGAGTATGTGGAAATTTGATTATGGTTAAATTCTTATAAAAAGAGGTAATTGTTTTATGAATTTATAAGAAATAGAAGAGTGAGTTACTATATTTTATAAGTATATAAAATGGTTGAAGTTATTGAAGAGTGTGATTATAGAGATTTCTAAAGGAGTATTTTTATGGATATAGAGCAGGCTATAGAGACTATATATACTGGATTGGTAAGTGAGGAATCTGTTCCAGTGAAATTAAGAGCATTTCGAGAATTGGACAGGGAAATGCTAGGACAAGTGCAAGAAGCACTTTCCTTTGCAATAGAGTATTACAAAGGAAAGTCATTAGTACCTAAAAAATTAGCGATGGCAATGGTCGATATTTTTGGTGCGTTTTGCTTTAATAGTGGTTTTAGTGAAAAAGAGCTGAGAGAGCTTGAGGATATTGGAATGAAATTACAGGAACAAGCATTAGAGCTTTTTGATGAATAAAATAGCTAATCTTATAGTTGGACTTGAGTGAATGTAGAAACTATTTTAAAAAAGTAAAACTGATAAAAAATACATTATATGATGTCTCCGAATTCTGATTGATTATGCCAGCGAAACTCTGGCATTGAAGTTTGACAAGTAAATATTATCCGAAATTGAAAATAAGAGTACAAGAAATAGACATAGTACTGTTGTAATACCGAAAAATAAGGTATGATATCTATAGGATTATGCTACATTCAAAACCAACTTTCTGAGGGGAATTCAAATGGCAGATTCCATGCATCCAGATGCTGTAACATCAGGATGTGATAGAGGCGGCAGTACCACATCTTAGTAGAGCGGTGTCTGCCGCTTTCTAATTTGAAGTCTATTTTCTCACGCTTATTCGAGCGTTCAGCAGAAGTTCTTGCATTGTATTTTTTTCTTTTACGTTGCCACGCGGCGGTATATTTATAAGACGTGGATTGGCTTTCATAGCCAGATGGACGGTTCTTTCGTACTTTGAATCAGAACATGGGGATTCACAGGAACAGCCATATTTGTAGCTTGCCAACGGTCATCATAACTTGATTCTTGTTTTCGAAATTTCAACACCATCATGATTCATTTTTCTTCCAGTTTTGCAGACAGGGATAACGGATAGATTTTAAGCTGTACAATCCAGTCAGTCAAAGATGTAATTTTAAAATCAATGGAAAGAAGATAAGAATGCTGCATACAGGAAGGAGTTCTTAGGGCAGGACCATACTTGGAATATTTATTCAGTATCAGTTCATCTGTGTATGAAAAATCCAAGTTCCTAAAACGGTCAATGAGGTCTTAGGTGTCGCTGGAAATGGCATCTGGATCAGGATAATATTTACAGAGATTTTCAAAAAGAAAGTTTTGATAGTTAAAATGACAGATGTAATTATCTGACAATAAAAATCGCCTTCAATCAAAAATTTACCGGCTGTGCTAGAACAAATATGCTTTCTGATTAAACAGGCGCAATGCGCCGCATTTTTGAGGCTGTTTATCAAGTGTTTTTTGATAAAAAATGGGGGATTTTAATAAAAATGGAATCTGAAAGCCTTATGTTTAGTGGCTTGGAGATACCGAGAGATTATTTATGAAAAAAGGAGGTTATCAATATGGCAAAACGCCCTGCATGGAGTGTTCAAGATGATGTTGTTATATGTGAAAATTTTGATTTTATGTGGAGTGGAGGATTTTCGATAACACAAAAACAAAAAAATATTAGAGCGTTACATCAGTCTATCTATGAAATGAAACATGAAAAGGCATTGGAAGTGTCAAGCAAGAGTGAGGTACGGGTTGGAAAAGAGATAGGAGCATTTTCTTTAGAATTAGATGGTATTTTTTTGGAAAATGTTTTTCAAGCAGCAAAGCAATATGAGAATGGGGGACCATATTTAGATTTGTTAAACGTGTCCCCGAAACAGGCAAAGAGAGATGAACGACACTGTAATTCTGGAAAGTTGGTGGGATTTGTGAGAAATGATGAAATATGGACGTTAGAGCCCAAAACAGCATTTTATGATTATATATATATTTCTGCTTTAATAAAAAATTTTGGCTATGACTTGAATATATCTGAATATCAGTGGTTTACAGACATAGAATTTAATCCACAAAAGTCAATTAATTGTCAAGCGAGAGCAGTGGCAATATATGTAGCATTACAGAAAACAGCTTTATTTAATTCATTAAAAAGCAAGGATAGTTGGATTACTTTCCATGAGAGACATGTAAAAGGTTAGGTTCTTATTGGACTAAAGTAAAAATTATTTATGTAATTGTATTTTGGTTCTAGATATTCTATGGGGGGTGCAAAAACAGGTGAAAAAGAATTTTATTCCATCTCGTTTCCAAGGGCAGTATGAGGATAAGAAAGAAAATCGGTCTGTATTATAATCGTTTCCGCTACTATGATCCAAGTCTTGGTCAGTATACGCAACAGGATCCGATAGGGCTGGCAGGTGGAAATCCAACATTGTATGGGTATGTTTTTAATACAATGTGGGAACTTGATCCGTTTGGATTGGATTGGAAAGATCTTTTAGAGACTGGATTAGGGCATCACCTTTTCCCAAGGTCTGTTGCGAAAAAATTAGGAATTGAGGAGTGGGCTAAACTGACGGCATATTCATGGTATCCATATGAGACAGCTGGATCGGGGGCACTTTGCCTGGAGAATAGTTTCCCAAAGTGAGAATGTTGTAGATATAAGGAAAACATGCTATGGCATATACAGTGTGTAAAGAGGAACAAAGAAAAAATAGAAAGCGTGGTCAAGCAGAAAAAATGAAGTACGAACATATCACAGAGGGTCGTTTCATAGACCGTCCCAATCGGTTTATTGCACATGTGGAGATCAATGGGCAGGTGGAAACGGTTCATGTAAAGAATACAGGCAGGTGCAGGGAATTTTTGGTCCCGGGTACACTAAAGCTTGTTTTTACTAAATAGTATTTTCTGTAATATAAAAGATATTGCAGAATACTTCTTATAAAAGTAAAATTCCGCATGGATTTGCTTTTCCACACAAAAAGTAAAATTTTGACTTTTATAGATATTAATTTACAATTCTATCCACTATTTTGAAAGATTCCCCAAAGCACTTTTGATAAAATATCTGCAGTAAATGAACTTTTGCAGAAAGGAGAGCATGCTTTATGGAACTTCAGAAATACGAACAGGAGCATCTGGATATACTGCGGCCGCTTCTTCCTGAGTGTACAGTACTTCTCAAGAAGAACGGCGATTTCCCCCTTGGTAAGCCGGGAAAGATTGCACTGTATGGTAACGGTGTGCGTAAGACAGTAAAAGGAGGAACCGGTTCCGGAGAGGTGAATTCCCGATTCTTTGAGATAGTAGAGGATGGATTTCAGAAAGCTGGGTTTGAAATTGTTTCCAGAGACTGGCTTGATGCCTATGACGAAATATATGACAAAGCGCAGGCTGGTTTTACAGAAGAAATCCGAAGAAGGGCGCAGGAGCATCATACACATCCCGTAATCGAAGGGATGGGAGCTGTCATGCCGGAGCCGGAATATGATCTGCCACTGAATGTAAAAGGTGAGACAGCCATTTATGTCCTTGCAAGGATATCAGGAGAGGGAAATGACAGGGAAGCGAGGGAAGGCGATATTTTCCTGACAGAAAGCGAGAGACGGACAATCCTTGAGCTGAAACGGCAGTACAGAAGGTTTATGCTGGTTCTGAATGTAGGAGGTCCGGTAGATCTTTCACCTGTCATGGAAGTGGAGAATATCCTGATTCTGTCGCAGCTTGGAGTGCAGACAGGAAGCGCTCTTGCGGATCTTGTTCTTGGGAAAACATATCCCTCCGGCAAATTGACGACTACCTGGACAAAATGGAAGGATTATCCGGATTTTGCGTCATTTGGAGAACAGGATGATACCCGGTATCAGGAAGGAATTTATGTGGGATACCGATATTTTGACAGTGTGGATAAAGAGGTACTGTTTCCGTTTGGATACGGTGTCTCCTATACAAATTTTGAAGTCCGTTTTAAGGGTCTGAAACTGGATAAAATGACTGCCGAAATAGGTGCAGAAGTGGTGAATATAGGTGATTTCTGTGGAAAAGAGGTCGTACAGTTATACGTTTCTGTGCCGGAAGGAAAGCTGGATCAGCCTTATCAGACTCTGGCTTCATGGAAAAAGACAGAAGAATTAAAACCGGGGGAGAAACAGACAGTTGAACTTTCATTCTTACTGACGGATCTGGCATCTTACGACGAAGAACAGGCGGCATGGATTCTGGAACAAGGGGAATATACCCTCCGAATGGGAAACAGCAGCAGAGATACGGAAGTCTGCGGTGTCATATCAGTACCGGAAACTTTGGTTATAAAATCAGTAAAAAACTGTTTTGGAAAACCGGATTTCACAGACTGGAAGCCGGAAAGAAAGAGAAAGGACAGAGTAGGAAAAAAGATACAATCTTTGGAAGCAGATATTTCCAGCGTGGATATAGTGAAAGTAGTCTATGAGCATAAAGATGAGCCAATGCCGGAGATGGAGGGATTTTCCGATGAAGAACTGATTAGCCTGAATGTGGGTGCTTTCGTTGCAGGAGGCGGAGTGACAGGCATCATCGGTAATGCTTCTATGTCGGTTGCAGGCGCGGCAGGCGAGACGGCAAAAGTGGGAGAAATCCCCGTGATCGTTATGGCAGACGGACCGGCAGGACTGCGGCTTTCTCAAAAGTGCTTCCGGGATGAGAATGGAATACATAGTCTGGGGAGTACAATGCCGGAGACAATGCAGAATCTTCTGACCGAGGATGAGCGCGCATATATGAACAGCATGATTCCGCAGCCCGGAGAGGACAGTGAGATCTTTGAGCAGTATGCGACGGCAATTCCCATCGGCACCGCGATCGCCCAAAGCTGGAATCCATTGCTTGCAGAACGCTGCGGGGATATCGTAGGAAGCGAAATGGAGCGGTTTGGCATTCATCTGTGGCTGGCTCCAGCTCTTAACATCCATCGGTCCATACGATGCGGCAGGAATTATGAATATTTTTCAGAAGACCCGCTGATAAGCGGCGTATTCGCGGCAGCACTTACGAAAGGGGTGCAGAGCCATCCCGGATGTGGGGTTACCATCAAGCATTTTGCGGCGAATAATCAGGAGACAAATCGGTATAACAATAACAGTATAGTCAGTGAACGTGCGCTGAGGGAAATCTATCTAAAAGGGTTTGAAATCTGTGTTCGTCTGGCACAGCCTAAAGCCCTGATGACATCTTATAATCTGTTAAACGGGAAGCATACCTCTGAGCATAGAGAACTTCTTGAGGATGTGCTCCGCTGTGAATTTGAATTTGACGGCATTGTAATGACAGACTGGGTAACATCCTCTGATATATTAAGTGCTGATGCGAAATATCCTGCACCCGAGGCATACAAGGTGGCTCTCGCAGGAAATGATCTTTTTACGCCGGGAAGCCAGCAGGAAATTGATAACCTTACGGCAGCTCTCAAGAACGGTCATATTACAAGAGAGGAATTGATAAAAAATGCCATCCGGATCTGCCGGATGGCTGTGGAACTCGCAGGCGCTTCAGTTTGACCGTCCTTTTGTCTGTTTCCGGTATTGGAGCGGTGTGACACCGTATTGCTTTTTGAATACATTCTGAAAATAGGACTGGCTGGAAAAGCAGAGATAGCTGCTGATTTCAGCCAGACTTTTTTCGCTGTAGGTCAGAAGACTTTTTGCTTCTTCCAGCTTGCAGCGCATAATGTAAGCGCCCATCCGGATGCCGAGTTCACCTTTAAAGTGTTTCATCATATAAGAGGCACTGCGCCCTGTATGAGCGGCGGCAGCTTCTACAGAGATAGGCTCATTTGTGTGGTTCCGGATATAGGTCATACATTGATAGACATCCGGGGAGATACCTTCCGGGATGCGTGTTTCTTCGGCACGCTGACAGAAATCCAGAAGCATGACATACTGGAGCTGATTGATTTTCTCAATTGTGCGCAGCTGTTCACACTCTTGAATGTAATAGTCTATGAGCTGGTATGTTTTTTCGATATCCACACCGCCCGGGATTGCACCCATGATACCGGCTTTTACTACAGCGCTGATAAAGAGGTTTTTGGCATGCCGCAAGGGTGCGCCTGCCATCTTCCCTTCCTTGAGGGGAGCACGGGTGGCAGAGAGAAATTTCTTCAGGGCGTCTGTATTCCCATTCTTGATTATCTGATACAATTCCAGTTCAAAATAGTAGGTGTTATGAACATTTCCTTCTTCCTTATCTTCTACCATTTGATCCGTCTGTTGGTTAAAGCGCTCCAGTGTGAGCTTGTCATTTTCCAGAAAGAGCTGTTCTGCGGGGACAGTCTTGTGGTTGATGCACTGATGGAGAAATACCAGATAATTGGCAAACTGTGCCTGACCAAGCAGGGGGATTGCATAGAGCAATTCTGCGTACTGTTCCCTGTTCTCTAAAGAGACTCCACTCTCTCTGGAGGAATAGCGAATTAGTTCTTCGGTGACAGGAACGTTGAATACCGGGCCGAGAATCAGATTATAGTCGGTATTCTCGATTAAAAGGCGTCCGTAGCCGATATCCGGAGAATCACTGCAAAAGGTCGGATTATGATCGCTCATGGGAAAGAGATCCTCACGGAAGTATGCAGGAGATGTGCCAGTGATATCATTAAAAGAAGTATAGACTGCATATTTGCCTTTCAGTAATGTGACCGGGATTTTTGTCGCCGCATAAAAATTCTTACACATAGATAGATAATCTGTTTCCATAGGTCATTCTCTCCTTAAACTAAAATTATATATTCTATTTTACAATAATTAAAAGAATATTACAATATTTATAAATTGTCATGTGATAGTCTGACATCAGAAAGGTTGCTGTGCAAGAAAAATGATAAGGTAGCAGGAGCCGGAAGAGATAGGAGGAAGATCAGAATGAAACAACGAATCAGGATACACAAGGCAGAACCGAATACGGGAGTCCTCAATTACTCTCATCTGCTGGATGCGCCTGCGGGAAAACATGGGTTTGTCGAAGCGAAAAAGGGGCATCTTTATTTTGAAGATGGTACGAGAGCGCGGTTTTTAGGATTCAATGTGGCGGCGCGTTCCAATACGCCGGATCATGAGACGGCGGACAGAATGGCGGAACGGTTCGCCAGCATGGGAGTGAACATCATCCGTCTCCATGCGGCGGACGCCCCTGTGGGAGAGGAGCCGGGAAGCTGGAGCAGCTGCAAGGAAGCACCTCTTCTGGACTATGCATCCGGTACCAGCAGGAAATTCAACCCGGATGGGTTGGACCGGTTCGATTACTTTGCGGCGAAGCTGAAAGAGAAGGGCATCTATCTCCATATAGACCTGATTGTAGCGAGAAAGTTTGAAGAGGGAGACGGCATGGAGTATCCGGGCGGTGCACCCTCCTGTATCAAACGGTACTGTCTGTACAACCAGCGGATGATTGAACTACAGAAAGAGTATGCAAAGGAGCTACTCTGCCATGTGAATCCCTATACGGGACTGGCGCTTATCGATGATCCGGCGGTAGTGACAATCCAAATCAACAACGAGGACACTGCTATCAAGGGTAATATGGGCGACGATGCAGGGGAAGAGATGAAACCCTACCGGGCAGAAGTACAGGAGCGCTTTAACGACTTCCTGCTGATGAAGTACCACACACGGGAGCATCTGGAAGAAGCGTGGACAAAGGACGGTTGCTGCGCACTGGGGGAGGAAGAAGATCCGGCTCGGGGAACCGTCCGGGGGATTGAAGGCAGTTTCTACCAGCCGGTCAGCGACCCGGAAGGAGAGTGGGATGCACCGGAAGGACCGGCAAGATATGCCGACTTTATGGAGTTCGGCATCTATATGAACCGGAAGTTCTATCAGGATATGAAAGACTATATCCATTTCCTCGGGGCAAAAGTTCCTGTCGTTACCAGCAATTTAATTGCCGGGGCAGCGGATGTGTATGGGCATACAGACGGCGACCTGATGGAGAATAACAGCTATTTTAACCATCCTCTCCTTCCGGTAGAGAATAATACATACCTGGTGGCCGGCCCCATGGAATATGTCTCTACGAATCCTCTGACCATGCAGACCGGCGTGGGATCGGCGGCAACAACCCTTTTAAGTCTGGGATCACTGGCGATTGTGAAAGGAAAACCTTTTATGCTCAGCGAGTGGAACGAGTATGGGGAGCATCCTTTCCATTCCACGGCGTTTGTGCAGATGGCAGCATATGCCTGCTTAAACGACTGGGACGGACTGATCCTTTATAATCACCATACCTCCGAGAACTGGGATGACCAGCCGGCAGATGAGATACTGAATGTTTTCGATGTATATAACGATCCGGCAGTAATCTGTCAGTGGGGATTCATGGTCTCTGTTTTCCTGAAGGGGCTTGTATCCGTGGCAAAGAACTGCGTGGATGTGGTCTACACACAGAATGACCTGAAAACGCTGCCTCTTTTCCATGCAATGCCGACTACATTTTTCCCGTATATCACGTCCATGCGCAATGTATTTCTGGACGGAGGAGACAAGTATCAGGGCAATGCGGACATAGCGGTAAATGCCGGGTTCTTAAACGGAGCTGATCTCTCAGATGCGGAACATGGAGTATATTATGCATGGTCTGAGTACAGGGATGCGTTCCGGTGTTATAAAGAAGAAAACCGTCTGGAAAATGCTGTGAAAGACACGAAAGAGATTCAGCCGGGAGTGCATCTTGGAGAAAAAGCACTTGTGTTCGACCGGATCAGAGAGACATCGGGCAACGGAGATTACCGGACGTTTGCCGAAATCATGGACAGTGCGATGAAAGAGTGGGGTATTCTGCCGGAAGATACCGGCTATGTGGAAGGAAGGCTGATTTCAGACACAAAAGAAATCGTTTTTGACCCGGATCACGCACGCTTCTCTATCCACACACCTTACTGCGGCTATTTCAGCGGCGCACCGGAAGAAGAGATTTCCCTTTCTGACAAGATCTGTGTGGAGGCGGAAAACGAAAGGATTACACTGGCTCTGATCGCAAAAGATGAAATTAAGATGGATGGCGCGTCAGAATATATTTTGACGGCAATGGGGACAACCGGTATGGACGAGACAACATTTGGCAAAGGACCGGAGCTGATGGGGATTCCGTTTGCCGCTGTGGAGTTCAAAGGCAAACTGTACGCAGAGACACTGGAAGGCTGCATCCGTGTGAAAGCGGAGAATGCGAAACTGGAGGTGTTAAATCCGATCGGGGAAGTAATTGCCGAAATGAATGGAGAAAAAACAGGAGATGAAATACGGTTTGCAATGGACGGTTCTGTTCCGGGCATCCAGTACAGACTTGTGGTCGGTGAATAAGCATAGTTCCCAAGGGAGTGCTTTGAGATTACAAAATAATAAAACAGGAGATTGAAAGAAAGATGAATTCTGAGTTAAAGAAAAGTGCACAAAATGGATTGTATGAGTTCGCACCGGACGGGAACGGCTGCCGGATCTATCATGCGGAAACACCGCGTTATTGGTATAATTACCTGTGGAATGAAGACCGCTACTGCGCTCAGATATCACAGGTAGGACACGGGCGCAGTTATTATCTGAGCGAAAAAGCAGATATGTGTATGATCAACCGGGATGATGCCAGATACGTATATTTAAGAGATGATGCAGACGGAACATGCTGGAATATCGGGAAGGGGCCGCTTAACACAGAGGTGGAAGACTACTGCTGTACACATAGTATCGGGCACACACAGATTTGCTCAAGGAAAAACGGAATCGAGGGATCCTGGAGGATTTTCGTGCCCAAGAAAGGGTTTCATGAGGTGTGGACACTGAAACTTCGCAATACAGCAGAGCAAGAGAAAAGGTTAAGCATGTTCTCTGCGGTCAGTTTCTATCTGGAAGGCTTCTCTTATCCCAGATACTACGAAATGTACCGCTGCATGAAGACAGAATTCAAACGGGAACTGAACGGAATCTACTGTGATTCCGCCCATCCCTTCGCACCCCATGAACTGTATCATGGGTTTCTGGCCTCATCCGAGCCGGTTTATGCATGGGACGGTGACCTGACGAAGTTCTGCGGTTCCACAAGTACACTGACACTTCCGGATGCATCGACCTGCGCCCTGTTCCAGCGACCGGATATTGTCGTGAATGGAAAAGACTGTACAAATTCCGAAGCCTCGCTGTTCATTCTTGGCGGGGTGCTGCAGCATAAGATCACGCTGATGCCGGGAGAGGAGAAAGAGATTCAGGTGGTATTCGGGATCAGCTCTTCCTGTGAAGAGGCATGCAGTGCAGTAAAACGGTATGCAGATGCAGAATCCACAGAACGGGAGTTCGCAGAGTCGGAGGCGTATAACTATGAGAAGATTAGCTCTTTGTCTGTGAAAACACCGGACCAAAAGATTAATCATATGATGAACAACTGGGTAAAAAAGCAGGCAGATTTCTGTATCGTAGGAAAGAAAGGTGTCCGTGACAACCTGCAGATTTCTGTAGCGCTGTTGAATTACCGTCAGGAGAAAGCAAAAGAAGAAATCCTGGAATGTCTGCGCCATCAGTTCCAGGACGGGCACGGAGTGCTTACATGGTATCCCTATGATGATATGCGTTATTCAGACCAACCATTCTGGATCATCTGGGCGGTGTGCGAACTGATCAAGGAGACGGGAGATCTGTCAATTCTTGATACGGAGATTGAATGGCAGGACGGCGGCAAAGCATCCGTGCTGGAACATGTAAAGGCTGCGGTTAATCGCTTAATTCTTGATAAAGGGGAGCATGGTTTGGTGAAGATTTATTTCGCCGACTGGAATGACGCCTTAAATATTACGGATGATCCGGAGGCAGAGTCTGTGATGCTGTCCCACCAGTTCTGTCTGGCTCTGAGAGAATTAAAGAGAATGATGGAGTATGCGGGGGATACACAATATGCCGGATTTCTGGAGAAGGAATATGAACAGCTGAAGGAAGATATCAACCGCTATGCATGGGATGGGAAATGGTATGCTAGGGCCTTAAGCAGCAAGGGAAACGTAGGAACGCAGGACAGCGCCGGAAGCAAAATCTATTTGAACGCACAAACATGGGCTGTACTGGCAGGAGTCGCGGACAGAGAAAGGCTGGCCTACGTGTTGGAAGCTGTGGACAGCATGGAGCAGGATTTTGGCTTCCCCTTAAATCTGCCGCCGTACCCGGAGTATGATGCCCATGTGGGAAGGATGTCCGGTATGCTGCCGGGACTTTTTGAGAACGGTGGAGTGTACTGTCATGCTACCGGCTTTAAGATCCTCATGGATTGCTGTACAGGCAGAGGGGAAAAGGCACTGAAAACGCTGAAAAAGATTATGCCTGACAGCGAAGAGAACCCGTCGGCGAAGTCCGGGGCAGAACCTTATGTATTTACCAACTGCTATTCCACGAACCCGGAATATTACGGAAAATCCTATCAGTCATGGACAACAGGAACTTCCGCATGGTGCATGATGGGGCTGTATGAAGGTATTCTGGGTGTAAAACGGGATTATGAAGGGCTTAGGATCAGTCCCTGCTTTCCGGAAGAATGGGAAGAGGCAGAAGTGACGAGATACTTCAGAGGTGCGGATTATCATATTATCATCCGCAATCCCGAACATATTAAGAATGGAAAAGCCGAGGTTTATGCTGACGGTTCAATCTGCGATTCCGGGCTGATACCAGACTATCAGGATGCTAAGCAGCATAGGATAGACGTTTTAATAAAACGAGGATGAAATTTACAATTTTGTAAATTAATTTACAATAATTATCTATAGAAAAACAGTATAGTAAACCTATCATCAATGATACAGGAGGAGAGTAAAGATGGCAAAAGACAAAAACGCACCCCGTTACGACAAGCAGGGCGCAAGGCGCGTAATGCGCAAAAGAGATTATTTGGCAGATCTCGGCGGACAGCTCGCATTAGGGCTGATGGCGAATCTGGTCGGACAGCTCAATTATTTCTACACGGACAAGGTAGGACTGGCTGTCGGAAGTGTTGGTATTGTATTGGCAATCTCAAAGGTGATTGATGCATTCACGGATGTGATTGCGGGGAATTTTATCGATCATTCAAAAGGAGGCGACCATAAGTATTTCAGATGGATCCTGCCGCAGATTATTCCGGCAGCCTTGATTATGGTTCTGATGTTTACCGTACCGATTCAGGCAGGACAGATTCCGGGCGTAATCTACGCGCTGATTACGAATCTGGTATTGTCCGCAGGTCTTTATACCTTTATTGCGACCCCGTTTGCGGCAGTTATGACTGTACGAAGCAGAAGCTTGAGCGAGAGAGGAAGTATCGGGCTGTTCCGTGCGGTTGCCAATTATGGCGCTGGAATGCTGATCTCCATTCTCACGATCCCGGTGACAAATATGCTGGGCGGCACACAGTCCGCATGGATCAAATACGGCGTGGTACTTGGTGTACTGGTATTTGTTCTGTTTGCAATCTGCTGCCATAACGGCCGCAAAGCCAAATTTGCATGTGATTACGAAGAAGAAGAAACCGAGGGAGCTGCTGAAGAAGAGGAAGAGCCGGTTCCTTTCAAAGAAGCAATGACAATGCTTCTGAAGAATAAATACTGGGTGATCATCCTGCTCTTTAACTTGACCACAAGTGTTACGAGCGGTATCGCGGCATCTGGCAGTATATACTACTGTAAATGGATTTTCGGAAATGATAATCTGGTCGGAATAATCGGAGCAGCAGGTATGTTGGCTACCGTAGTGGGATTCATCTTATCCAAGCCGATTATTGCTGGACTTGGAATCAAGAGGACAATCTCCATCGGGCTCTTAGGAGCGGCGATACTCGCAGGCATTCGCTGCTTTATACCGACGAACTTTACAGTTTGTGTGGTGACCGGTCTATTAGGCAGCTTTGTACAGATTCCGATGATGAGTCTGTATGGCGTGCTGACATCCATGACCATTGATTACAATGAGTGGAAATATGATAAGAAGCTGGTGGCAATGTCGGGCGGAGCAATCGGCTTTGGCAGTAAGGTTGGAAATGGCCTTGGTGCAGCAATACTGTCGGCGTTCCTGGCAATCGGTGCATATGATGCCACGCTGGAAGTCGCAAGTACATCCATGATATATTCCATCTATGGATTCTCAAATTATCTTCCGGTTGTGATCAACCTTGTGATGTTTGTAATCTTCCTGAAATTCGATCTGGAAGAAAAGCTGCCGAAGATGCGCGAGGAAATCGCTGCGCGCAGAGCAGGAAAGACCATTGAAAAATAAGAAACAGATATTATCAAGAAGCAGGCAAAGCTGAAAGAAACATTGTAATTATGAGAGCCGGCGCTTCCGTCGGAATCGGAGCGCCGGCTTGAGTTATAGGCGGAAAATAGTAATAGGGAAATGGACAGGCAGGAAGGAGAAGACAAGAATGAAAATTTATGATTTCAGGATAGAATACAGGGAACAGCCCAAAGGACTGGCTGTGAAGATTCCCCGCTTTTCATGGAAGATCGCATCAGGTGACAACAATGTGGTGCAGACAGCATGGCATCTGATTGTGAGCAGTGCAGAAAAATGCTTCTGGGACAGTGGAAAGATTGAGAGTGATCAGTCTGTGCTGGTTCCTTATGCCGGACAAGCGCTTACCAGAGAACAGGAGTATCAGGTTTCTCTCGAAATCTGGGACAATTATGGAAATAGAGCAAAAGCAGAAACAGCTTTTACAACAGGTATTTTTGATACCGGAGATTTTCAGGCTAAGATGATCACACATGATTTCCCTCCTGAGGAGACGGCGTGCCCGGTATTCTTCCGGAAATTTTCTTCGGACAAGGAAGTATCATCTGCCTGCATTTACGCCACGGCACTTGGTGTTTATGAGATTACTCTGAACGGAAAAAGGGTAGAAGATTATTACATGGCACCCGGCTGGACAGATTACCATAAGATTTTGCAGTATCAATATTATGATGTGACAGACAGGCTGCAAGGGACAGGAAAGGAAAATGTCCTGGAATTGACCGTGGGCAATGGCTGGTATAAAGGGATTCTCAGCTTTGACTGTAAGCCGGACAGGTATGGGGATCGGACTGCTGTTTGGGCAGAGCTTCATGTGCGTTATACAGACGGGACAGAAGAGGTAATTACTACGGATGAGACATGGCATGTGCGTACTGGCCAGATTCGTTACAGTGAGATTTACATGGGAGAGACAATTGATACAAATGCCCCTGATATCAGAGAGGGAAAAGTATCTGCCGTGCCAGAAGCCGTATTTCATTCGACTGTATTGACGCCGCAGCTAAATGAACCGGTGCGGGTGACTGAGTGCTTGAAGGCAAAGAGTGTTTTCACGGATCCCAAAGGGAATATACTTGTAGATTTCGGCCAGAACCTTACAGGTCTTGTAGAAATCAGAATCCGGGGAGAAAAAGGCCAGAAAATCACTGTCCGCCATGCGGAGACTCTGGATCAGGACGGTGTATTTTACCCGGACACTCTGCGGACGGCAAAATCCGAGGACACCTATATCCTAAACGGGGAAGAACAGGTTCTCATGCCCCACTTTACATTCCATGGATTCCGGTATGCTGCCGTGGAGGGAATAGAGAATCCCCGACCTGAGATGTTTACAGCCTGCGTAATGCATTCAGATATGAGAAAGACCGGGGAGTTCCACTGCTCCAATGAAAAAGTGAACCAGCTCCAGAGCAATATTTCCTGGAGTCTGCGTGATAATTTCTTTGATATCCCCTCCGACTGTCCTCAAAGGGATGAGCGGCTTGGATGGATGGGAGATGCGCAGGTATTCTCGTGGACAGCAGCGTTCAACCGGGAGACGGCTCTGTTTTTTACAAAATGGATGAGGGATGTATCGGCGGCATCTTCACTGGAACGGGGAGTGCCTCATATAGTACCGGACATACAGGAAACTTACAGTTCCGCGGCGTGGAGCGATGCGGCAGTGATCATACCATGGGTAGTCTACCAGACGTATGGAGACACACGTATTTTAGAAGAATCATGGAAATGTATGCACGAGTGGGTAGATTATATTCACAATCATGTAAATGAAAACGGGCTGTGGATGACCAATTACCAGTATGGCGACTGGCTGGCACTGGATCGTGAGATGGGAGATAAAAGCGTTGGAGCTACAGATGTTTACTTTGTGGCAAACGCTTACTATATATACGTCACAGAGCTTGTGGCAAAGACGGCTCATGTGCTGGGAAAATATGAAGAGGCGGCATATTATGAAGTGCTCCGTGAAAAGACGCTGGACTCTTTCAGGAAAGAATATTACACCGCAAGAGGCAGGATCGTCAGCGAGACTCAGACTGCATGCGCGCTGTCTCTCTATTTTAACCTGGCATATGAAAAGGATAGGGAAAATATTGTACAAATGCTGGTGAGCAATATAGAAGATCATCAGAATCATTTGACCACAGGATTTGTAGGGACGCCGTATTTATGTCATGCCTTGTCTGAGAACAAAGCGCATGATACGGCCGGACTCCTGTTTATGAGAGAGGATCTGCCATCATGGCTGTATGCTGTGAATAAGGGCGCGACGACGCTTTGGGAGAGGTGGGACGCCGTCCTGCCGGACGGCACCATGCAGGATCCGGGGCTTAATTCTATGAACCACTATGCAAATGGAGCGATCGGCGATTGGATGTATCGGAAAATCGGCGGTATAAACCAGACGAAAGCCGGATACAGGAGATTTTATGTAAAGCCGATGTTTGTAAGGGGAATCGAAGAGGCAAGGACAGAGCTGGAGTCTCCTTACGGAAAGATTGTTTCCTGTTGGAGCTGCCGCAATGGAAAGATCCGTGTGGAGGTCAGCGTACCTGCCAATACGAGGGCGGATCTGTTCCTGCCGGAAAAAGAGGAATCCTTTGAGGTGGGATCGGGAACACATGTGTATGAATATGACACAAACACAAGTTTAAAAGAGCTGAAATTCACTCTGGACAGTACACTGGGAGAGATTCTGGACGAACCTCTTGGCATGAAGATGATGGAAGAGATGCTGCCGGAGCTTGTACACAATCCAATGATCGAGTATGCAAGGCAAATGACTCTGGCTGAAGGAATCAGCTCTGCCCCAGAGGTAAAAGCGGTTTATGAAGCCGTACTAAAAGAATTGAATGCGCAGATGTAAAAGGAGAAGAAAGTAAATGGTACAGCAGAAGGTAAAATATACAGACACCGAGAGAACTCCGGCTGAACGGGCACGGGCACTTCTCGAAGAAATGACTTTAGACGAGAAGATGGCGCAGCTTGGCTGCATTTTCCCATTTGGCGACAGCTATGATGATATGGAACAGCAGGCTTTGGAGATGCCTTACGGGATTGGACAGGTGAGTACTCTGGAAATGCGCAGGATAGGCACGCTGGAAGAGGCCGCCGGATGGCAGAGGAAGATGCAGGAGACTGTGATGAGACAAAGCCCTCATCATATCCCGGCAATCTTTCATATGGAGGGACTGTGCGGAGCATTTATTCAGGAAGGAACCAGTTTCCCATCCGGAATCGCCAGAGGCTCAGGATGGGATCCGGAGCTGGAAGAGAAGATAGCCAAAGTGGTGGCAAAACAGGAAGCAGCCTGCGGCATCACTCACATTCTGGCTCCGGTGCTGGATATTTCAAGGGATTCCCGCATGGGAAGACAGGGAGAGACCTACGGGGAAGACCCGGCTCTGGCGGCAGCTCTGGGAGCGGCATATACGAAAGGAATCCAGACAACAGAGGCAGGCGGAAGAAGACCGGAAAGTGTCGCCAAGCATTTTCTCGGATTTCACAATTCACAGGGCGGTATTCACGGAACGAACAGTGATACGCCGTCCCGGCTCATGGAAGAAATATACGGCAAGCCTTTCCAGTCTGCGATTTCTGAATCCGAGCTGAAAGGGGTCATGCCCTGTTATAATTCTATCGATGGCGAGCCGGCTTCCGTTTCACACAGGCTGCTCACGGAACTTCTCAGAGAAAAGATGGGGTTTGTGTGTCAGCGACTACGGCGGCATTAACAATGCCCACGAGGTCCAGCGAATCGGGGAGACTATCGGAGAAACAGGGCTTCTTGCCATGGAAGCAGGGATGGACATAGAGATGCCGAAAGCGACCGGATATGGAGAAGAACTCAAAGAAATGTTCCGAAGCGGGCAGGCGGATACAGAACTGTTGGACCGGACCGTTCTGCGGGTGTTGGAAGCCAAGTTCCGCATGGGTCTGTTTGAGCATCCGTTCGCCATGGATGGTGAGTCCTGTCAAAAGATTTTTGAAGAGAAAGAGGGGGCGGAGTTATCTTTCCGGTCAGCAAGAGAGTCCATGGTACTCCTGAAAAACAACGGGATACTTCCTTTGTCAGGTAAGATAAAGAAGCTTGCCCTGATCGGGCCTCATGCAGACTGTGCCCGAAAGTTCTTCGGCGGATATACCCATCTGTGCATGATGGAGTCGGTCTACGCTGTCGCAAGCTCCATCGCAGGGGTAGAGGGCAGCCCGGAGTCCGGGCAGATCAGCGGAGCAATGCTGCCAAATGGTGAGCCGGTGAATTATGTCCCAGGTACAAAGATCCAGTCAGACGAAGCGGAGCTTTTTGATGATATCCTGCGCCTGCAGAAGCCGGACTGCAGAAGCCTGTTAGAAGAACTGAAGGAGCGGATGACAGACACGGAGATTCTGTATGCATACGGGTATCCGGTTGCCGGAAAGGATCAGGGCAGATTTGAAGAAGCGCTGCAGGCAGTCAGGGAAGCAGATGCTGTGATCCTGACTCTGGGAGGAAAGCACGGCACATGCTCTATGGCGACCATGGGCGAAGGTGTGGACGCTGCCGACATCAATCTGCCGGAATGTCAGGATGCATTTATTCAGGCTGCCGCTGCATGTGGTAAGCCTTTGATTGGGGTTCATTTTGATGGAAGACCAATCTCCAGTGACACAGCAGACCAATATCTGGATGCCATCATAGAAGCCTGGAACCCAGCGGAAACGGGAGCGCAGGCTGTGGCGGATGTCCTGCTGGGTGCATATAACCCGGGCGGTAAGCTGCCGGTATCCGTGGCATATCACGCCGGACAGATTCCAATTTATTATAATCACCCGAACGGTTCTGCATGGCACCAGCAGGAGAGTATCGGATTTGTCAACTATGTGGATCTTCCCCATACACCGCGATATTGCTTCGGGCATGGATTGTCTTATACACGGTTTGAGTATTCAGAAATTCATATATCGGCAGCAGAGATTGGAGCAGAAGAATCGGTACAGATTAGCTGTGTGGTAAAGAATGCAGGAAACTGTGCCGGGGATGAGGTAGTACAGCTTTATCTCAGGGACAGATTCGCAAGTATGACACGTCCGGTGAAAGAGCTTGCCGGATTTAAGCGGATCCATATGGAGCCGGAAGAAAAAGTGCGGGTCACATTTACAGTGCAGGCGGATCAGTCAGCATTTCTTGACAGGCAGATGCGCTGGAAGGTGGAAAAAGGGGATATAGATGCAGAAATTGGAAGTTCTTCTGAGGATATCCGGTTAAAAGGAACATACCGAATCACAGAAGATAAATGGATCAATGGAATGGAAAGGGCATTTTATGCGAAAGCACGGGAAGTAAGACTATAAATCCGTTAGATTTATACAGCAGGTCGGCTGTCAGGTTCGGCAGGAAATGAGAAAACAGGAGAGGATAAAAAATGGATAAAAAAAAGATTGCCAGAAAAATAGCAGAAGAATCGATTGTTCTGCTTAAAAATGCGGATCATATACTCCCTTTAAAAGAGAAGAAAGAGATTACATTTTTCGGAAGGACACAGATAGGCACTTTGTATTCCGGAAATGGATCCGGTGGTGCTAATATAGCCGGGTGCGGCACAATTCTGGAAGAATGTGAAAAGAGAGGGATAAAACCTGAATCGCTGCTGAAAGAATTTTATGAGTATAAAGCAAGTGCAGAACAGGTAACGGAAGAGGATGAGTTTGACTGGACGAAGGTCAGCGAAATGGTAAACAGCGGAATCATGTACGAAATATTTGGGAAATACAAGGCTCCGCTTGATGAATATGATGTGCCGGAGACACTTATCTTTCAGGCGGCGGAAAAAACAGACACAGCAATCTTCGTGATCGGCAGAAACTCCGGTGGAGAAGAGTGTGACCGTCATCTGCCGGAGGATTATTACCTGACCAGATCAGAAGAAAGCCTGTTAAAGGATATTTGTACCCATTTTGCTAATGTAGTGATAGTCCTGAATGTAAACGGACTGATTGATCTGTCGTGGATGAAAAAATATGCGAGCATAAAAAGCCTTCTGTTTATTGGAATCCCGGGGGAAGAAGGGGCTTCTGCGCTGGCTGGTATTTTGACAGGGGAGATTAATCCTTCCGGGAAACTGGCGGTGACTATAGCGGAACACTATGAAGATTATCCGTCGGCAGATCATTTCTCGTGGGATAAGGAGCATCTGGAGAATATTCTGGACTATGAGAGTTACGGTCTTTCGTCAGAAGAAAACGGAAGTACAGGTTTTACGAAGAGTCCGGTAACCGTGTATTGGGAAGATATATATACGGGATATCGTTATTTCGATACATTCGGAAAACAAGTGCTTTACCCCTTTGGTTATGGACTATCTTACACTGCATTTGCGATCAGCGATGCATTGGTCAAGAAGCAAAACGGCGGTATTCTGGTGACAGCCGATGTGAAAAATATTGGGGAAATGTCGGGGAAAGAGGTAATCCAGATTTATCTGTCTAAGGTATATCCAGCAGAGGGCGTGGAGCGTCCTTATCAGGAATTGAAAGGATTCGAGAAAACGTCTGACCTCGCTCCGGGTGAAAAAGAGCAGGTTAAGATCTGGATCCCATGGAGAGAACTGGCGGTTTATGATGAGGAAAGAGCCGCTTGGGTCATCGAGTCAGGCGATTATCTCCTGAAGATGGGAAATTCTTCCAGAGATACGTTTGTAAAAGGATTGATTTGCGTAGAAAAAACAATCCTTGCAGAACAGTGTACAAACTGCCTTAATATTACAGAGTGCAACAATGGTAAGATTGAATTTCTGACACAAAAAGAAAACGATGCAGAGATGGCTTCTGTTTTGAATATAACTGAACAAAACAAAGATGTATCCGGCCAAAACATAATTTTTGTTACACCGGAGGACGTTCATGATGTTCAGGAAAATAGAAAGTGCGGCAAGGAGACTATATCGAAAGCAGAAACGACCGTTTCCGAAAGGGAAAAAGAACGGAATCTGGCAGAATTGTCGATTAAAGAACTGGCCGCTCTCTGTGTGGGCTATGGACCGGGCACACCCTTTGCAGCTGTCGGTGACCGCAGTGATCCATCTACAATTTTTGATGATGAAGGAAAACCTATGACAACAAACAGCCATCCGACAGGATACCCGGGATATGTTTCACCGGCAATTGAGGAAAAAGGAATCAAGTCCGTTTTCTATAAAGACGGCCCTGCCGGGATTGGCGGTGTTGCATGGCCAACAGAGATGCTCATTGCGTGCTCCTTTGACAAAAAACTGTGGCAGATGTTTGGAGATGCAGTAGGGAAAGAATGTGAAGAACAGCAGGTGAATGTCTGGCTTGCTCCTGCTGTGAATCTCCACAGGAATCCGCTGTGCGGAAGAAATTTTGAATATTTTTCTGAAGATCCGTACCTGACAGGGGTCTGCGCCTGCGAGATTACAAAAGGCGTACAGAATAGCCGTCCGGTTATTGTGTGCCCGAAGCACTTCGCGGCAAATGAGCAGGAGACATTCCGCCGCGGAAATGCAGGGAAAAATGTAGATGCAGTGGACTCAATCCTGACAGAAAGGGCACTTAGAGAACAGTATTTAAAGCCGTTCGAGATGTTAGTCAAAGATGCCGGGATCGCATGCATCATGACCTCCTTCAATAAGATCAACGGGTCATTTTCCGGCGGCAGCCATGACCTGTGCACACATATCCTGCGTGAGGAATGGGGATTTGAAGGGGCTGTTGTAACGGATTGGGGAGATATGGATATGGTTGTGGACGGCGCGGACGCTGTTGCGGCAGGAAACGATATCGTAATGCCCGGCGGTCCTCCGGTAATCCGCCAGATATTAAAAGGATACGAAGAAGGCAGAGTGACGAGAGAAGAATTGGAACAGGCAGTGCGTCATCTGCTGATTATGATAAAGAGAATCAGGCTGGCAGATTGATGGTTAGGGTAACGAGTAAATGTGATAATAGGATGTAGATGAAACAGGTAGGTATATGGAAGAAAAAATGTATCATACAGTGAAAAGTTCAGGAATCATGAATATCGTGGCAGGAGCATTTGCGATCGCAGTTGGGATTTCTGCGCTTATAAGTGGAATACGCCTTTGGCTTGCCCGTACTAAGATTCTTTTCTAAAGAAAGGAAAATAATGGAATGAAGCACATGGCAGAGATAAGAAATGACAACGGAATTTCTACATTATATGTAGACGGTCAACCCTTTCAGGCATTTGCAGGCGAGGTACATAATTCCGCTGCGTATGATCCGGAAAGGATGGAAATAGAAATCTGGGAGAAGATGGAGCAGAGTAATCTGAATACGCTGATTGTGCCGGTGTATTGGGAAACGCTGGAGCCGGAAGAAGGAAAGTTTGATTTCACCCTTGTGGATGCGCTTATAAAGCAGGCGGACAAATATAAAAAGAAATTGATCCTGCTCTGGTTCGGTCTCTGGAAGAACGCAGAGTCCGCTTCCCTGCTTTACGAACGTATGGCTGAAGCAGTTTCCGTGGTATCCGGGTTCCTATCCGTCCGGAGGACCGGTAGAGGATATGCTGTGGGTATGGAAAGCAGCGGCGCCTTCACTTTTTACCATCGGTCCGGACATCTATGTGCCATATGTCTCTGACATCATGAAGACGTACAGCCGGCCGGATAATCCGCTTTTAATCCCCGAAGTGCGGAAAGATGCAGTTACAGCTTCCTATGCCCTTTATGCATTCCTGCATTTTCATGCGTTATGCTATGCGCCTTTTGGAGTGGAAGATCTGTGGGCAGACCAGCCTTCGGATCTTTCGGCAGAAGTGATAGACGCTCTGAAACTGGATCCGCTTTCCTTTAATCTGAGCGGGACTAAAGAGACATTGGGCGAGGTGTACCGGCTACTGGAAGAGATCAGACCGCTGTACTTGAAATACCGTGGGACAGAACATATGAAGTGTTTTCTGAAACAGTCAGATGGAGAGCAGGGATGCTATCTGAAGTTTAAGAACTATGATATAGAAATACAGTATCTCCCGAGGACAGACGGTGCACCGGCAGCCGCAGGAGTCGTCTTTGAACTGGATGAAAATACGTTTCTGATCATAGGAATGATGTGCAGTATCCGTTTCCATACGAAACCCGGGGATCATAGGAGAGTAGACTTTCTCACAAAAGAAGCAGGGACTTTCCATGTTGGTAAATGGGTATGTGAGCAGAGACAGAACGGCGATGAAAAAATCGTATCAGTCTTATATAATATGCCGGGATGTTTTAGAATAGAGACATTTAAATACTAATTTTCTATACTTTAAAGAGAGATATACAGAGGACTGGAGTATGGCAAATTGTTTATTACAGCATTAGATGAAAAATGAAAACCGTCTGGAGATATTGTGTTAATCAGAGATGAGATGGCGGCATATGTAAACGGAGAGGAAGTTCCAATTTTTCCCAGGTAGTTTAATGTTTTATATCGGAAGTGAAAGAAAATGTTGTCTGTGTGACAGTTCGGGATTCTGGTTGCGGAATGGACAAAGAGACTGCAGAGAGCAAAAGTAAGTGTAATTCTAACAAAGCCAGAAAATAGATGCTATGGGAATACAGATTTTTATCTGATTTTGATAGAAAAAATGAATTTGTTAGGCAAAGTGGACGCATGGGATAATCTGATAAGAATTAAATCAGAAAGCATTGTACAGGAATTGATGGGAATGATACTGAAAGAATTTTGTGACAATGACGTAACATCCTCCCCACTTACTTTGTGACAATTATATAACGTCCTCTATACAGAAATATGCGGTTTTAAGCCATTTTCGTGGTAAAAAAGCCGCATATTTTTTGTAGCAATGACTTGACATCCTCGGGGGCGCTTCATCAAAAACTTCATCGTCTTCTTATTGAGCAAGGAGTACCTTTCCACGGAAGCAAATTTATGGGAACACTGGAAGATTTTTGGGAGCTAGGAGACAAAGCTTATGAGAGTATTGATGTTAAGGGGTATCTAAAGGTTCCATTTAGCAAGAATTCTAAGATTTATAACGACTTGACACCACAGGGAAGCATTGAGGAAAATAAGAGAATTACAGGAAGCACAAAAAGCACAAAAAGCTTCTGTAAAAGTAAATTATTAATATAAAAGGAGAAGTGCTATGGATAGGATTTTAAGTACATATAGTTATGGTATTTGTTTATTTTCAATGGAAGTTCTACAAGATTTTTTGAAAAAAGAAAAAATTAGGGAAACGCTGATTAATTAGCTTTGTTTTCAGCATTATCCCAGTTTGTCAAGTTTTTATAAAAACCAAGAGGATTTTTTCCTCATATACCTGTTATATCCTCTTGCTATTTATCCTTTTTTGAGGATATTTCCCCAAAATGGACACAGTTATACTGTGCACCCAACAAAGTCTTTTGTTCTGCCAGCTCTGCTACACATTAACAGATTTGCACTGGCAAACAACATATGGAATCGATGCATGTTTTTTGCGATTCCACGATATACAACTTTTGAGTATCCCATCTGTTTCTTTACAATGAGAAATGGATGCTCGACTTTACAGCGAACTGCGGACTTTTCATGTTCCATTTTTTTGTCCCAGTTAAGACCTTTAAAATCATCTGCCATTTTGAGGCTGGAAGGACGCTTATTTATTCGGAATTCAATCCTTGATTTCTTCTCGTCATCCTTAATTGCGGGTTGATTAACAGCTCCAAGATAACCGGAGTCACCATATACAACCTCATCATCTTCTCTGATAAGATTTGCAGTTTCTGAAACATCATGCATATTTGCAGATGTACCGGTTATTGTATGAACATACCCACTGCCTGCATCAACACCGGCATGTACCTTCATTCCGAAGTACCATTCATTGCCCTTCTTTGTCTGATGCATTTCAGGATCACGCTTGCCATTCTGGTTTTTAGTGGATTTAGGTGCTGCTATAAGGCTGGCGTCAACAATAGTGCCACCATGCATCATAAGGCCTGCTTTGTCGAGACGATTGTTGACATCAGCAAAAATCTTCTCACCAAGTTTATTTGCTTCAAGCATATGTCTGAACTTAAGCAATGTAGTTGCATCCGGTACTTGTTGTTCATTGAAATCTATATGCATAAATGAACGCATGGCGTAACTGTCGTAGATAGAATCCTCGATTCCTTCATCGGACAGATTAAACCAAATCTGCATGAGATACATGCGAAGCATGGTTTCAATACCAATAGGTTTGCGACCGCGCTTGTTAGCGAAATAATATGGGCGAATCATTTCTACCCAATATGACCATGGGATGATTTCTTCCATGGCATCAAGAAATTCCTCACGCTTGGTTTTCTTCTTGCGGTTGGAGTATTCCATGTCGGAAAATGTTAGTTGATTCATAGGTATACGACCTTTCAGTTGATACCTATATTATATCAAAAATCACAAGGAGATGCATGAATTAATCAGCGTTTCCTTAGATCAAAAAAATTATTACATAAATTTCAAAAGGATAAAAAATTATATTTAGCTATGCAAAAAGAAGGGATTTGGTTTCCTATTTCGAAAATAAATTCGGGACAACATCTTATTAAACTGGAAGGATATGATAATACATTTAATGATGAGTGGGAACAAAAGTTTGAGATTGAAGGATTTAATTTAAAAATAGAAGGTGGACTTTGGATTTCAGATATAGGTTCCTTCTATACATTCAATGAAGGTGAATTTTGTGGGGAAGCAATATCGTTTAAGACGGGGGATGGTGACATACAATATTCAGATTTTAAATATGATGTTCCTGCCGGAAAATACTTATTATCAGTAAAAGGTTTTTTGAGAAAGGAAAAAAAAGGATTTCCTAATCCAAATTCAGGATTTTTATTTTCTCTTGTAAAAGTTGATGAGTTTAGCGGATTTAAAAATCCAAGAGAGGACATTTACAATTTCAATGTGACTAATATGTAACACCTTATAAATTAGATACTAAGACTTCCCATACCTAAAATGGGGTTCGTACCTTGAAAATTCAATATTTCAGCTAACAAAATAGTAATTTATGCCATTGCAATCTCTGGGTGGAGTGCATTGCGCAGATATTCTGGTAATCTTGCTTCAAAATCAGCAGTAAAAGCAGTCAGTTGTTCGTCACTGAGCTTTAAGATTTCCTGAAGGCTTGCCATTAAGGCAGCCATCAGAATACCAAGTGATCTGTTGAAAGTAATATCTGCCATTTCATCGACAAGAAGGAAGAACAACTTCCCAAGCGTTCTCTGATCTTTATTTTGACGTTGCTCCATTGCAAGTAACATATATCTGGTAAACACAATGGCCACATGGGCTGTCAGTGCATCATAAGATAAGCTGTGGCATTCTCCAATCAGGTTCAGCATGGATTTACAGGTTTTGAAGAAAACCTCGATCTGCCATATGCCGATATCTGCATAACGCTCCAGCGGTAAAGGTAAGGATATGGCTACCAAGCAAGGTAATAGAAGATTGCAAGCGACGATATACTTTTTTGCGGTTCAGATGATACAGATATCCTCAAAGGGTACACCCATCCAGCTTTTTGTGCGTATTACGAGAAGCGTAAAGAAGAAGGTAAATCAGTATTATATATGGAATGTTAAAAAGTGGTATGGAGTACCAACTGCCAGCAGTGGAAAATGTTGGCGAAAATATATGATGAAAATGGCAGATATGTGATATTATTTTAAGCAGATGGAACGGTATTCGGACAATTTACGATAAAGTAAGGAGAGTGATATAATTAGAGATTTCTTGTTGTTTTTTAATGAGAACATCGTGATTGAGTACTCAGAAGATTTGTATAATGATTTTATCATGCAATTAGGTGGAAAAAGATTTGGACATGGGCTGTTTAATTCATTTTCAAAGGATAATGTAAAGAAATGGACAGAAATTGTCAGTGAAGCATATCCAGAATTCCAGAATTTGTTTAAAATTTTTGGTTATGATTGGCTTGGACGTTGTTTTGGAATTGATTTAAGGAAAAGTACATATGGAAATATTTTGATGTTTGAAATAGGAACTAATGATGTATTAGAAATTCCTTGTACATTTGACAAATTTCTTAATGAGGAAATTCCATTATATGCTGATGCATGTTTAGCAAAATCGTTTTTTGATGAATGGATGAATAATTTTGGTAAGTCGATTGTTTATGGAAGATGTGCTGGTTATAAAGTTCCGTTATTTTTAGGAGGAGAAGATATCGTAAATAATCTTGAGGATAGTGATATGGAAGTGTATTGGAGCGTACTAACGCAAGTAAAAAGTAGATTATAATTTTTAGTTATGTCTCCACTTAAGGACACAAATCACCTGAAAAATTACCAAGGTCTTTAAATTAATCGGAATGGCCCTCGCCGAAGGTGATGTTATCCATGTAGATTAATTTGAAGACTCTAGGGCGAAATTTGCCATCTGGGTGCATATAAGGATATCTAAAATTAAAACTGAATATTTAGTTCCAAAACGATAATATTAACGCACTTCTTTTAAAACAAATTTTGTTGTAAAGGAGGTGCGTTTTTATGCGTGTAAGAAAAATGAATCAAGTTGACGTGAAACTACATGATTTAACCAAAGTAAAATTGAAAAAATATCGGCTGAATTGGGAAGAAACAGGGAATCCGGTGCCGAGGATCCGAAACTGGATGGAGAGACTGGATTATCAGGCAGTTCAAAGAAGAGAATTGGCGAAGT
>OGOM01000734.1_pt1 | contig 29775 bp, 26 predicted proteins | sample 1552681 | NCBI WGS metagenome assembly OGOM01 (sample SAMEA2580188, study PRJEB22360) | human gut metagenome | biome: human gut; feature: human-associated habitat; material: faeces | place: Denmark | collected 2008/2010 | reverse complement strand
GTACAGAGTAGTTGAGGGATTTTGCAAACGTCTCGATGAAAGAACCGCAACCGGAAGAACAAGCCTCGTTGAGCTGTACGGAATCCACCGTCTGATTCTTGATCTTGATGCATTTCATATCCTGACCGCCGATGTCTAAGATACAGTCGACGCTGGGATCGAAGAATGCAGCGGCATAGTAATGTGCCACGGTCTCTACTTCACCGTCATCTAACAGGAAAGCGGCCTTCATCAGCGCTTCGCCGTAACCGGTGGAACAAGAGCGCACGATCTCCACACCCTCGGGCAGGAGAGAGTAGATCTCCTTCAGGGAACGGATCGCGGTCTTTAACGGACTTCCGTCGTTGCCGGAGTAGAAGGAATATAACAGGGATCCGTCCTCGCCCACCAGTGCGATCTTCGTGGTGGTGGAACCGGCATCGATACCGAGGTAGCAGTTTCCTTCGTAAGAAGCCAGATCTGCGGACTTTACATGATGTCCGTCGTGGCGTGTGCGGAAAGCATCGTATTCTGCCTGATCTTTAAATAACGGATCAAGACGTGCTACCTCGAATTCCATATGTATATCAGAGTTTAATTTCTCAAGCATGGAAGAGAGAGTGGTATTCTGTTCCGGTTTGCAGTTTAAGGCAGAACCGATCGCTGCATAAAGATGCGAATTGTCCGGCGTGATCGCATGCTCATCATCTAAGTTTAAGGTGCGGATAAATGCAACTTTTAACTCAGATAAAAAGTGGAGCGGACCACCTAAGAATGCAACGTGGCCGCGGATCGGCTTACCACAGGCAAGACCACTGATCGTCTGGTTTACCACCGCCTGGAAAATAGAAGCAGAGAGATCCTCTCTTGTGGCACCTTCGTTGATCAGAGGCTGGATGTCTGTTTTGGCAAAAACACCGCAGCGGGCTGCAATCGGGTAGATTGCTTTGTAATTTTTCGCATATTCATTCAGACCGGAGGCATCTGTCTGAATCAGGGAAGCCATCTGGTCAATAAAAGAACCGGTACCGCCTGCGCAGATACCGTTCATACGCTGTTCAACGTTACCGCCCTCAAAATAAATAATTTTTGCGTCTTCACCGCCGAGCTCGATCGCAACGTCTGTCTGTGGAGCATAGTGCTGTAAGGCGGTAGACACAGAGATAACTTCCTGTACGAAAGGAACATCTAAGTGCTTTGCAAGTGTAAGTCCGCCGGAACCGGTGATCATTGGAGCAACCTTCCGGTCACCGAGCTGATCGAATGCTTTCTGGATCAGAGAAGAAAGCGTTTCCCGTATGTTGGCAAAATGTCTTTCATAATCGGAAAAGAGCAGATTGTCATGCTCGTCGAGCACAGCAACCTTTACGGTGGTAGAACCGATATCAATTCCAAGTTTGTGAAGCGTATTATTTTCCATAATTTCCTCCAGTCAGTAACTCCGGAAAATCCGGATAATATATAAATAAAGTGGCTGTTTCTTCTTATTAAAAAGAATGCCGGGCAAAAGCCAAGCAAAGTACATTATACGACATGATTTTACAAAAGACAATGTGCAAATCGGGGAAAAATATAAACTTTTTATGAATAAAATCAGCCTGGATTGACAAAGCACAGGCATACGGATATACTGAAAAAAGTAGTGTTTTCAAAGAAAGGTTAGGGTTTTATCCGATGAACTGGTTAAATAAATTAGAACGTAAAATTGGTCGTTACGCTGTTCCAAACCTTATTATATGGCTGATCGGAGCCTATACGATCGGCTATGTATTCGGAACCGTATCGCCTGGTATTTTAAGCTATCTGACACTCAGTCCCTATCATATTTTACATGGACAGATCTGGAGACTGGTGACATGGGTGTTTATGCCGACAGAGTCCAATCTGATCTTCTTACTGATCATGGCATTGTTTTATTACCAGCTTGGCATGGCACTGGAACGTACCTGGGGAACCTTCCGGTTTAATGTCTATATTTTCGGTGGAATGATATTTACCGTGATCGGTGCATTTGTTCTGTACGGTATTTATTATGCAATGAATGCATCTGTAATTTCGCAGATGCCTGCACTGGCGGCACAGTTATCTTATTCGATTGCGTCGGGATTTTCCACAAACTATATCAATATGTCCATTTTTCTTGCATTTGCCGTGATGTATCCGGATATGCAGGTAATGCTTTACTTCATTATCCCAATCAAGATGAAATGGATGGCGATTGTTTATGCGATACTGACGCTTTATGAGTTTATTGTCAGTGGATGGGCCGGCAGAGTGGCAATCTTTATGTCCCTGCTCAATTTTATCATTTTCTTCTTTTCAACGCGGAATTTCAAACGTTATTCGCCGCATGAAATACACAGGAGACAGCAGTTCAAGTCCCAGATGCGTCAACCCAGACCGGGTTCCGGCATTACCAAGCACAAATGTGCGATTTGTGGCAGGACAGAACTTGATGATCCGAATTTAGAGTTCCGTTTCTGTTCAAAGTGTGACGGCAATTATGAATATTGTCAGGATCATCTGTTTACACATAAACATATTAAAAAAGGTTAAATAATATGACAGGCCGGATGGTATTTCAAAGCGAAATATCATCCGTTTTTTGAATGATGGCACAAAGAAGATTAGATTTTAGGTGTGATTTGTTTCAGGTTCTGTCAGAATAAATGCAGATAAAGGAGAAAAATACAATGATTCAGGATATATTTCCGATGCATCTTAGTAATGAATATCACAAAAAGGTACCACAGGCAGACAGTTTTCTTATGATCTTTAAAGATAACCGTATTCTGGCAAAAAATGATGGTCAGGTGTGTTATCTGACCTATAAAGAACTTTCTGAAATCTGTCGTGGGATGGGAAAGGAAATCCCTGCATGCGTTTATCTTTTTTCCATCGGGGAGGATGATTATTTTCTGACAGATCCGGGGGAAGGGATAGAGGTGCTGGGATTTGTATACTATAAAATGTTTGAGACACGCACCATGCAGCCGAAAGAGCGGGTGCTTGCAGCTGCGACCGCATGGCATCTGTATGTCTGGTACCGCGATAATGCCTATTGTGGGAGATGTGGGCATAAACTGGTACATAGTGAAAAACTCCGGATGCTTTCATGTCCGGACTGTAACAACATGGTTTTCCCGAAAATAGCACCGGCAGTGATCGTGGGCGTGACAAACGGCAGAAAAATCCTCATGACAAAATATGCAAACCGTGAATATAAAAGATATGCACTGATTGCCGGATTTACCGAAATCGGTGAAACTGCGGAGGAAACGGTGGCGAGGGAAGTGAAGGAAGAGGTTGGGCTTTCCGTAAAAAATATCCGTTATTACAAGAGTCAGCCTTGGGGATTTGACAGTAATCTTCTTCTTGGCTATTTTTGTGAACTGGATGATGAGGGAGATGTGATAAGACTGGATGAGGAGGAACTTGCCTGCGCAGAATGGGTTGATTTTGAGGATGTCCCGGATGATCCGGAGGGACTTAGTCTGACACGGGAAATGATGCTCTGTTTCCGGGATATAATGAACGCAAGTGAGTCAACATGCTTGCATGATTGACGAACGGTGAATTGGATCATGTGCCGGTTTTGCACATGATACGATGAAAGAATACGGTAGATTTTAAAAGACAGGGAAAACTGGTATGCAAAATTATACCAAATACGAAAAATGTCTTGACACTCCAACAAAACCACTGTATTATTACAGTAATACAAAAATGAAAGATTTACGGATGGAAAACTTAAGATTTCTTAATATTTGCTTAAGTGCCTTTTTTTGGCAAATGGATAATGATACAATCACCGTAAATCGAATTAAGAAAAGGGAGAAATAAAAATGGGTGACAAGACAAAACCGAAAAAGGGAAAGAAAAAAGTAGTTATTATTGTGCTTGTGGTTCTGGTCGTTGTAGCTGCGATCATTGGAAGTTCAGTAAAGAAAATGACAAGCCAGGTAGCAACAGCAGTCAATACAGTAGAGGTGGAGCCGGTACAGAAGAGAGATTTATCTGATACGATTTCATTAAAAGGTACTGTATCGGGTATCACGAAGAATAATGCAACTTCAAAAGCGTTAGCAGAAATCACAGCAGTTAATGTTCAGGTCGGAGATATTGTAAAAGAGGGAGATGTATTATGTACATTAGATTCCTCTACGATTCAGGATCAGATTGCGGATCTCGAAAAAAATATGTCTGATACAAATGCGACAGACAGTATTAATTCACAGCAGACAGCAGAAACAGTCAGTCGTGCAAAAGAAGATCAGCAGACACAGCTTGCAGCTGCACAGAAAGCAATTGATGATGCAAAGGATGCTTATAACGCACAGAGTATTATGTGGGATAAGAGTGAAGATAAATCGGATGCAGAATTTCAGTCTTTGTTAGCTGCACAGAAAGCAGTTACTACTGCTGAGGAAGATTACCAGAAAGTTCTTGAGACTACAAACCGTGCGATTGCGGACGCACAGCTTGCCGTAGAACTGGACAAATATAAAACAACAGATTCGACATCCAAAGATAAACTGACAGATTTAAAAGAACAGTTAGAAGATTGCAATATTACAGCACCTTGCGGTGGAGTTGTGACGGCAGTCAATGTTTCTGTCGGAGATGTTAATGCAGATTCAAAAACACCACTTGTAACGATCGAAGATACCAGTTCTTTAAAAATGGTGGCAACTGTGGAAGAAGCTGATATTTTAAAGATTGAAGAGGGAATGAAAGCAACTGTAACAGCGGATGCCATGGGAGATGAGACCATTAATGGAACTGTGACCAGAGTGGTACGTGTCAAAGGACAGTCCACGGGATCTGACGGACAGACAACATCCGGAGGATATTCCGTAGAGATATCTTTAGATAACAAAGAATTACTTGTCGGTATGGAAGTAAAAGCAAAAGTCATGATCAAGGAAAAAGGTGAAGTATTAGCGATTCCTTATGATCTTGTCAAGACGGATGATGACGGAAATACATACGTACTTGTTGCAGAGGCAAATGCAGACGGTTCTGCTACAGCGGTGAAGAAGAATATCACAGTTGGTGAAGAAGTAGATTACTATACGGAAGTAACCGGTGGAGATCTGGCAGAAGGAGATAAATTAATTTATGATTACTCCGGAACGGTGACAGAAGGACAGCAGTTTACACCAGAACAGATGTATTCCGAGCAGGATATGGGAACAGGCGCATCTACAGATGAAACCTCAGATGCAGAAGGTATGAGCACCAGCGTGGAGGGAAATGAGTAGTGAGTGAACCAGTAATCCGAATGGAAAATATCGTTAAGACATATTATTTGGGAAAACCAAATGAACTTGAAATTTTACATGGAATCAACCTTACCGTAAATAAAGGGGAATTTGTTTCCATCGTCGGTGAATCCGGTTCCGGTAAGAGTACACTTATGAATATTATAGGAGTCCTCGACCGCCAGACACAGGGAAATTATTATCTGGAGGGACAGGATGTCAATGGAATGTCGGATGAAGTACGGAGTGCGATCAGAAACCGCAGGATTGGTTTTGTATTTCAGAACTTTAATCTCCTTCCGAGAGCCAATGCATTAAAAAATGTTATGGTTCCATTACTATATGGAGAGGAACATTCCAAAAACGGAAAAGAACATGCCATGGAAATGCTCAAAATGGTAGGAATGGAAGACCGTGCGGATCACAGACCAAACGAACTTTCCGGTGGTCAGAAACAGCGTGTTGCGATCGCCCGTGCCATGATCAATGATCCGGCGATCATTCTTGCGGATGAGCCGACCGGAGCACTTGATTCTAAGACAGGTCATATGGTCATGGACTTATTCCATAAGCTTCATGAGGAGCAGGGAAAAACAATTGTTCTGATCACACACTCCCAGGAACTTGCGCAGGAGACAGAGCGTATCGTTACTCTGTTAGATGGACAGATCGTGGCAGATAATGGAGGTGAGCATTAATGTTTTGGGAAAATATCAAAGAGGCGGTCACGAGTATTTCCAGCAATAAGATGCGTTCCCTGTTAACAATGCTCGGAATCATCATCGGTATCAGCTCAGTGATCATTATCACAACGATCGGTGGTTCCATACAGAGTACACTGACGGCAACCATGAATTCCCTTGGCGGAAATATGGTACAGGCGTATGTGGAAGCACGTTATCCGGAAAATGATGAGGACTGGGCTACCTGGGAACAGCCGGAGATGACAGACAGTGATTATGTTACACAGGATATGATCGATGGATTGATTGAAAAATATCCGGATGAGGTAACAGGTGTTGCAGCACAGAACTATCTTGGTTCAGGAACCATTAAAGATGATGCTGATTCCAAGAATTATGCAAATGTCAATATTGATGGTATCACACCGGAATATTTAGAGTATATGAAACTGGAAATGCATGCCGGAAGAAATCTGACAAAGGCAGATAATCAGGGGAAAAAGAGAGTATGCCTGATTGCAGATACGATGGCAGAGAGATATTTTGCAGGTAAAGATCCGATCGGTGAAACACTTTCTGTTGCAACATCGGATGGCGGAATTTTTGATTTTGTTGTAGTTGGCGTTTATGTATATAACCAAGCATTATTTGGAAAAGTGGACACGTCCATACCGGAAAAAGACCGTGTAACAGAATTGATGATCCCTCTTCAGACCTGTTTTAAACTGCAGGGGACTGACAGGACTGGTTATGATTATTTTAATCTTATGATCGATCCTCTTGCAGATGTCAATCAGGCAACAACGGATGTTTTATCTTATTTTGATGAGATGTATGCAAACAACAAAAATTTCCACGTCAGTGCATACAATATGGCATCTGATCTTGGCATGATCAATACGGTACTCAACGTGATCACGATCGCGGTTTCCGGTATTGCAGCGATTTCACTGATCGTGGGTGGTGTCGGCGTTATGAATATCATGCTGGTGTCCATCACGGAGCGTACAAGAGAGATCGGTGTCCGTATGGCGCTTGGTGCCAAAAGACGTACCATCCGTATGCAGTTTGTCATAGAGGCGATCATGCTCTGTCTGATCGGAGGTATCATCGGTATACTGATTGGTATAGGAATCGGGGCACTGCTTGGAAAAGTGGCAGGATTTGTCATTCAGAATATGTACTCTCAGTATGCAAATTATATTATTATGACGGTGCATCCTTCTGTAACGGCGATCATGCTTTCACTGTTCTTCTCTATGCTGACCGGTGTATTTTTCGGATATTATCCGGCGAACAAGGCTTCAAAGATGGAAGTCATCGATGCATTGCGCTATGAGTAAGTACGGAGAAGAGAATCTGGGCGGAAAGTTTTAAATGAATACAGATAAATAGATAGAAAAGAAAAAGTACTGTATATGACAAAAAAGAAAAATGTCAGTATACGGTACTTTTTTTGTAACAGATTTTCCGGATCGGTATTTCCGGGCATGGTACATGCGCCTTCCCACATAGAATACAAAAAGAAATATTGTAAAGTATAGCATTCATGCATGATTGCGATGCGAAGATGTTATGCAATATCAATAATCGGGATGGAAGGGAAAAACATGAACCATAACAAAAAGAAAATTTTAAAAGTGACGGCACTGTTTGTTTTTATGTTCTTTTTAGGCTGGGGCGCAGGTTCGCTGCAGAAACAGCAGATGAAAAAAACAGTGGAGACAGTGTCTGTCCAGAATCAGGCAGATAACTGGGGACTGGGCTTTGGAGCGGAGGGAACCCAGCCGACCGGCAATGTGACAGCGGATGAATTAAAAAAATACAACGCATGGTATGTAGGCGATAAAAATAAAAAGACAATTTACCTGACCTTTGACTGCGGGTATGAAAATGGAAATACAGAACCGATCCTGGATGCATTAAAGAAACACAATGCAAAAGCGACCTTTTTTGTCGTGGGACATTTCCTTGAGTCAGCGCCGGATATCGTAAAGCGCATGACGGAAGAGGGGCATGCCGTTGGCAATCATACTTATCATCACCCGGATATGTCATCCATATCGGAGCTGGTTTCATTCCAAAAGGAAATCGATGATGTCGCATCGTTATACCAGTCGATCACGGGCAAAGAAATGATCAAATATTACCGTCCGCCACAGGGAAAATACAGCACGGAAAATCTAAAGATGGCAAAAGAACTCGGATACAATACATTTTTCTGGAGCCTTGCCTATGTGGACTGGAATGTCGATAACCAGCCGACGAAGGAGGAAGCATTTGATAAACTGCTGACCAGGATCCATCCGGGAGCAATCGTTTTGCTGCACAGCACTTCAAAGACGAATGGGGAGATCTTAGATGAACTTTTGACAAAATGGGAGGAGATGGGATATACATTTGCACCGCTTTCGGAACTGATCGCAGAATCCTGACAGAAAAGATCGGGGAAAAATACAAAGGATATGGTGGATAAGACTTGTTTGATGACGAGCGGGAAGGTATAATGGACATAAAGTGCCATGAAAAATGAACAGTTTTCTTAAAATCAGGGAAGAAGATTGTGACTGATAAATGAGCGGCAGGTAAGGATAAGGATGTTATGAAAAGAGCAAAATTAAAAATAGAAATATTGACGGTAATTTTTTGCAGTCTGATATTTGCATTTTCAGAAAAAAACAACAGCATTTATGCGGATGAAGTCCTAACGGATATGGAATTGCCGACAGGACGGCTTTTATTTGAGGAAGAAACCGAAGAGGCGGCTGACGAGGATTATGAATCCATAGAAGAAAGTGATATTGCCGAACAGTCTTTGCTTCGAACGGCAGACATAGCAGCGGACGACTGGAACAAGTATGGAAGCGATTACTTTTATGATCAGTTATCGGACGAAGAAAAAGCGTACTGGAATGCCTTAGATGTCATCTGTGAAAAGTACCTGACGACGGAAACGGATGCTGTGACGACAAAGTCGGGGGCATATCGGATGCAGGCAATTTCTGGAAGCACACTTGCGAAGGCACAGCAGAAAAATGTACTGTTGATGTTTCGGTATTCAAATCCACAATATTATTTTTTGAATGCGACAGTTTATACAATTTCATATTCAAATGATACAATTTCTCTGGTATTCGGTATTTATCCTGCGTTTGAAAACGGTACAGACCGGATGGAAAAGACGGAAAAAGTAAAGGAACAGGTGGATGCCTGGCAGGAGCAGATCGATCAATGCAGTAAAGATTATGAAAAGGTTAAAAAGATACATGATCTGATCTGTGAAAAAGTGTATTATAATCAGGCTCTTGTGAATAGCGATTTTGCAACGGAGAGTACAGAATATTCACAGTCTGTGTACAGCGTTTTCTGTACGGATAAGACTGTCTGTGCCGGATATGCCCAGTCATTTGCAATGATGTGCAATGGCTCAGGAATCGATACGGCGGTGGTGACGAGTTCCAACCATGAATGGAATAAAGTAAAAATATGTAGCTCCTGGTATAATGTGGATTGTACATGGGATGACCAGAGTGATGGTTATTATTATAATTTTTTTGTGAAAAGTGATGAGTTTTATGATACATACAGCAGCTGGTCGAAAACATGTCATACAGAAGAAGATTATTGGGAGGGGTATTTGCCGGTATGTACATTAGATAGTGGAGCTACGCAGACAGATCCTGGAAAAATCCCGATAGAAGGTCATACAATTGTGACAGATGCAGCGGTAGCAGCATCCTGTGAGGCGACCGGTCTCACAGAGGGAAGCCACTGCAGTGTCTGTGGGGAAATATTGACAGAACAGACAGTGATTCCGGCAACAGGGCATACACCGGTAAAAGATGCAGCGGTAGCAGCAGCCTGTGAGACGACCGGTCTTACGGAAGGAAGTCATTGCAGTGTGTGTAAAACAGTGCTTGTGGCACAGAAAGTAATTCCGGCAGCCGGTCATAAGTGGAGTGAGTACAGAGAGAGCGGAAAAGTGAAACGGAAATGCAGCGTCTGTGGAAAGACGGAAACGGTACGAACCCTTCCGAAAGTAAAGATGGTCCAGCTCTCAAAGACTTCCTATACCTATGACGGAAAGTCACATATGCCGACTGTAAAAGTGACAAACAGTGCCGGAAAGAAGTTGAAAGAGGGAACGGATTATAAAATAAAGAAGCCGTCCGGGCGGAAAAATGCCGGTATTTATACGGTCACGATTGAAATGAAAGGTGATTACACCGGAAAATACCGGAAGACATTCCAGATCATACCGAAAGGAACCGCTATTTCCGGTGTAAAGGCAAAGAAAAAAGCATTTTCGGTGTCCTGGAAGAAGCAGGCAAAACAGACAAGTGGTTACCAGATCCAGTATGCAGTGGATGCGAAATTCAAAAAGTCGGTTGTGACAAAGAACGTCAATAATACCAAAAAGGTAAAACTGGACGTTTCAAAATTAAAAGCAAAAAAGAAATATTACATACGCGTCCGCACCTATAAGACTGTAAAAGTGAATGGAAAATCAAAAAAGATCTATTCGGGCTGGTCTAAGGTAAAAGCAGTCACTACAAAGAAATAACAAAGATATACCGATCCATTTTACAAAATGCGATATAAGTATAAATAAAAAACGGGAGAAAGAGAAAATGGCAGACAACAGTTTAAAAATCAGTTACAAGATATATTTAGAGGCGGAGGATATTTCACAGTCACGGATTTCTTCTACGGCATCTTATGTAAGCAATCTGTTTAAGAATTGCACCAATTCCTATTTACAGAAAGCGGAAGTGGACAATGAGAGCGACATGGATGATTTTACGCTTCGTCTGTATATTGACGAAAAGGTAGAGGAAGAAGCGTGCAGTTCACCGGAATGTGCAGAAGGTTTTCTGGAAAATATCGCAGAATTTTTAGATGCGGTTGCAGCAGCACATTCCTATCTGGATATGGAGGGAAGTTTTTCCATTTCCTATCATGGAGTAGAGGATACATTCCGGTTCCGTTCTGAGGCAGGAAGCGATCTGTGCGATATTGAATAAAAACCGAAATAAGAAGGATATAAAAATACCGGCTTGCAAAATCAGATAAAATCTGAGGCTGCAGGCCGGTATTTTTATATCCGTTTCTTTCTATTGTTTATTGTTTGTCTGATTCATCCGGTGGAAAGTCCGGTTTTTTTATGTAAACTTTCTCAATCCGGTTTTTGTCCATCTGTTCGACGCGGAGAAGCACATTGTCATCTGTGATGATGATCTCATTTTTTTCCGGCAGATGATCTAAGAGACCGAGCAGATATCCGCCGATCGTATCATAATCTTCGGAACTGAAATTAAGATCTAACTCATCGCAGAGATCCTGCAGGTTGGTGGAACCGGAAACGATAAATTCGCGGTCGTTAAGCGGCAGGATCGGATCTTCTTCATCCGTGTCGTATTCATCACGGATCTCACCCACGATCTCCTCTAAGAGATCCTCAAGCGTGATAAGACCGGCCGTTGCACCGTACTCGTCAAGTACGATTGCAAGGGAGATAGATGACTTACGCATCTCAATAAAAAGTTCTGCGGTATTTTTGTGCTCAAAAGTAAAATAAGGTTCACGCATGATATCCCGCACGGAAAAATGCTCCTTGTCCTTGCAGAGGAGAAGATCTTTCATGTTCAGGATACCGATGACGTTATCGGTCGTATCCTCATAGACAGGAAGTCTGGTAAATTTGTCTTCCTGAAAAATATCAATCAGTTCGTCATAAGTATTATTTACATTTGCAAAAGTCATATCAGGTCTTGGAATCATAACTTCCTTTGCCTGCGCATCACCAAAATCAAACAGATTGTTGATCATCTCATGTTCTTCTGATTCGATGACACCGTTTTCTTTGCTGACATCCACGATGGTACGGAGTTCTTCCTCTGTCATCTGATTGTTGTTTGCCTTTGGATCCATATGCAGTAAAAATAAAAAGCCCATGGAAAACTGATTTACCAGAAAAATCACAGGAGTCAGTATTTTCATAAGAAAACCGATGATACCGGAATAGGCGATCGAAATCTGATCCGCATAAAGTGTCGCAAAAGTTTTTGGAGAAATCTCACCAAAGACGAGGATCAGAAACGTAAGGATACCGGTTGCAATACCTGCGCCGACGCTGCCCCAAAGCTTGATTGCAAGCGTGGTTGCCAGTGAGGAGGCGGAGAGATTGACGATATTGTTGCCGATTAAGATCGCGCTGAGCATCTTGTGGGAGTCGTCGGTAATACGAAGTACCCGTTCGGCGCGTTTGTTTCCGTCATCTGCGAGTGTACGCATCCGGATTTTATTTACGGTCGTAAGAGCCGTCTCTGCGGATGAAAAAAAAGCAGAGAAAATTAATAAAATAATTAGAAAAATAATCTGTGATATGGCACTTGCGTCCACGAAAATTCACCTCATTAAAATATAAAATTTTCCGGCACTATAGCAAAAATAGCGCCGGAATGTTTAAAATTTATCATATATTATATCGGAAAGAGGATTATTCGTCAATACTGTAATTCGGAGCCTCTTTGGTGATGTGAATGTCATGTGGATGACTCTCACGGAGAGCTGCTGCGGAGATCTTAACGAATTTGCTCTTCTCTTTCAAGTCCTCGATGGTCGGGCAGCCACAGTAGCCCATACCGGAACGGATACCGCCGACTAACTGGAATACAGTGTCTTCCACGGAACCTTTGTATGCAACACGTCCTTCAACGCCTTCCGGAACCAGTTTCTTCGCACCTTCCTGGAAGTAACGGTCTTTACTGCCGTTTTCCATGGCTGCAAGAGATCCCATACCGCGGTATACTTTGTATTTTCTTCCCTGATACAGTTCAAAAGTCCCCGGAGCTTCGTCACATCCTGCAAACATGCTGCCCATCATACATACATTGGCACCGGCAGCGAGAGCTTTTGTCATGTCTCCGGAATATTTGATACCACCATCTGCAATGATCGGAACACCGAACTCTTTTGCAGCGTTGTAGCAGTCCATGATAGCGGAAACCTGAGGAACACCGATACCTGCAACGATACGGGTGGTACAGATAGAACCAGGTCCGATACCGACTTTGACTGCGTCAGCACCTGCTTTGATCAGATCGCGTGTTGCATCACCGGTAGCAACGTTTCCTGCGATGACCTGCAGATCCGGGTAGGCAGTTTTGATCTTTTTGACTGCCTCTAAGATATTTTTGGAATGTCCATGTGCAGAGTCAACAACGATCACATCAACGTGCGCTTTTACTAAAGCTTCTACACGTTCCATCATGTTTCCTGTGATACCGACACCGGCACCGCAGAGCAGACGGCCTAACTCGTCTTTGGCAGAGAGCGGATATTTGATCTGTTTTTCAATATCTTTGATCGTGATCAGTCCTTTTAAGTGGAAATCCTTATCTACGATCGGAAGTTTTTCTTTTCTTGCTTTTGCGAGGATCTTTTTTGCTTCCTCTAAAGTGATGCCCTCCGGAGCTGTGATCAGATTCTCGGAAGTCATGCTTTCACTGATCTTTTTGGTAAAATCTGTCTCAAATTTTAAATCACGGTTTGTGATGATACCGACTAATTTGCCACCTTCGCAGATCGGCACACCGGAGATGCGGAATTTGCGCATCAGATCTTCGGCATCCTGTAATGTATGATCCGGGGAAAGGTAAAATGGATCCGTGATAACGCCATTTTCAGAACGCTTTACCTTATCTACCTCATCGGCCTGTGCCTGGATCGACATGTTTTTGTGGATAATACCGATACCGCCCTGTCTTGCCATTGCAATGGCCATTCTGTGTTCTGTAACGGTATCCATGGCAGCGCTCATCATAGGAATATTTAAAACGACCTTTTTTGTAAGATGCGTTGTCAGATCAATCATGTTTGGTGTAACTTCTGAATACTGTGGAACTAATAACACATCATCAAAAGTAATACCTTCACCAATAATTGTTCCCATTTTATTTTCCTCACTTTCTTCTTATTGAATTGTATGAAAAAGATATATTAGTTTCTGTATCATAGCAAAAAAAAAATACTCTGTCAATGAGATATAAGTGTGAATTTATAAAAATAGATATATATTAGAAATAATAATAAAACGTGCGAAAAAACCTTATAGAAATTATGGTTCACAAATGATTTGATGTGTGATATGATGGCTTTAGGCGACGGGGCCAGAGCACAGGCATACGTCGCCCATTTTTTACCTAAATAAAAGAGAACATCACAGATAAAATATGTTATTCTGTGAAAAAAGAAGAGAAGAAAAAGGGGGAAAATTATGGAGTTTCGTCCCTGTATCGACATCCATAACGGAAAAGTTAAACAGATCGTTGGTGGAAGTTTAAAGGATGCCGGAGACCAGGCAGCGGAGAATTTTGTGGCGGAGCAGGATGCCGCTTATTTTGCAAAGCTGTATCAGAAAGAAGGAATCAAAGGAGGGCATATTATTCTTTTGAATCCGGTGAGCAGTGAGTATTACAAAGCGACGCGTGAACAGGCAGAACATGCACTGCGGGCATATCCCGGCGGACTTCAGATCGGTGGTGGAGTTACAGCGGAAAATGCAAAAGAGTTTCTGGATGCCGGAGCGAGTCATGTGATCGTTACTTCGTATGTGTTCCGGGATGGAAAGATCAATTATGATAATTTAAAACGCTTAAATGCTGCAGTGGGACGGGAGCGTTTAGTGCTTGATTTAAGCTGCAGAAAAAAAGAAGATACCTATTATATAGTGACAGACCGATGGCAGGAGTTTACAGATGAAGAGGTCAGCACCGTACTATTGGACGAACTTTCATCCTATTGTGATGAATTCTTGATCCATGCTGTGGATGTCGAAGGAAAAGCAAAAGGGATTGAAAAGGAACTGGTAAAGATGCTCGGCGAATGGGGAAAGATACCGGTCACTTATGCCGGGGGCGTTGGCAGTTTTGAAGACCTTTTGGAACTGAAGAAACTGGGGAATAACAGATTGAATGTGACCATTGGAAGCGCACTCGATTTATTTGGAGGGCCGATGGCTTACGATAAAGTGTTGCAGTATATGAAGAAGGAGTGATTTTTGATGAGCAGGTATACGAAACAGGATATTTTTAATATGGTAGAGGAAGAGGATGTGGAATTTATCCGTCTGCAGTTTACGGATATGTTTGGAACTTTAAAGAATGTGGCGATCACGTCCAGTCAGTTAGAGAAAGCATTAAGTAATGAATGTATGTTTGACGGTTCGTCCATTGAGGGATTTGTCCGTATTGAGGAGTCGGATATGTATCTGTATCCGGATCTTGACACGTTTGTAATTTTCCCGTGGCGTCCGCAGCAGGGAAAGGTTGCAAGGATCATCTGTGATGTTTATACATCGGAGAGAAAACCTTTTGAGGGTGATCCGCGTTATATCTTAAAGAAGGCAGTGGAAGATGCAACGCAGATGGGATATCGTTTTGATGTCGGACCGGAATGTGAATTTTTCTTGTTTAATCAGGATGAGGATGGGCAGCCGACCACGATCAGCACGGAGCGTGCCGGATATTTTGATCTTGGACCGATCGATCTTGGTGAAAATGCGAGACGTGATATGGTGCTGACGTTAGAGGATATGGGATATGAGATTGAAGCTTCCCATCATGAGGTTGCACCGGCACAGCATGAGATCGATTTCCGTTATGATGAGGCGGTCAAAACAGCAGACAATATCATGACATTTAAACTGGCTGTCAAAACGATCGCAAAACGTCATGGAATGTTTGCAAGTTTTATGCCAAAGCCGAAATTTGGAATCAACGGTTCCGGTATGCATGTGAATATGTCACTCTGCAAGGACGGAAAAAATATTTTTGACGATCCGGACGGCGAGTTAGGACTCAGCAAAGAAGCATACTGGTTTATCGGCGGTCTGATGAAACATATGAAAGGAATGGCGGCGATTACCAATCCGCTTGTCAATTCCTATAAGCGTCTGGTTCCGGGATATGAGGCACCAATCTATATTGCATGGTCTGTGACAAACCGCAGCCCACTCATCCGTATTCCGGTTACAAGAGGCGAGGGTACAAGGGTGGAACTCAGATGTCCGGATTCCGCAGCCAATCCGTATTTGACACTTGCGGTGTGCTTACAGGCAGGACTTGATGGTATCCGGAATCAGATTGAGCCGCCGGCAGCAGTGACGGAAAATGTTTTTGAGATGCGTATGTCACAGAAAAATAAACTCGGTATCGAGGAACTTCCGGCTGACCTTGGAGAGGCACTTGCAGAATTTGAAAAAGACGAATATTTACAGAACGTGCTGGGCAGACACGCGACGGAAAAATATATTGAGGCCAAAAAATCGGAATGGGCAGATTATCGTGCGCAGGTTTCCGATTGGGAGATCAATAATTACCTGTATAAAATCTGATATAGGAATGAAGGGGAAAAGATTTGACAAACATTATCGTTGCATTTCCGAAACAGGATACTGCGCGTAATATCAAAAAGATCCTGATGCAGAACGGTCATCATGTGGATGCCGTCTGCACGACAGGCGCCCAGGCTTTACAGAATGCAAATGAACTGGACGGAGGGATCATGGTATGTGGTTACCGTTTTGTGGATATGATGTATACGGAATTACATGAATATCTCCCCCCTCAGTTTGAAATGCTGCTCGTGGCATCACCGGGAAACTGTGGTGAGCGTGATGTTGAAAATCTGGTCTGTTTATCGACGCCGCTAAAGATCAATGAACTGCTCCAGACCGTTGAAATGATGGAATACACGATTACACGCAGACGGAAAAAGGCAAGACAAAAACCGAAGGAGCGGTCGGAGAAAGAGATGAATCTGATCAGTGAAGCAAAAGCACTCTTGATGGAACGTAACAACCTGACAGAGGAGGAAGCTCATCGCTATATGCAAAAGAGAAGTATGGATAACGGGACGGGACTGACAGAGACTGCCCAGATGATACTTAGTTTACTTACATAAGAATAACAAAAAATGCCGACCAGGAATGGACGGCATTTTATAATTCATAGGATTCGGGTGTCAAAAGGTGGTTTTCAATTTTGGGTCTGTCAAATTGCACAAAACCGAACTTGTTTTGTTCCGTTGTCCGAAAATAAGAAAAACTAAGTATGCCTGAATCAGTTTTTCACAGAGTGACGTAAACGGCATTCAACGAGCCTTCCATGGCTCGTGAAGCCTTGTTCTGCCGTCCGTGGCAGAACATTACTGTAAATAGACAGGCATACTAAGATTTACTAATTTTCTACTAAAGTCACAAAAACAGTCCCGGCTTTGTGCAATTTGCCAGCAGCTAAGTTGTGAGCCACCTTTTGACACCCTAATCTTCATAGGAAATTGCGTCCTATGAATTATAAAGTATTAGTGTTGATAAAACATTTCAAGAGAATCCATCCTTGCGCTCATATTTGTAAAAAGGGCATCCACAAGAGTTACAGCAGCCATGGACTCCACAACGACCACGGCGCGTGGAACGATGATTGGATCATGGCGGCCTTTGATGCTCACATCAATTTCTTCCCCATCTTTATTGACAGTCTGCTGGGGGGCAGAGATGGATGGTGTAGGTTTGATCGCGGCGCGCAGGATAATGTCACTTCCGTCGCTCATTCCGCCTAAAATACCTCCGGCATGGTTGGTCGTTTTGACCGGCCTGCCGTCAGCGCCGATGCGGAAGGCGTCGTTATTGTTTTTTCCGGTTGCTTTCGCAACGTCAAATCCGTCACCGATCTCAAAACCTTTTACTGCACCGATCGACATGACTGCTTTTGCGAGATTCGCATTTAATTTTTCAAAGACAGGATCGCCAAGTCCGGCGGGAACACCCTGGATGATACATTCCACAACACCACCGGAGGAATTCTGTTCGGCGATGCAGGCATTTAAATAATTTTCTGCGTTTTCCGCAGCGTCGGCATCCGGCATGTAGAGCGGATTTTCATTGATCTGTGCGGCATCAAAATTCTGTGATGAAATACTGATCGGCCCGATGGAACGGGTGTAAGTCAAAAATGTGATGCCGAGCTGGTTTAATATTTTGACAGCGATCGCACCGGCTGCAACACGTCCGATCGTCTCGCGCCCGGAGGAACGTCCGCCGCCGCGGTAATCGCGGAAACCGTATTTCTGGTCGAAAGTATAGTCCGCATGTCCCGGACGGTAATAGGACGCAATCTCACTGTAATCTTTGGATTTCTGGTTCTGATTGTACACGACAAGAGAGATCGGCGTACCGGTTGTTTTTCCCTCAAACACGCCGGATAAAATCTCGACTGCGTCATCTTCTTTCCGCGGGGTGGTAAACTTTGACTGACCCGGTTTCCTGCGGTTTAAAAATTTCTGGATATCATTTTCATCAAGAGGCAGTCCGGCAGGACATCCATCCACCACAACGCCGAGTCCCTTCCCGTGGGATTCGCCCCATGTTGTAATTTTAAAAATTGTACCGAATGATGAACCAGCCATGAAATATTCCTCCTGAAAATGTGTATTATAAGATTATATATCTTAATCATTATAAAAGATTTCTCTTTTCGTGACAACAGGAATATGTTAAAATGGGAAAAGCGCTTAAAGGCAGGAAAACTGATAGCAGGGATGAAAATATATGAAGGAACAATATGAGGTAAAAAGATTAGATAGACCGGTCGACTGGACGGTGGATGTGCCGGGATCTAAGAGCATGACAAACCGTGCACTTTTGATGGCAGCTTTATCGGATGGTGAAGTGAAGTTAGAAGGAGTGCTGTTTTCTGATGACTCAAGGCATTTTCTGGAGAGTCTGGTATCTTTGGGGTTTATGGTAGATATCAATGAGTCGGAAAAGGCGGTTACTGTTTTAGGTTGTGGTGGAAATATTCCCAAGAAACAGGCAGTGATCAATGTCGGAAGTGCCGGGACAGCCGCCCGTTTTCTGACGGCAATGCTTGGTTTTTCCGACGGGGAATATACGATTGAAGCTTCAGAGCAGATGAAAAAAAGACCGATGCAGGAGTTATTTTCACTGCTCACCGGAGTTGGTGCGAATATCACTTATCTGGAAACAGAAGGGCATCTGCCGGTGAAGATTTGTGGACGGAGAAATCCAAAAGCCGGCGCAGATCAGTCAAAGGCAGATGGAAACCCACTGCAGTTGCCACTTGACATCAGCAAAAGCACTCAGTTTTTGAGTGCACTTTTGCTTATCTCACCGATGATACCGCAGGGATTAGACATCCACATCACAAGTGAGAAAACAGACGGTTCCTATATCCGCATCACAAGAAAAATGTTAGCGGATGCGGGTGTGGAGGTAAAATATGGCGGAAAAAATTATCGGATTGATCCGAAAGCCGTCTATCAGAAAAAACATTATCAGATCGAACCGGATGTTTCGGCAGCGTGTTATTTTTATGCGGCAGCTGCGATCACAGGCGGCAGGGCACTTGTAAAACATGTACACAAGGACAACAGCCAGGGCGATATGAAATTTCTGGATGTGCTTGCGCGGATGGGCTGTACCGTCACAGAAAAAGCAGACGGGATTGAAGTGACCGGACCGGCTGAAGATACCTTAAAAGGAATCGAGATCGATATGAACGATTTTTCAGATCAGGCGCTGACGCTTGCTGCAATCGCACCGTTCTGCAATTCCGACGTGCATATCACCCACATCGGACATATCCGTGGACAGGAATGTGACCGTCTCCATGCCATGTCAGAGGAACTGACCAAACGTGGAATCACATGTACCGAAGAGCCGGATGCCATCACAATAAAACCAGGCACTCCGTTCCCCGGCATTGTGTCAACCTATGAAGACCACCGCGTCGCCATGTCATTTGCCCTTCTAGGATTGAAAGTGGATGGAATCGTGATAGACAACCCATCCTGCTGCCGTAAAACCTTCGAGAACTACTTTGATTTATTGGATCAATTATCCGGCAAAGACAGATGATATTTTCATACATGTAAAAACAGCCAAAACGAAGCTCTCCAAAACAGTAAATTCGCATGGAAAGCTTTCCATGCGCTCACAGCCTTTACCAGAGTTTCGCTACACATTTCATATAAAGAAAAAAGGAGATTATAAACAATGTACGAACTACTAAAACAGGAAGGCCGCGCCAAACGCGGAATCCTGCACACCGTCCACGGTGACATACAGACCCCGGTATTCATGAACGTCGGCACCGTTGCCGCCATCAAAGGCGCCGTATCCACCGAGGACTTAGAGCAGATCAAATGCCAGGTAGAACTGTCAAATACCTACCACCTGCACGTCCGCACCGGAGACAAGCTGATCCGCGAAGTCGGCGGACTCCATAAATTCATGTCATGGAATCGTCCAATCCTCACAGATTCCGGCGGATTTCAGGTATTCTCCCTTGCTGGACTGCGCAAGATCAAAGAGGAGGGCGTCTATTTCCATTCCCACATTGACGGTGCAAAGATTTTCATGGGACCGGAAGAGAGCATGCAGATCCAGTCGAACCTCGGTTCCACGATCGCAATGGCATTTGATGAATGTGCCCCGGCACTTGCAGACCGCAGCTATGTGGAGGCTTCCGTGGCACGGACAACCAGATGGTTAGAGCGATGCAAAACCAAAATGCAGCAGTTGAATGCCGAGGAGGGAACGGTCAACCGTCATCAGATGTTATTTGGAATCAACCAGGGGGCTATCTATTCTGATATCCGTATTGATCATGCAAAACGTATTTCAGAACTGGATTTAGACGGCTATGCAGTCGGTGGACTTGCGGTCGGCGAGACGCATGAGGAAATGTATCATATTTTAGACGAGACAGTCCCTTATCTGCCGCTTCACAAACCGACCTATCTGATGGGCGTCGGTACTCCGGCAAATATCTTAGAAGGCGTAGAGCGCGGCGTTGATTTCTTTGACTGCGTATATCCGACCAGAAACGGACGTCACGGTCATGTATACACCAATCAGGGAAAGATCAATCTTTTTAATCAGAAATATGAAAAAGACATGCGCCCGATCGAGGAAGGCTGCGGCTGTCCGACCTGCCGCCGTTACAGCAGGGCATATGTGCGCCACCTGTTAAAAGCAAAAGAAATGCTTGGTATGAGACTCTGCGTGCTCCACAATCTGTATTTTTACAATACAATGATGGAAGAGATCCGCGATGCCATCGATGAAGGCAGATTCCATTCTTATAAGGAAGAAAAGCTGTACGGTATGGGACAGATCAACCGCGAGAAAGAAAAACAGAATGGCTAAAAATAAATTAATCATAAAATTTGGCAAAGTGCTTGTCTAAAAAGCCTATTTTGTGTATTATGTATTGTAATGTCTATTAAAATTAGGAGGAATTGAGAAGATGTCAATTTTAGCATCCACTTCATCCGCATCTACAGCAGCAGGCTGGGGCGGTATGATTATCTGGTTAGTCGTTTTATTTGGTTTCATGTACTTTTTCATGATCCGCCCGCAGCAGAAAGAAGCAAAGAAGAAAAATGCAATGCTGTCCGAACTTGCAGTCGGTGATACCGTACTGACAACAAGCGGGTTTTACGGCACCGTGATCGATATCGCAGATGATACTGTGATCGTTGAGTTCGGTAATAACAAGAACTGCCGTATTCCGATGCAGAAAGCTGCAATTTCCGCAGTGGAAAAACCGGAAGAAGCAATGGAGAAATAAGTGTAGTACCAGAAAGCCTGTTATGTGTGGATGAGAAAACATAACAGGTTTTTCTTTATAGGAGTAGAATATTTATGGAATTTATATTCTGCTGCCTGACAGAAAAGTTTTAGAGGGGCAGAAGATGAAATTAAATACGGTAGGGATTGCATTGTCGTATTATCGGGAGAAGTATGGATTGTCCATGACACAGGTTTGTGAAGGAATTTGTTCACCAGCAACGATGTTCCGGATTGAAGAGGGATATCGTGAGGTGGATTCATTAGTCAGTGCGACATTGTTGTCAAGAATAGGAAAGCAGGTTCTTGAATTTGAATTGTTATTGAATGAGAAAGATTACAACTTGTTCCGGTTACGAAAAGATATCCATCGGAATTTAGAAGAGAAAAATCTGGATACAGCGGAGAAACTGTTACAGAGTTATCAAAGTGTAATGCCAAAAAAACAAGTGCTTCATGAACAATATTATCTCTGGGGAAAGGCAGAACTGTTACAGAAACGTGGTGCATCAAAAGAAGAAATCAAGGCTGTATTAAATGAGGCGATACTTTTGACAAAACCTTTTTTTGGAAAGAAAAAAAATACTTCTGATTTATACAGTGAAATGGAGATAAAACTTTTTTTGGGGCTGATTCAGTTTTCGGAAGATATTTCATGGAAAGAGGCAGAATTGAAAAGAATGCTGCTTTTTACAAGAAAGTATGATTCGAAAAAAATCAAGGAACAGGCTGAAATGTCCATTCTGAAAGAACTTGCCAGCATACAGGAAGAAAAAGGAGATGCACAAAAGGAACTGGAATACATTGAACAGGCGTTAACACTTGTAAAAGAAAGCAGAACGATGAGTGGACTGGCAGAATTGCATTTTAAGAAGGCAGGACTGTTAAAAGAGCTGATGCAGAGAAACAAGGACATGCAGCAGGAATATCAAAAACAATGTCAGGTGGAACTTACGATGGCTTATTATACGGCACTTGTCATGAACAATGTGGAACTGGTGCAAAAAATAAAAACGACGGGTGACAGAGTGTAGAAAGAGGTGCCATATGGGAAATTATAATGTTGGTGATATGATACGGCTTTCAAGAATTGCAAACGGAATGACACAGGAAGAACTGAGTGAGGGAGTCTGTTCTGTGGAGACACTTTCCAGAATCGAAAACGGAAAACATAAAGTGAAAAGTGATACATATCGGCAACTTATGGAGAAAATGTACCAGATCACAGAAAAAAATTATGCTGTGTGCGTCAGCAGGGATATGGAACTGATAGAGGAGCGGGAATATTTTGAGGATGCTATGGCAAAGCATGATTTTGAAAAAGCAGACTTTTATATGGAACAGATGAAAAAACTTGTTGGAAAAGACGCATCTACACAAAGATATATCCGCCGGGAAAGTACTTTTTTGGATTATTATATGCAGCGCATTACAGCAGAACAGCTTGTGGAAGCATTAGAAGAGCTTGCAGAAGAAGTTGTACCACAGTATAAAAAATTTCTTGACAGTGATGTGATATATCCTTTCCGGGAACAGGAGATTACACTTTTAAAGCGGCTGGCTGTGGCATATGGCAGAATAGATGAGTATCCTAAAAGTATAAAAATCTGTGAAATGCTGCTGCGCAGCCTGCGGGAAGGATATATGGCAGAATGGGAGATCGAAGAACTTAGTATTGCTGCAAATCTTTCAAAGTATTATGGGGCAGTTGGCGAGTATTGTAAGTCGATGGAACTTTGTGAATATGTTTTGCCGAAAGCAAGGAAACATGCGTATGCATATGTCTTATATTTTATTTTGTTTGATATTGAGTGGAATAAAATAAAAATGATAGAAACCGGGGAACTAGATCAGGGGGAATTAGAGGGGTGTAAGGAGCATATAAAGGGAATTTATTATACGTGTAGGGCAAAAAATAATCAGATTGATATGAGGAATATCAAGAATTTTTATGAGGAATATTTTGGGGAAGCGATAGAGTTGTCCATATTGTAAACATCTATATAAGGTAAATCATCATTTATGGGCATAATGATTTGAGATGTATTTTTTCCCAGGGAAACATTTGTTTTTAATGTAAGTAAAAGTAACATTAAAAATGTTAATCTTGTTAATTTTTTCATATGTATTTGAACCTCGTTTCTATTAATTTAAAAAGATTATATTATAGATATTGCGGAAAGACCATGTCAAAACTGGAAAAACTTTTTTTTCAGTTTTGACATGGTCTTTTAGTGATTTAAAGATTAAAGTAAATGATGTCAACAGAAATAAAATATTACAGTAATGAAAGTGAAAAAAGTATGGATATAGAAACAATAAAAAAAGATTTTCTTTTTACCATAGATGAAGAATTTGGATGTGTTTATTACCTGCCACAGAAACGTCTGGCAAAAATAGACAGAAATACAGCAAAGAATTTAAAAGATTGTCAGGATGGAAAGACTGAATTGACAGATGCATATGAAAATCTGTTGGAAAAATTTAAGAAAAATCAAAGTGTGCATCAAAGTGTATCAGAAGATAATGTAAAGGTTATTCATAAGTTAGAAATTATGGTCTGCACTATTTGTAATCTGAATTGTGTTTATTGTTATGCCAATGGTGGCAATTATTACGGAGAAGAGCAAATGTTATCTTATGAAGTAGTGGATGCTTTAGTCAGATATTTGAAACAGGAACAAATTAAGGTTGAAATGGTACAATTTTTTGGTGGAGAGCCGGCATTGGGCTACAAAATGATTTCATATATCTGTAAAAAGTTTAAAGAAAATGATATATTGGTGCAAAACTATGGAATGGTTACAAACTTTACTTTTTTACCGGAAGAATTGTTAGATGATATTGTAAAATATGGAATCAACCTTACAGTTAGTATTGATGGTCCGAAAGAAATTACAAATGAGCAGAGAATAAGTCGAACTCAAAATATGGATGTGTATGATACGATTGTGAAAAATTTAAATCGCCTGAGGAAAAGAGGAAGAGATGTTAGTGCGATAGAATGTACATGTACAGATTTATACAAAAAACTGGGATATACAGAACAGACATTAAAAAAATTTTTTCATGAAGAATTATCAGTAGAGAACATTATGTTGGAAACTGCAAATGACATCTATGGATCAGACGAAAAATTGATAAATAATGAAATGTATTTTAAAGAAAATCTTTCTTTTATAGAAGAAATGCAGTTCTTACAGATGCTGTATGATGAAAAAAAACAGAATACAGTTTTTTGCAGAGCTGGTTTAAATAATTATGCAGTTTTCCCCAATGGAGATATCTATCCATGCCATATGTTTGTACTTTTAAAAGAAAAATATCGAATGGGGAATATTTTAGATGAGGCATGGGATAAAAGACAGCAGTTTTCAGAAGTTGTTTGTCAATTAAAAAAATTACAATCTGCCTATAGATGTAAGGAGTGTAATGGAAGGAATTTTTGCCATCAATGTGTAGCAGAGGTTGCTTTGAATAAAAATATAATAGATTGTAGTAAACGGGTGTCTTTTTATTCAGAGACTATCAATAATTATGTGAAAAATAAATGCATTAATATAAAATAAACTTAAGATGTAAAAGGAGAAAGATATGATGGAAGAAAGAAAACAGAATGAAAAATTGGTAAAAGTAGAAATGATTGAATTAACGGAAGAAGAAAAAGAATGTATGAAATTATTAGATGAAAAATTAGCAGGTGGAGCAGGAGCAATTTTATGGTGTGCTTGTGTAAATTAGTAAATTAAAAATGCATTTATTTTTAAGGGAAATACCTGTTTGTTACATGTATTTCCCTAAATGTAGTTGTAATACTAAAAATCAAATAGATAAAAATGAGGAGCATATGTATTATCTAATTAAATATGAAGAAAGTGTTGAGAACAGAGTAGCTATTGCGTTAACGGAAAATCCACAAAATGAGATAGCTGTCCTGGCACTTGCAGACTATGAGGACGAAACGATTAGTATAGACGAGATTTATTGTATATTGAGTGAGGGACAGACAGACCTGGCAGCAAAGATTAACATGGAAGATCAAATGAAACTGATAAAGTATTGTGAAAAGAATAACAAGATCCCCGTCGTTATTCATTCGCATTTGTATGCAGAGAAAGAAGTTTCATTTTCAACAATAGATTTAAATTTTGAACATGAATTTCATCATGTGCAGGAAATATTGAATTATTCTGTGAATAGTGTGTTTATAGTGTATGGGAAAACGCAGTCTTATGCCAGATTATGTTTGAAAAATAAATCTATGCCATTTTTGATGGAAGATCAGATAAATTGCATTACATACAGGGAGGGATCTATATGAAAAAGTACATAAAAAAGCATAAGGGAATAGCGGTTCTGTTTATGATAGCAGGTGTTTTAAATGCACTGATAGGCGTGTTTTCTTCTTATACAATGCAGTATGTGACGGAGATTGTCGCAAATGGGAAAAAAGACAGGATAAAAGAGATGTTTCTGATGGTGATAATTTTGGCAGTTGGGCTGGCATTGATTTATTTATTTTACATGTATGCAAAAAATAAATTTTCAATGAAAGTCATATGTGATATCCGCCAGGATTTATTCCAGAGTATATTAAACAGGGATATGACCGGGTATTACAAACAGAATACCAGTTACTATACATCTTTATATCACAATGATTTACAGGTGGTAGAAACGACATTGCTCGCATATTTTATATTGGTCGTCCAGCTGGAAGAAATTGTATTCTCACTTGCTTATGCATTTGTACAGAATGTGGTGCTTTGCATACTTTTAATTGTAGTTGGAATTGTGGGACTGGCAGTTCCTATCATGACACAGCAGATTCTGCAGAAATCCAATATTGAACAGATGGATGAGGCAGCGAAACATAATACACTGATCAATGATGATTTCAGGGGATTTGAAGTTATTAAAAATTATCAGATTGAAGAAAATGTGGTGGGGCAGTATGCACAGGAAAACATCAGATTTGGAAAGAAAAAATTTACCAGCCAGTTTGTGCAGGGTGTTGTTGGAGGAATCACGATGGACGTCCAGCTTACGCTGCAGTTATTAATTGTAATTATATCTGGTATCATGGTACTATATGGAAAAGTCAGTATATCATTTCTGACAGTAGCCATTGCTCTGAGCAGCAGTGTCATAGGTTCTATGTCCACGTTTATTGAGTCATTGATACAGATCAAATCAGGAACACCGATCTGTCAGAAAGTGATGGAAGAGATTGGGGAACAAAAGAAGGAAGAGACGGGGGATGGTATAAATTTCCAGAATCTGATTTCAATGGAGAATGTCAGCTTTTCTTATCCACAGGCGGAGCACATGACATTAAATAATATAAATATTACCTTTGAAAAAGGAAAACGGTATGCAGTGGTCGGGGGAAGTGGAAGCGGAAAGTCAACGCTGACGAAGCTGGTATTGGGGTATTACAATAATTATCAGGGACAGATACGATTTGATGATATGGATATGCATGCAATATCCGAAAAGTCTGTGATGGAGCAGGTAGCAGTCATTCCTCAAAATGTATATGTATTTGAAGATACTTTGCGAAATAATATCACATTGTTTGATCCGTATACAGAGGAAGAGGTAGATATGGCAGTAAAAAAGGCTGGTCTGGATGGAGTTGTACAAAGGCTGGAAATGGGGCTGGAAACCGTGTTGAAAGAGGGTGGATCAAATCTTTCCGGCGGGGAAAAGCAGAGAATCTCCATCGCAAGAGCTTTTTTACACCACAGGAAATTGTGGGTGCTTGATGAAGCAACCTCAAGTCTGGATAATAAAATGGCATACCAGGTGGAAAAAGCAGTGCTTGATATACCAGGCATTACCGTCATTATGATCACGCATCATTATAACAGAAGTAATCTGGAAAAATGCGATGCGATCGTGGTTTTAGAACAGGGAAATATTGTGGAACAGGGAACATTTGAAAAACTGATGGCGGCAGATGGAAAGTTTTGCCGGTTATATAAAATGGGAAATCAGTAAGTGGTCAGTTTTATGATTGAAATAAAGAATATATACCTAAAGAGTAGTGGCAGACAAAATAGCCATCAGAGGGGGATTTTGCCGTCTATAAAACTTGGCCACGCTTTATTTTTGATAATATAGTATACAACAAAGTAATGAAAAGAAAGCTCTTTCATAATACCCAGTTATAAATATTATAAAAAAGAAAAATAGAATCAGAGGTTGCAATGTTGCCAAAATTACATTATTATAGACATTATACATACTGTCTGTTAGTAATGTGATAAAGTGCTGGCACACAGCGGCCGCTGATTTTCTTTTTATTCATAACAAAGCAGGAGGTTCGCAGAGTATGCATTCTATGGTGCAGAAAAGCAGGATACTTTCTGGCAGGCGAAAAAAATCAGTTACACATATCTGACAGAGGAAAAGAAAGAGGGATTAGAGCATGGAATGTAAGATTGGCGTGATTTCCGGTGACGGAATCGGACCGGAGATCGTGGCAGAGGCAAAAAAAGTATTAGACAAGATCGGAACAAAGTATGGTCACAGTTTTTTGTATGAAGCGATTTTGATGGGCGGATGTTCGATTGATGCGACAGGCGTGCCGTTAACAGATGAGGCGATCGCAGCAGCAAAAGCGTCCGATGCAGTGCTTATGGGTTCCATCGGCGGTAATACAGCGACCTCTCCGTGGTATAAATTAGCACCGGAATTAAGACCGGAGGCAGGATTATTAAAGTTGAGAAAGTCTTTGAATTTATTTGCAAATTTAAGACCGGCATATTTATATGAAGAATTAAAAGAGGCATGTCCGCTCCGCGATGATATTATTGGGGATGGATTTGATATGATGATCATGCGTGAGCTGACCGGAGGATTATACTTCGGTGCGCGAAAAACCGAGGAAGTTGACGGTGTGATGACTGCGACAGATACCCTGACATACAGCGAGACAGAGATCCGCAGGATCGCAAAGAGAGGATTTGACATTGCCATGAAACGCCGCAAAAAAGTGACGAGCGTGGACAAGGCAAACGTGCTGGATTCCTCAAGACTTTGGCGGAAAGTGGTCGAGGAAGTGGCAAAGGATTACCCGGAAGTTACCTACGAGCACATGTTAGTTGACAACTGTGCAATGCAGTTAGTCAAAGATCCGAAACAGTTTGATGTTATTTTAACGGAAAATATGTTTGGTGATATCTTATCCGATGAGGCGAGCATGGTGACAGGTTCCATCGGAATGTTGTCAAGCGCCAGCTTAAACGACACGAAGTTCGGTCTCTATGAGCCGAGCGGCGGTTCAGCACCGGATATCGCAGGAAAAGGTATCGCAAACCCGATCGCGACGATCTTAAGCGCAGCAATGATGCTCCGCTATACCTTTGACCTTGACAAAGAGGCAGATGCCATCGAGGCAGCCGTAAAACAGGTGTTGAAAGACGGTTACCGCACCATCGACATCATGCCGCAGGAAGAAGATAAACGAAACGCAGTGACACAGGTCGGCACCGCACAGATGGGAGATCTGATCTGCGAACGAATTTAATATAGATATTAGAATGGGAGATTTGATTTAACATGAAAAGCGATAATGTAAAAAAAGGGATGCAGCAGGCACCTCACAGAAGTCTTTTTAATGCATTAGGCTTCACGGAAGAAGAAATGAATAAACCGATGGTCGGTATCGTAAGCTCCTACAATGAGATCGTACCGGGTCATATGAATCTTGATAAAATCGTAAATGCAGTAAAATTAGGTGTGGCAGAAGCAGGCGGTGTACCGGTGGTATTTCCGGCGATCGCAGTCTGTGACGGAATCGCGATGGGACACATCGGAATGAAATATTCCCTTGTTACAAGAGATCTGATCGCGGATTCCACCGAGTGTATGGCACTCGCACATCAGTTTGATGCACTTGTCATGGTGCCAAACTGTGATAAGAATGTACCGGGGCTTTTAATGGCAGCAGCACGTATCAATGTACCGACTGTATTTGTATCCGGCGGACCGATGCTTGCCGGACACGTTCAGGGCAAAAAGAGAAGTTTATCCTCCATGTTTGAGGCAGTCGGCTCCTATGCAGCAGGAACCATGACCGAGGATGATGTGAGAGAATATGAGGAAAAAGTATGTCCGACCTGCGGTTCCTGCTCCGGTATGTACACCGCAAACTCCATGAACTGTCTGACAGAGGCACTCGGTATGG
>OGOM01000709.1_pt1 | contig 30500 bp, 20 predicted proteins | sample 1552681 | NCBI WGS metagenome assembly OGOM01 (sample SAMEA2580188, study PRJEB22360) | human gut metagenome | biome: human gut; feature: human-associated habitat; material: faeces | place: Denmark | collected 2008/2010 | reverse complement strand
TATAAATATCGTGTGGAACACCCCCGGCTTGCGCGCCCGCCCCAGCCATACTTATAGCGGTGGTGATGATCGCGCTGCCGCGCCAGAGCGACAACTATGCCGTAATAGACGGAAAGGTGTACACCAACAAGAAGGTGGTTGAGGAAGAAGCCCTTAAGGCTCTCGAAATGGTATCATCTGACGAGAAAGACAACTTTGGCGCGCTCGAACTGATGCGCCAATGACACTCTCTTACTGCTGAACGCCTCATGCAGGCGCATGAAAGACGATAATATAAACAACAATGTAAAAAACATTAACCCGAGATATGAAACAGCAATATTATAACCCGCAACTGCCGGCAACGCATGCTGACGCCATAGATGTTGTATGCGCGATAATGATAACGGCCATGACACGCCTTGCCGCGGCATGCAGACTGCCGGTCAACACATACTTCGGCAACAGCGAGGCCACACGACGCAACGCCAAAGGCACAAGCCGCGCACGGAGCGGCACTATGTGGCACGGGCTATGCCGCATCCTGCTCATAGCCGCACTGACCCTTACGGCCGCAACGCCAGCCATGGCGCAGGAGGGGCTTAACGTCAACAAGGTGTTTCAGCGGTTCGGACATGCCAAGGGCTGCAAGATGGTGGAGATGCACAACGCCAAGCTGAAGGGGTATGAGCTGAAGGTGTACAAGAGCCTTACCTACAAGAACATCGGAGCAAGCATAGAGCCTTATCTGAAGGCAGACAGAAAGAACGCCAAGAAGATACGCGAGGTGGTCGAGAACGGCCAGATAGTGAGCGGATACTACATAATGCCGCCAAAGAGCAAAGGCATCAACCGCTACATACTGTTCAGCAAAGTGAAGCCCAACCGGGGAACGGTGATATACATAGAGGGCGAACTGTCGCCCGACGACATAATGAAACTGTGTTACGCATAATCAAAGAAACAAACAATAAATATGACAAATATGAAAAAGACACTACTTCTGGCGGCGCTGCTGCCCCTGACGGGCATGGCCGCCGAAACCGGCGACACTACATTCGTGGTGAACAACAAGAAGATTGTTGTAAACGATTCAGCAGGAAGCACAAAAATATCTGTCTACGGCAGCGACGGCAAGAAGTTTAACCGCACATACGAGACTAACTTTGTTGACGGACAGGAGATTGAGCGCGTATATGTAACGTCGCCCTTCATTCCGCAAAGCCTCAACCGCAAGAAGAGCAAGCCCAGAAGCCACTATCCGCTGTTCTTCATGGGCTTCAGCCAGCTTGCCGGAAACGTGATGGGCACGGGAGGCAACGCCGGCATGCACACACGCGACTCAAAGTCGTGGGAATATGGCTTCACGCTGACCAGTCTGGCCTTCAGAATAACCAATCCGCTGGCGCTTACATCGGCGTTTCAGATAGGTCAGGTGCATCATCACTTTCAGGACAACTACGTGCTGTCTACAACCGACGGCATAACCTCCATGAGGCAGATAGAGGGCGAGACGCTCAAAAAGAGCTACATAAGCTACACCTTCATCCGCATTCCGGTGATGTTAGAGTGGCAGAAGCGCACCGGCGGCGCTGATATGTTCGCGGCAATAGGTCCGTCTGTCGAACTGCGCTGGAACGACCACTCGCGCTACTTCATCGGAAAGAACAAGACCACCGAGACGGGCGACATAAACATGAATCCCGTGGGCCTCAACCTCGACATACGCGCCGGCTACGGCTGTCTGATGATCTATGCACGCACGGCTCTCACGCCGCTGCTCAAGACAAGCGTTGCACCCAAATGCTATCCCGTGTCGTTCGGACTGGGCATACGTATATAACACAAACAATAACCCTAAAACACATTAATGATGAAACTGCTATTCTTATTTACGGCACTCATACTTTCTGCCACAGCATACGCCGAGGAGGCCAACGACACTACGTTCAACGTGAAAGATAAGAAAATAGTTGTAGACGTGCAGGACAAGAAAACTATTGTAAAGGTGTACGACAAAAACGGCTATGAATTCACAAAGACGCGCGAAATGGAATATGTAGACGGACAGGAAGTGGAGCAAATATATGTCGGCTCACCTTTAGTTCCTACAGAAGTAATGCAGAACCTGAAATTCCGCCCTTACCTGCCGACAATATGGTATGGATACAATTTTATGGGCAATAAAAAATGCTCAGACAATGGTGACGGCATCTACAGCCGCAGAAGCAAATCGTTCGAAATAGGTATAACGCCGTGGTCGTTTGCCCTGCCATTCAATAAGAGCAACACGTTTGGACTAATAGGAGGCGTTCAACTCGCATGGGTACACATGTGCTTCGATAAGAACTACGCAGCAAGCATGCAGGGCGACATGCTTAACTTCACAAAACTTGATCAAAAAGCGTCAGGCAATAATATGAACTACGGAATACTGCGTATACCGGTCATGCTATCATACCAGCTCGATTACTCATCTTATTGCATCAACGTCGGATTCTCCGGCGAAATGCGCACAAATGGTTCATACCGTTTCTCACCTGCTGCAGGCAGCAGTGCGCCTAGTGTACCTGATGGTCTGAAGCTCAACCGTTTCGGCTTAAACTTCGATTTCTCTATGTGTATTGCAGGAATATATTTTGGAACGTCAATAGGTCTTACACCTGTATATAAAACCACAACGGGTGCAAAAGCATTCTACACATCCACACATATTGGTATCAATCTTGCAGAATTTATCAACTTATGCAAGGGAGGCAAAAAGAAGAAATGACAAACATCAGATATGACGTAACAATATAAAGACATTGAAGAGTTTTTCCGAAATACCACAAATCTAATTAAGCAGGCTTATAACAGGACAATGCTTCATGTTCCGGCAGACATTAAAAAATCTGCCGGAATTTTATTTTGTCGCTATATATTCATCCTGACTATCGGCACTTAACATCAATCATTAAGCATACGGCAACGCAAAAACAAATAACATACAATGGCGCATAAAGTCGACCGGCAACAGCGATAACACGGGCTATAGTCAACTAAAAACAGGTGTTGGCCTGCATGAAGTCAACCCAAAGCAGGAATATAAAGCGTAATTATTTTTCTTTAAAAACTCATCACTCGTCACATCAGCACATAACCTTCTGATTTACAAAGTATTAGGGTGTGACGAGTTGAGATTCCAACTCGTCACGCAAGCCCTGCTGTCTTCGGCCGTGACGAGTTACAGGATCAACTCGTCACACCATAACATTCTGACAGACAGCACATTAAACCATGATGTGACGAGTGACGAGTTTTTAACAAAAACTTTTTTGCTTATGCTCTCTGCCGCCATGTTACATGGCGCAAAAAGTAGCCTTTCATACTGCGAAACATGCCTTTTCATACAGCGAAAGGCCACCTTTGAGTATGTAAAAAGCTACCTTTTGCAATGCAGTTGATAGTGTTTTGCGTAAAGCGGAATCTGTATTTACGGAAATTATGCAATAAAAAATCCCCTCAACTCACAACAACCGAAGAGCCAAGGGGATATTATCTCAAACTATGTTTATCAATATAACAGAATCAGTCCGGCAAAGCCGCTGTAGCATATCATGCGTATCGGATTGATCTTGAAATGCCACGTGCCTACCATAGTTGCCACAAAGAGGAAACAGCTAATCCAGAACTGCCAGGGATTGACAGACGGGGCACTGAAGTTCTCGGGAGTCATAAGCAGCAGGGTGGCAGCGCCGAGCAGTCCGACAACGGCAGGACGAAGGCCTGAGAATACGCTCTGAACCGTGGGCGTGTTCATATATTTCATGAACAGGCGCGATATCAGAATCATTAGTATTAGCGACGGCAACACCAGCGCAAAGGTGGCTGTTACGCTGCCGAGGATGGACATCCAGTAGCCGTAGCCGGCATTGTGGACGGCAGTATAGCCGCAGTAGGTGGCCGAGTTGATGCCGATAGGGCCCGGCGTCATCTGACTTATGGCCACGATGTCGGTAAACTCGCCCGTGGTGAGCCATCCGTGATTGTGCACCACCTCGCCCTGAATGAGCGAGAGCATGCCGTAGCCGCCGCCGAAGCCGAACAGACCTATCTGAAAGAACGTTATGAACAAATACAGGTAAATCATAAGAATATGCTCTTTATTTGGTTCGTCATTTTTTTAGATTAATGTCACTCCGTAGGCTTTATATACTTGCCGTAGACATAGCCGCCGATGCCGGCAATGAGGATAACAAGTATGGGCGAGACGCCGAGCAGCCATATAGCCAGCGCACCGGCAATGGGTATCCAGCAGTTAGTAAGAGTGATCTTGGCACTCTGTCCCAGCTTGAACGTAGGCACGGCTATGAGAGCCACAACAGCCGGACGTATGCCGCGGAATATGGCCGCAACCACCTTGTTGTCCTCAAACTGATGGAAGAACATGGCTATGGCCAGAATGATAAGAAACGAGGGCAAGGCTGTGCCCAGACTGGTACACACGGCGCCCTTAACCTTCTTCATCTTGTAGCCTATAAACACGCTCACGTTGATGGCGAGCACGCCCGGACAGCTCTGGGCTATAGCTATGATGTCGAGAAAGTCTTCCTTGCTCACCCACTTCTTCTTGTCGACCACCTCCGACTCTATTATAGGAATCATGGCGTAGCCGCCTCCCAGGGTGAACAGGCCTATCTTGAAAAAAGTCTTGAAGCTCTCTAAATAAAAGTTGCTCATCCTTGTTTTAGTTGTTTAAAAACGAAAAGTAAAAAGACACGCGCTCCGCCTTGTCCGGCCTTTGCCGCACCGCCTTACAGTAAAGGCGCCACGGGCTGTGCTGACGGCCGTCATGACAGGGCTCTTGTCTTTTTACTTTTCAGCTTGCCTGTTTATTATTTGTTCTCTTCAATCCACTTGCGCGCATTGACAAAGGCCTCAATCCACGGCGTAACGTCGTCGTTGCGGCGGTCTGCCGGATACCATGCGTTCTGCCACGGGAAGATGGCGCGCTCAAGGTGAGGCATCATTGCCAGATGGCGTCCGTCGGCTGAGCAGATAGCTGCAACGGCATAGTCAGAGCCGTTGGGGTTGCCCGGATATTCGGCATAGTTGTATTTTGCAACAACATTATATTTGTCTTCGCCTTCGGGCAGATAGAACTTGCCTTCTCCGTGAGCCACCCATATGCCCAGCTTGTTGCCGCTCAGCGAGCCGAACATAACGCTGTTGTTCTGCTGTATGTCAAGGCTGAGGAAGCTGCTCTCAAACTTGTGTGAGTCGTTGTGCAGCATCTTTGCCTTCTTCTCGTGCTCAGGATTGATGAGGTTGAGCTCAACCATCAGCTGGCAGCCGTTGCAGATGCCGAGCGACAGGGTGTCCTTGCGGGCATAGAACTTGTCGAGAGCCTCCTTAGCCTTCGGGTTGAAGAGGAATGCTCCTGCCCATCCCTTGGCAGAGCCCAACACGTCAGAGTTAGAGAAACCGCCGCAGAACACAATCATGTTGATATCCTCGAGAGTCTCGCGGCCGCTGATAAGGTCGGTCATCATCACGTCCTTAACGTCGAAGCCTGCAAGATAGAGCGAGTAAGCCATCTCGCGCTCGCCGTTGGTTCCCTTCTCACGTATGATGGCAGCCTTGATGCCTGTGCGCTCGCGGCGGTCGGCCGAAATGCCATACTGCTCGAGCTTGCCTGTGAACGAGTCGTTGAACTTCATCTCCAGCGGCTGTTTCTTATAGTTGTCATGGCGTGCGTCGGCACATCCATTCATGCTCTGGTCGCGGTCGAGCAGATATGAAGTCTTGTACCATACGTCACGCAGAGCGTCGATGTCAAATTCGTGGTTGAACGCGCCCTTGGCAACCTTCAGCGTGCGTGTGCCTACAGCCGGCTTACCTATCATGGCGTAGCTTATGCTGTTGTTGTCCATTATGGTCTTGAACTCTTCAGCATCCTTGTCGGCGATCTGAACTATAACGCCGGGGTTCTCAGCCATAAGAATCTTAACCATGTCGTCGCCGCCAATCTCCTTCAGGTCGATGTCCATGCCGCCCTTGGTGTTGGCGAAGCACATCTCGAGAAGAGTGGTTATCATACCGCCGGCGCTGATGTCGTGGCCTGCCATTACGAGGTCTTTCTTGATAAGCTCCTGAACGGTGTTGAACGCGTCGCGGAAGTATTCGGGATTCTTCACAGTAGGAACGTCGTCGCCTACCTTGCCGAGGCTCTGTGCAAAAGCACTTCCGCCCAGGCGCTGCTCGTCGAACGAGAAGTCGATGTGATAGATGCTTGAGTTTGCATCGTTGACAACAACGGGAGAAACCACCTTGCGTATGTCTGAAACCTCACCGCCGCTGCTGACGATAACTGTTCCCGGGCTGATAATCTTTGTTCCGTCGGGATACTGCTGACTCATTGAGAGAGAGTCTTTACCTGTAGGAACGTTCACCTTGATGTCGCAGCAGAAGTCTGACAGAGCCTTAACGGCGCTGTAAAGACGTGCATCCTCACCTTCCTGTGAGCGGCAGGGCCACATCCAGTTGGCAGAGAGGCTTACGCTGTCGAGACCTTCCTCGAGAGGAGCCCATACTATGTTGGTGAGTGACTCGGCCACTGACAGCACGCTGCCTGCCTCGGGCGAAGCCAGACCTGCCTGAGGAGCGTGTCCGAGGGCTGTGGCTATACCCTTGCGTCCGCGATAGTCGAGAGCAACGACGCCGCAGTCAGACAGAGGCAACTGTATTTCGCCCTGACACTGCTGGCGCGCAATCTTACCTGTAACGCTGCGGTCAACCTTATTTGTGAGCCAGTCTTTGCAGGCAACGGCCTCAAGCTGCAGCACGCGGCTGAGATACTCGTCGAGCTTGTCCTGGCTGTAAGTTACGTCTTCATAATGGCGCTCTACGGTCTTGTCCACCATATAGGTCTTTGGTGAATGACCGAACATCTGAGCAACGTCGAGGTCGAAAGGCTTAACGCCGTCGCCCTGAACGAACGAGAAGTGGGCGTCGCCTGTGGTCTCGCCTACCACATACAGCGGAGCACGCTCGCGCTCAGCTATCTTGCGCACGTGTTCAATATGTTTTTCGTCAATGAGCAGACCCATGCGCTCCTGACTTTCGTTTGCTATAATCTCCTTGCTCGACAAGGTCTTGTCACCGATAGGCAGCTTGGTCATGTCTATCTGACCGCCGCACTCCTCAACGAGCTCTGACAGACAGTTGACGTGTCCTGCCGAACCGTGGTCGTGGATGCTGACAACCGGGTTTACATCTTCCTCGCACAAGGCACGTACAAGGTTGTAAGCACGCTTCTGCATCTCAGGGTTGGCACGCTGAACGGCGTTAAGCTCAATGCCGTTGCTGTAGCGGCCGGTGTCAACAGAAGAAACGCTTCCGCCGCCGAGACCGATGCGATAGTTGTCGCCACCTACAACGACAACCTTGTTGCCCTTCTGCGGCTCCTTCTTCAGGCAGTCGCGCTTTGTGCCGTAGCCTACGCCGCCGGCAAGCATGATAACCTTGTCGTAAGCATATTTCTCGTCGCCTTCCTTATGCTCGAACGTAAACACAGAACCTGTGATCAGCGGCTGACCGAACTTGTTGCCGAAGTCTGACGCACCGTTAGAAGCCTTGATAAGTATCTGCTCAGGTGTCTGATACAGCCATTTGCGCACGGGCAGGATGTCCTCCCAGTCGCGTCCGCCGTTGATGCGCGGATAAGAAGTCATGTAAACGGCTGTTCCGGCGATAGGCCATGAACCTACGCCACCGCCCATACGGTCGCGGATCTCACCGCCTGTACCTGTAGCGGCACCGTTAAACGGCTCTACGGTTGTGGGGAAGTTGTGTGTCTCGGCCTTCAGAGAGATAACGCTCTCGATGTCCTTAACACGGAAATAGTCAGACGTCGACTGATCTTCCGGGGCAAACTGCTCGATGACAGGGCCCTGAGAGAAAGCCACGTTATCCTTGTATGCACTCAGAATCTTGTGAGGATTCTCCTTTGTCGTCTTCTTGATCATGTTGAAGAGCGACGACTCCATCTCCTTGCCGTCGATGATGAACACACCGCCGAAAATCTTGTGGCGGCAGTGCTCAGAGTTAATCTGTGCGAAACCGAAAATCTCCGAGTCGGTCAGCGGGCGGCCGAGCTCTTTCTCAATCTTGTGCAGATACTCAATTTCTTCAGGCGACAGCGCCAGACCTTCCTGCTCGTTGTATTCCTCAAGGTTGTCAACGTGCTTGATAGGCTCCGGCTTGTGGTCAACAGTGAAGATGCTCTGGTCGAGTCCGTCGTACATGCGCTGCAGCATAGGGTCGTGGTCGGCATCCTTGCTGCTTACGGGGAAGTATTCCTCTATACGCGAAATGCCGTTCAGATTCATGTTTTGTGTAATCTCAACGGCATTTGTGCTCCAGGGGGTAATCATCTCGCGGCGCGGGCCTACGAAATATCCGCTGAGGCAGTTGTCTTCTACGAGTGTGGCATCGCCATAAAGCCAGCACAGTTCCTTTATTTCCTCGTTATTGAGCTGATGGTCAGCTTCGGTAGCAATAACGCTTTGTGATGGAGTTCTGAAAAAAAGAATCATATTTACGGTATATAATTGTTTGTTCTTGAAAGATATTCAGCTGCTCTCCTTGGCCGTCCGGCATAAAATATTTCGAGATGCAGCTTTTCTTGTGCAAAGATAATGCAAATCGGGGGCAAGACAAAATAAATTCATTGATTTTTAATGGTTTTGGCTGTTTAATCATAACGCCGGCATGCCTTTCATACTATTGTTGCCGGCAACTGCTTTGCACGCATCGGCTTGGCGCCGGCTCAATGCAAGCTTCTTTCAGACGCAAAGCAACGCCCGGCGATAAGTTATAAAGTGTTAACAATTTGTTGAAATTGCAATGCGAACGGTTTAAATTCATATATTTGCAGACAAATATGAACGACCGTTCGGTTTTGTTTGCCGTATATGGTCAACACGGTAAAAACACTTTAGAGAAAGACAAAGAATATTTATTGTTTAATTAAAAAAATTGAGTTATTATGAAAAACTTACAGAGAGTGCTTATGCTGGCCCTCGCAGCCATAATGATTACGGCGTGCAGCAAGTCGGGGCTGAAAGATCTGACAGGGGTGAAAATGGACACGGAGAGTGCTGTTGAGAAAGCCAAATCGATAGCAGCTGACAACATCAAGCCCGACCAGTGGAAGATAATCAGCGTGTCGTGGACAGAAGGCATGGGACGCGACGAACTTTCTAACAACGTTTCTATTTTTACCTATGAGATGGTTGACAAAGACGGACGCGTGTGGAACCAGTCGTTCATGTCTGACCTGGGCTGGAAGGCAACAGAGCTTACTGACGCAGGATGGGAGAAATGGCACAAAAATCTCAACGCCAAAGACGTGCCTGCCATAGACATGGCCAACCTTAACCCTGCCGAGGTGATGAAGGACATTGAGGCTGCAAAGGCACTGATACCGGCCGAATTTGAGTTTAAGTCGATGGACAGCTACACGATGAACACATACGACGACCCGAAAGTTTCAATAAAACTCAACGTCATCGAGAAAGGTAAGGAGACCGTAAGCAATGCGGGACAGACCTCAACGGTGTTCTATGAACTCGACTTCAGAAAGAACGCCAAAGGAAAGATGGAGCTTGTAAAACCATAACAACACATACAGCCTTGCGGAAACTTGACAAAGAAGATGCCGCAAGGCTGTATTTTTTCCGGCAGACCGCAATATAAAAAAAATCTTGCCTCACAAAAACAAAGCCCATAAATTGTTCCGGCACAATAAAGACATCTGCTGCAGGCACTGCTTCTGATTACATGTTTGCCTTTTATTAATCTATCTGCAAACCAATTTATTGCAGCATCTTGTCCGGTTGCACATCGTCCGGATAAACACGAAATATTATCGGTATGGTGTATCTAACATCTATGCATTTGCCGTTCCGCTTACCGGGATTCCAGCGCGATCCGTCGGCACGGGGTACTGAAAGAGAACTGATGCACTCAGTTTGTAGTTTTCCTGTCACAAGGATGTGCACAACCTGCGTCAAGGATATGTACAAAGCATTACAAGGATGTGAACGTCATGTTCAACGAACCAAAAAGTCATAGAAAGGAGTGTAGAGCCGGTCGTTCACCTCCAGATAGAGATAATTGTTCTTGAAGTCATAGAGTTGGTTGAAACGTTGCAGGAAGTTGTTGCCCAACACGCCGTCCATCGCGTCACTGGCCTGTACACCCGTTGTCACCGTAGAAAAGGCACCGGGTATGCGAGGCAAAGTCAGTGCATCTCCCAGTGTTACCGAATCGAAGTACACATTCTGAAGTTCATCGCCGTCCTTCACCGTACCGGCTATGCGCGAGATGGCAAATGGTTTCTGTGTGCCCAGCAGGCCGTTGCGACGGACGAAAGGTGTATTGAGATCGAACACACGGTCGGAACCGGTATCCACCTCTACCGACACCAGATAATCCACTCCGCCGACACGCACGCCGACCGGAACGACCGGCACTCCAGACTCTCCAGGATCTCCAAGACGATAGTCCATCTTCAGCCTGACAGCCTTGTCCGATGCCGCCTTCTGCCCGTCGCCCAATTCATACAGGAAGATGGATTTCCGCCGATAATCAATGCGGACATCAAAGTTCCTCAGATAAGACAGCCCCAGCACACCGTCCCAAGCATCGGGCGGATAAGGAATAGCTATCAGTTTCAATCCGGAAATGGCCCGGCTGCCCATCCTCACCACCTGAGAGGACTCTGTGGAAGGAATGGTTTCCACCGAATTGGCGCTATTGTTCTCCACACTTCCCGTAAAGGCAGCCAGCCCTTCGGTGCGCGGCGAATTGGAATTAAGCACCACATCCGTCGCTCCAGTGTCCAGCAGAAAGCGCAGGGGGCGGTCGTCCTGCCCGTTGATATAGACTGTCACATACAGACGGTTGTCGGCACCCAGTTCGAAAGGTATCGTGTCGACCGGAGATTTGCTAATCTGGGCATGCAGCTCAGGCAGACACAACAATGTGCACAAAACCAAAATTGCACTGATTCGTTTTATTCTCTTCATATTTGTGTTTTTAAAAGTTGCATGCAAATATATACAAATTTCAATTCACGCAAAAATTCTAATGTCATAAAAATACAAATACCAACAACAAAGCAATAATATGTAAAGAAAAAACAGTCAAATTACAGATAAATGTAAACCAAAGCTAAGACATTATCTATTTTATTAAAGGACCTTCGCTGCAACACGACATATAAAGATGTTCACTATACTCAACAACTCACAAAAATATGCCAACACAATACTTGTTACACATCCGGAGGAACATAAGGAAATTCTTAACTTCTATGAATAACAATTCCGTCTTTACCAACACGGAACATTATCGGTATGGTGTATCTCACATCTATGCATTTGCCGTTACGCTTACCGGGATTCCAGCGCGGCATGCCTTTCACCACGTCAACGGCTACGCTGTCGAAAGCATCGTTAAGTTTCTTAACTACCTTAACATCGGCTATGCTGCCGTCTTTCCTGACTGTAAACGAAACTACGCAACGGCCTGCCGACCGGGAGTCGACCTTCAGGTTGCGCTCAGCCATAATAGAGTCTACCGACGACTTGACATAATCTGCCATGGCATTAACGCCTCCCACAAACTGGGGCATAACTTCGTTTATCGCGCCAAACAATTGCCGGTCGTCTTTATCGGCAGACAAGCGCGGCTCTGCCTTGCAGCTGTTGTGCACAACCTTGATTGTGTCAACATTTTCCGCAGCCGGATTACGGCTTGACACTTCCGCCGGCTGACAACCTGAGTGGCATGAGCCGCAGCCTTGCCCTGCTCCGCCGCTGCTCTGTGCCGACGCCGTAAGCAGTCCGGCTGAAAGTCCTGCGAGCACAACCGCCCTGCCTGCGGCACGGCGCATGTCGAGCTGACGCCATAGAGCAGCCGCCTCGGCCTCGCATCGCGGACAAGTGCCGCTGCAGTCGCCTTCATAACGGCATTCAGCTGCAACATATTCTATACCGTTCGCCTCGGCTATACGGCGGCGTATGTCTTTCAGTATTCCGCAAATTTCCTTTCCCCGTGTCATGGTATTTCATAATTAAATTTGTCAAAATGTTCAAAGCCCATATCCCTTAACCTGGCTTCTGAACTTGCGCGGTCGGCATCGGTGTTATATCCGGGTATGAGCGGAAGCCGTATCACGCACCGCCCTGCCCTGCCGCCACCGGCTATAAGCGAGAGATTATCTATTACCTGCGCATTGTCGTGCCCCGTGTAGCGGCGGTAGATGTCGGCATCAAGGTCTTTCACGTCGATAAACCATGCGTCTACAACATCGGCTATGGCCTCAACATTGGCGGCTGCCACATTGAGCGAAGTCTCAACATTGATTTTCCACTGCGGTCCGCAAAGTTCTCTGAACCTTACTATAAAATCAGAATAAAGCAGCGGTTCGCCTCCGCCGAAAGTTATTCCGCCGCCTGTGGCGAGGAAATAAAGCTCGTCTGCCCTGACTTCTTCATACAGCGTTTCGGGCGAATGCCACAAACACGGACTATCGTCTGCGCGGCACTGCGGATTGAGACAATAGCGACAACCGAGCCGGCAGCCATGAAAGGCGGCAAGCGTGGTAACGCCGTTGCCGTCGGTCGCCATTCTGTGGCGCGACACACCGATAAACGGAACAAACTGCTCTTCGCTCATAACTTCACTTTTTGGGTCTTAGTCAAACGCCTGCACTCACTTCTCACCATAAATTCATCCTGCCGTATATGCGCCCTAACGTATGACACACACCAAGGATGACCATTATGCAAATATAATGATTTTGAAACAAACACGGCCACAAATCTGTCATAAATAATATTTACGCCCGCGCATCAGCATACGGCTGCAAGCAACAAGAAGCTGCAGCCAAAGCAAAGGAGCTAAAGGCACTGCAAAAGGAAAACTATTTACATTATCCGTGTACAGAGTTTTCTGTGAAATAGAAAATTGCAGTATAATTTATGTTAAGAAAGAATGAATAGACCGCAGAATAATTAACTTTGGTTTACACTTACCACATCTCAATCATCTAAAATCATCGTTTTCGTGGCACAAAACTGCACTTTTCCGCCTTAAAACCCACCACTTTCAAGAGACGAACCTATGGTTAACCGACCGTAAGTGGCCGAGTTATGTTTTTTAACATTTGCACATTCATTCACAAAAGCGCGTATTTCACAACATATCAGCAACTTAACAAAAACATTCATTTTTGAGCATTTTTCGCATGAAAAGCCGGAAATGAGATGAGGACGGCAAGTCTGAGAGCGTCAAAACAAAAAAGTTTTCTGTCGCAACCGTGCCGTCATGATAAAATTTCCGAACATTAATCAGTTGGATTAATGAGATGCGGCAGCAAGCAAAAACCGACGAAATATGACAGAAATTGAGAAGCAACAAGGCTAATGTTCTGTCGGATATGCACGGGTTGTTGAGCGCAGCGAAAAATTCGACAGCATTGAGAAACAGCAAGACTAATGTTCTGCCGGATATGCTATCCGGCTGTATCGAATATCAGGATCTGCGATCCGAAAAACATACCTATAAATTAGCAATAGGAATCAAGCGGATTGAAAAATCCTTATATTCTATTCCGGCCGATTGCAAATCAGCCGGCACAATAGCTTTGTTGCTACATATCCGGCGGCACGGGACTTATACCTATTAATCAAAAAAATAGGAAGTAATCGGATTGAAAATCCTTATACTCAGTTCCGGCAGATTACAAATCAGCCGGTACATTAGTCTTGTTGGTATATATCGTTGCTTGTAAGCCTCGTTGCCTGGAAGCCACAAGAGTAATGTTCTGCCGGATATGCTATCCGGCTGTATCGAATATAAGGATCTGCGATCCGAAAAACATACCTATAAATTAGCAATAGGAAGCAAGCGGATTGAAAATCCTTATATTATATTCCGGCAGATTGCAAATCAGCCGGCACAATAGCTTTGTTGCTACATACCAGGCGGCACGGGACAAAGATATTGATACTTTCAGCTGTCCTATTGTTTTTAAACTGCCGCCTTGCAGATGATATGTCCTGACATAGCCCACAATACCAACAAAAAACAAGCGAAATAACCTATTTAGGTTAAAAGAATAAAAAAACAATGCTGTGCCTTGATTTTTCACAGGCAGAAGAGTAACTTTGCGACATAACATAAAAACACAAGAATATGAAAAACAAATTTTTAAGGATTGGGCATCATAATAAAATGTCTGCACAGCATACACAAGCAACGAACGACATTATGTAACCACAAAATTTTTAAATAAGCTATGGCAAACGTATGGAAGATAGGCTCGCGCTGGAGCGACGACGGTGCGCGAGATTCAAGCATAATTTCGATATTCAGAAGAAGCAATGTTGTTTTCTTAGGACATAAAGACTATATAGAACGTTTTAAAAATGAAGTAAAGAAGGGCGACTATTTCGCTATTGCCGATGGTCTGTTTGTTCAATCGGTGGCTAAGGCTACATCAGACCCGATACAATTAAAGGAACTGATAAAGCAAAACGCCATTAAAGTTAAGGAAGGAGAACCGTTCGACCTGGAAGACGACTGGGGATATGGAGTTAAGGTAAAGATAGTGGACTTACCTAAAGACCAAATGTTCGATTATAAAAGAGGTTGTTTCTTTAAAGCAAACTCTATAGCTGAAAAAGTGAAAAAACTATTTAACGAAAAATTGGAACACAGAATGGACATAACGGCAAAGACGTGCAGAATTAAAGGCAAGCAAGAAGAATGTAACGGCAAAGAATCTATTATTAACGGCCGTACAAGATACGTGATACCCGTTTATCAAAGAGAATATTCGTGGGGATACGAGCAGATAACAAGGTTTGTTGACGACATATTCAAAGGCTTCTGGGGCGTGGACAGAAAGATAATAAAAGAGCCTTTATTTATTGGAACCATGCAGCTTTCATATGAAAAATATATCAATGAAAACGAATGTGAACAAGATGTCATTGACGGGCAGCAAAGACTCAGTACGATTATATGCATGCTGAAATATCTGAAACTGAAATATCCGTCGGCCGAAGCGTTAAAGCAGACAGGAAGCCTTGACTGGATAGAGACACGAGTAAACAACGGCAAGGAAGAAGAATATCTTAACGCCATGCTTTCGTTGGATTGCCTAAACAAGACAGACCTTGATACAGAGCAAAACAACTATATCAAAAGCATTGCCGTCATAGACGAATGTTTTAAAGAAATGACTACGGACAATGAAGGAAATCAGCTTGCAAAATTCTCTGAGAATATAGATTCGTTTGTTGAATATATCTTAAACGACATATTGTTTGTGGTTATCGAAACAGTGGCAGGATTATCCAAGACCATTCAGATATTCAACACTATTAACACAGCCGGTCTTGACCTTAACGGTGATGACTTGTTTAAGGTACGCCTATATGAATATCTGCACGACATAAAGAGCCTTGGTGAAGAAACTTTTAATGAGATTGGCGAAATATACAAGAATGTGAAAATCAGGAACGATAAATGGAGAAAAACACATAACTGGGATTTGATTGACATCAGACTGGTGCGGTCGATTTATAAAGAATACATCATCTCGAAATACAAACTGCCTACAAGCCTTTACGCTAAAGCCACCGACACCTTCTTTGACGAACTGTTTGATGTCTTGCTCAACGTACAAGGACATAACGACATGACAGGAGTTGAACGTGTGGAGCTGTCTTTGGAAGATTTATGGAATATTATAGAGGTTGCATGTCTTTGGAGGGGAAGCGACTTTAGAAATAACGACGAATTTATTTCTTACACATTGACAGAACGCTCACGCTACAACCGCTACTTAAGCATTGCATACCAGATATTGCTTTCAAATAAGGATAAACAAAAAGAAGAAAGGCTTGATGAAGTTTACGGCGTATTACGCCTGCTATGCAGAATGTTCTTCTGCTGGAGCATAATGTATGCCCGGCAAGTAAACGAGATGCATTCATTTATGCGTAACATCTATAATAAGACAGCGGATTTCCAAAACAATAAAGAAGATATATTTTCATCGCTGACTAAAAAGATAAAGGAAAATGACAACAGGATGTTTAGAACTAACTGCATAGGCCAACCTATAGCAGACAACAGGGTTTGGAAAGACCTAATTTGCCTGTTAAGCGATTATATAGATGAATCAGAAGTTGGAACAACGCTTGAAGAACTAAAAGAAAAATTTGAATGGGGCTATTATGACATTGAGCACATCCATGCCAACTGCAATGAGAAAGAGGGAACCGATATTGACGGGGATTTACAAAACAGCATCGGCAACCTGATGCTGCTCGAATATGACATAAACAGATCTATAGGCAATCTGACTTTTAAGGAAAAGAAAGAACGCGGCAACAACAAGCTATGCTACAAAGACAGCCGCTTTGCCGTGGTGAAGAAAATAATGAAAAAAGAGAATTGGGGCAAAGAAGAAATAGAGGAACGCAGAAAAGAGGAAATAGAGAAAATATCGCGCTTCATATTCGAATGATATGAAAATATAATCAGACATAACGGAATTTTGCGTATTCCTTCTCATTTAATGTTCTGTCGGATATGCACGTATTGTTGAGCGCAGCGAAAAATTCGACAGCATCGAGAAACAACAAGACTAATGTTCTGGCGGATATGCTATCCGACAGCATCAAATATAAGGATCTGCGATCCGCGACTCATACCTATTAATCAAAAAAATAGGAAGTAATCGGATTGAAAAATCCTTATACTATATTCCGGCAGATTGCAAATCAGCCGGCACAATAGCTTTGTTGGTATATGCCTATTGTAGGGAGATTAATTTTATTGATTGTCGGCTGCGCTCGGCATAACCAAATATAATATGCTTCTGCTCTCACTTGCACGACAATTGCAAATCAGCCGGTACATTAGCTTTGTTGCTACATACCAGGCGGCACGAAAATTTGATGCATACATCATTCCACGGCAGTATCTCTTACGAAAATTTACTGACAAAAGAATAAAAAAGACAAGCCTGTGTCATGATTTGTCACAGGCTAAATTGTAACTTTGCAGCGTAACCTAAAAAAACAATAAATATATGGCAGCAAATATATTTGGACGATATGTATGGCTGATAGACATCCTGCGCAGGTATAAGCGCCTGACATTTAAGGAAATATGTTCGTTGTGGCAGGAAAGCGGACTAAGCTATGGCGAGGAACTGCCACTGAGGACATTCCATCGCCACCAGGATGCAATAAAGGACATCTTTGACGTGTATATAGAATGCGACAAGAAGGACGGATACAGATATTATATTGACGAGCCTGAAAGGCTTGAAAGCAACAACCTGTACAACTGGCTCATAAGTTCTTACTCTACGCTCAACCAGATAAAGGCCGACAGCAAGCTGGAGAACAGAATTATATTTGAGAACATACCGTCGGGACAGACATGGCTGACACATATCGCAGAAGCCATGCGCAACAACAGGGTGCTGAGCATAACATATCACGGATTCGGCAAGTCGGAATCAACGACATTCGACATAGAGCCATACTGCCTTAAAGTGGCTCACCGCCGCTGGTATGTGCTGGCGCGAAGTCCCTATTATTCTGAAAGGAACAAGGAGAAAGGCATTAAGCCATACGATGTATTCCGGATATATGCCCTCGACAGGATAATGGATATAAAGGACACAGACAAGACGTTCACAATGAACAAAGACTTCGACGCGGCGAAATACTTTGAAGGCTGCTGCGGAGTGATTACGTCTGATGAGCCTTTACAAAGGATTGTGGTGCGTGCATACGACAACTTCGTAGATTATCTGCGTACGCTGCCGCTGCATGAGTCGCAGCGCGAACTCAGCAGCGACGAAGAGTCTACGCTGTTTGAATATCACCTCAAGCCTACGTTCGACTTCTATCAGCTGATACTTGCGCAGGCAAACCAGCTGGAGATAATAGAACCTGAAGCGGTGAGAGAGGAGATGCGCGGCCTTGCCCTGCACATACTGAAATTTTACGACAAGCCTTAACAGCCTAAAATCTATGCGCGGCAGGAAAGGGACGTCTATAATATAGCATGAAAATGAGACGGAATATCCCGACTTACCGCAGACATGTCATATAGTTTCGGCAGGATTGCAGCCTTATATCAAACAGACGGCAAGACTATGACAGGAAACTATAATTTAAATTTTCAGATGCCGGAACTTTAACTCAAGACCGAGTAGCAACCTACACAATAAACATTAAATATAAAAAATCAACAAAAGAAACGGGGCGCCGGCAAGGCGTCCCGTCATTCACGTTATTAGAAAGAGTCCATTCAGATATTTGACCGGTTTTGTATCATTCCCATACAATAGGCACGTTCTTCAGCTGAATATACTCGTTGATGGACGACGAGTTTCGGCCTCCGCCAAGATTCCACGGACCTTTAACAAGTACAAACGACGTAACCGTGGAAGGTACCTCACAGATAGTGGCAAACTTCAGTTTTACAGCCACATCGGGATTAAGGTTCTTCTTGTCGTCATAGTCGCAGCCAGCACCATACTCGTTGCCGTCGGCATCATAAGCCTTTGTAAGACCGGCTCCGCCGATAAGCGCATTCTGTATACTCAGGCTTACAGCCTTTACCTTAACATAAATGTCAACGCGGTTGGAGCCCTTGCTGCCCTTGGCCTCAACAAACTCCAGCGTGAAATACTTTGATCCGGGATTGCCCACCAACACACCCGAGGCTGACGGAAGATAGCTTACAGAAGGAGCATTCTGAGCTGTCGTGGTAGTGGAGGCTGTGCCGGTAGTAGTGGTTCCGGTAACTTCCTGCACGACGCCCTTAGCGGCTTCTTTCAGTTTCTTGAAAAACTGCGCATCGGCCTGCTGAGGTATTGCAAAGAGAGCTATTGCAGCAATGCAAACTGTTCTGATAATCTTTTTCATAACCAAAAAAATTTTTAATATTAAACAATCATTTCTATAAAATGCACTTAAGCTCGTAACTTCTAACTTTCGCCGTTCCTGCGTTCGGCAATCTTCCGGTTGGCACTGTCGCGTGCCGCCGAATTATGGTGCAGATGTCCGTCGTCATCGCGAAACACCGGTCCGGGAGACTTATGGTTGGCAAACTCGTCAACCATCGAGCTGCCCTTGCCCATTCCGTTTGTAAGTATAAAGAATATCGCGCCACAGGCAGCCACGGTTATAAGCACCTGGAAGAACAGCGCAATAAGGGCTACAAGGAACACAAACACAGCAAGGCAGACGGCAACGACACAGACTGCCGAGAACACGGTGAAGACAACGCCGTGCTTTATACCGACAGACATTATGTTGCGCACAAGCGACCATGCAAGTCCGGCTATGACGAGAATCCAGAAGGCTGTGGTGCCGATGCTGTTCTTCGTATCATCGGAAGCGCCGAAGATGTCTGCTCCGACAGATAGCACAAACACTACGGGAAACGTAAGCACAAAACAGATGAAAAGCAGTTTCATCGAGAGCGACTTGCCCATCATTTCCTCAAGTACGCCCTTAAACATGAATATCTGTCCTATCTGAAGCACCACAAACACTGCAAAGGGTATAATGCGGAACAGCTTTGACCAGAATCCGTACTCCTTTGACAGGCACCACCACATACAGTTGTTGCCCACTATGGCATAAATAAGAACCTCGAGGATAGTGGCGGCAAGCATGCAGCCGGCAGCCGTGAGTATAGGCAGGTTGCTTTTACTGCCGTTTCGCCCCTGAAACAACAGGGCAACGAAGCCGCCCAATACCAGCAGGAAGACAAACCAGTAAGGCAGAGTTGACGTTAACAGAATTTCTTTCATGGCATATAGATTATATTTAACTTATTACAGCGTGCAGGCACATCTGATGTCGTTTGCAACATTTACATAGACGAATGTATATTGTTTTTAATATTTTTTGCAAATATAACTACAAACATATATTTACACAATAACGGAAATCCGTGATTTTATGCACATAAAACCGTTATTCCGTCAACATTTAGCCAAGAATCAATACAAAAACAATATCAAGATATCAAGGAATGGCATAGTATGGCTTAAACCCCAATCGGCAATTAGGCCGCATATTACTTTATCAATTTTGTATATTGATGCTTTAAGCCTGTCCTTTTGTTTCTATTGGCGTCTTTTTGTCTGTTTCTTCTTGACATAGCCCGCTATGCCTGCGAAAAATATAACGAAAATCCGCTCAATATAAAGAAAAAATCCCGACCGAATCTTTATGACTGATTTGGGTTAAAAAACAAAAAACCTGCGCCAATCGAACAGAAACGGCATGGCGCAGGTTAAACGACAAGCATCTTCATGCTTGCAGCCCCTATAAAACTAACATCGGTATCAGACCGCTGTTAAACTGTTGTGGGCTTATGAAAAAACTAAGACATTTTCGGTCTTTTTCTCCAAACAGCCGTTACGTTTCAACGGCCAGGAGAGTTATCGCCGCACGGCCTACAGCAGATTTGCCCGCAGAAGGCGGCCGGCTATATTGTTTAGAACTCGAGCACGAGAGCCTGACGCGGAGTGAGCTTCAGGTCTTTATCAAGAGCCACGCTGCTGCCGGTCAGCACGTCGCGTGCCTGCTTTGTCTGTCCAATAACCTCGGCATAGCGCTTAACAGAGAGAGCGGCATCCTTGCGTGTGCCGTTGATAACGGTCATTACGGTCTTGCCGTTATACTGACGTGCAATGACATATACGCCCTTATAAGGTATAAACTGCTTCTGGCTGCCCTTGATTATCACGTCGTTGCCCTGACGCCAGTGGAGCAGATTGCTCAGCCATGTGAACATTGCGTTCTCGGCCTTTGTGCGTCCTTCAGCAGCAAAGGCATTGCGCTCGTCGCCCTTGAAACCGCCGGGGAAGTCCTTGCGCACGTTGCCGTCGGTAACTTCCTTTGTGCCGTTCATCAGGATTTCAGTGCCATAATAGAGCTGCGGTATGCGGTTTACGGTGAGCAACAGTGCAAGAGCCTGCTTCAGTGCCGTTGTGTCCTTGCCGTTGCCGAGGAAGCGGTCGGTGTCGTGATTCTCAATGAAAGCCATGACGCTCGACGGGTTAGGATAAAGATAGTCGTAAACCAGACTGTTGTATATGCGGTTGTATCCGTTCCACCAGTCGTCGGTGTTCTCCTTCTTCGCCATGTTTATCTTGTCGTAGAAGCTAAAGTCCATCACCGTCTTCAGATAGCTGTTCTTCTTGGCAATCTTTGAATCTTTCTGCCATGCGGCTGTATATGCCGGCTCGGTTACCCATGTCTCGCCTACAACGTTGAAGTTAGGATATTCCTCGTCGAGAGTCTTCATCCAGAGGGCCATGGCGTCGGCATCGGCATAAGGATAAGTGTCCATGCGTATGCCGTCGATACCAACGGTCTCTATCCACCACTCGCTGTTCTGGATAAGATATTTAATTACATGAGGATTCTTCTGGTTAAGGTCGGGCATAGACGGAACAAACCATCCGTCAACAGTCTCGTGCAGGTCGATGTCGCTCACGTATGGATCAACCACCGGAGTAAGCTTATAGCTTGTCTGCAGATATAGGTCGTTAACCTTGCCGCTGCCGTCAACATAGCCTGTGGTTACGTCTCTTCCGGTCTTCTCTCCGGCTGAAAGCCATTCGGGAGTGTTGAGCCAGTCTTTAGAAGGCATGTCCTTTATCCATGGATGCTCATAGCCACAATGGTTGAAAATCATGTCCATAACCACCTTCAGCCCCTTTTGATGAGCCTCGTCGATGAGCTTGCGATACTCCTCGTTGGTGCCGAAGCGGGGATCAACTTTGTAATAGTCGGTTGTGGCATAGCCGTGATAAGAGCTGTTGACGCCGTTGTCGGGTGAGTCGTTCTCAAGAACGGGAGTAAACCACAAAGCCGTAACGCCCAGCTCCTTGAAGTAGTCGAGGTGCTGACGTATGCCCTCGAGGTCGCCTCCATGGCGCAGGCTCGGCTGCGAGCGGTCTATCTTGTAGCTGTATTTTGTCTTCACGGCATTGTTCTTCTGGCTGCCGTCGGCAAAGCGGTCGGGCATGAGCATGTAGAGCACGTCGGCGTTGGTGAAGCCCATGCGCTTGTCTCCGCTCATCTCGCGTGCCTTAAGCAGATACTTAACTTTCTTTGTCGAGCCGTTGTTCTTGAAGTTGAGCGTCATTGTTCCAGGCTGCGCTCCGTCAAGATTAAGGTAGACCAAGAGATAATTAGGACTGTCGAGGCGCACCAGGCTGTCCACCTTTACGCCGGGATAATCCGTTGTAACGTCTGCTGTCTTGATGCCTTCGCCGTAGACCATCAGCTGCAGTGACGTGTTCTTCATTCCCACAAACCAGTCTGTAGGTTCAATGCGGTCTATCTTTACCGCTGCTTTCATTGTCATAATGCTGAGCAATAAGCTTAAAGATAAAACTAATCTGTTCATGATTATTTGGTTATTTGTTTATGTTATTATTTTCAGTCGGGTGATGTCTTACATTCATCTACGCGGCATGTCAGTCGTGAATGATGAGTGCCGACTGCGCCGGAACGTTCACTTCGCTGCCGCTGACAATGCCGAGTCCGCTCTCGTTGATAACGCCGTCGCGGCAGACAACGGTGTAGCTGCCTTCAGGAACGGCTACGGTGCGTGCCTCCTTGGCAGAGTTGAGCACCACGATGATGTTCTTCCATGCGTCGCCTCCGGCATTGTCTTTCAGACGGAAGGCCACGAGATTGTCCTGCACTGGCAGAAACTCAAGATGACGGCGCACCTTGTCAGCCGTGCCGAGGCGGAATGCCGGATGATTCTTGCGCAGCGAGATGAGCTTGCTGTAATAGTCCATCACCTGCGGATACTTCTCAAGGTTAGTCCAGTCGATGCGGTTGATGCTGTCGGGCGAGTTAAAGCTGTTGTGCACGCCTTTCTTGTCGCGCAGCATCTCCTCGCCGCTCAGGATGAACGGCATGCCCTGCGATGTCATAACGGCAGTCTGTGCAAGCAGGTCGAGACGTATAAGCTCGTCCATGCCTATGCCCGGAATGCTTGTGCGCAGACGGTCAACGAGGCACATGTCGTCGTGGCAGCTCACGTAGCTGAGCATCTGCACAGGCTCTGCAGCCCATGCTTCCTTGCTGTAGTTTACCTTTGTCATGTCTACCTGCGGATGGCTGATTGCTCCGGCTATGCCGAACTTTATGCTCTCCTCGTTGCCGGGAACGGCTGCCAGGAAAGCACCCTTGTGGTCATCGTTGAACGGACCGCGCAGAGCGTCGCGCAGCTCGTCGCCAAAGGCAGATATGCCGGGCATGCTGCTCATGTTGGCCTTCATGGCCAGCTTATCCTGCGGATAGGCACACGGACCTGCCGACCAGCCTTCGCCGTATATAATTGTGGCAGGATATTCCTTATTGAGCGCTGCACGTATCTGGTTCATCGTCTCTATGTCATGAACGCCCATGAGGTCGAAGCGGAAACCGTCGATGTGATATTCCTTAACCCAATATAACACCGACTCTATCATAAACTTGCGCATGGCAGGGCGTTCGCTTGCCGTCTCGTTGCCGCAGCCCGAGCCGTCAGACCAGCGTCCGTCGGCTGTCTTGCGGTAGAAGTAGCCGGGATAGGTGCGCTCAAAGTTGCTTCCCTCTATGTTAAATGTGTGGTTGTAGACCACGTCGAGTATAACGCGTATGCCTGCCTTATGCAGAGCCTGCACCATCTGCTTAAACTCCTTAATGCGTGTTGCGGGCGTATAGGGGTCGGTCGAGTAAGAACCTTCGGGCACGTTGTAGTTCACCGGGTCGTAGCCCCAGTTATACTGAGGTTCATTGAGGCGTGTCTCGTCTACCGAAGCGTAGTCGAACGACGGCAATATGTGTACGGCATTTACGCCAAGTTTCTTCAGATGCTCTATAGCCTTAGGCTCTGTCAGCGCCAAAAACTTACCTTTATTCACAAGGCCCGACGAAGGGTCGACAGAGAAGTCACGGTGGTGCATCTCATATACAATGAGGTCGGCCGGACTTACAACCGTGGTTATGCGGTCGGTGTCCCATCCTTCGGGATCAGTGGCAGACATGTCTATGATGGCTGCTCTCTGTCCGTTTACTCCCACTGCCTTGGCAAACACTCCGGCGCACTCTCCTGCCCCGGTGTCAAAGGTGTAGAACTTGCCTTTCAGGTCGCCTTTAAGCTCGGCAGAATATGTCTCGGCTGCCGTGCGCTTCATCTTAACGGTCTTCACCGGCTTGCCGCCCTGTCCGTCGTCGTATATGCGCAGCGTAACCTGCTTTGCATTGTCGGGAGCAAAGAGCTGAAAACGGGTAAGCCCCGGAGTATAACAAGCCTCGCTGAAAGTCTGTGCACCGGCCTTTGGTGCCAACAAGAAGGACAAGATGCCCATAACAAGAATCTTTTTAAATTTCATACTGTGGTATGCTTTATTGTTTTCTGGTATTTTTTGTCGTTCATATAAAATATTACTACAGCAGGTATAACATCCTATATGTCAGGGTATTATAAAAGGCCACCTTTCAGGCTCCAAAAGGTGGCCTTTTACATGCAGAAAGACGGCCTTTTGCACCCTGAAAGGATGCCTTTTGGAAAACGTCAGGTTTTCTTTCCTCTCCGCATTTCTGTATTTTGTATTGTTATTGAGCAATGAGCGACACGGCAAAGCCTCCGCCGGGAGCTTCCTGCAGCTTGAGCACGTCGCCCTTCTTAACAATCTTGTGTGTTATCTCGTATGCCTTAGGATTCTTCTCATAGTGAGCGTCCTTGGCATCGGCATATATCGTGCAGTCATACTTGCGGCCCTTGTCGAGGAAGTCGAGCTTAACGACGGCCTTATGTCCGTTTTCGTCACACTTACCTCCGACAAACCAGTTGTCTGTTCCTTTAGCCTTGCGTGCAACGGTGATATAGTCGCCCGGCTCGGCCTCGAGATATTTTGAGTCGTCCCAGTCTACGGCAACGTCGCGTATGAACTGGAAGGCATCATAGTACTTCATGTAGTTCTCGGGCAGGTCGGCAGCCATCTGCAGTGGACTGTACATAACGAGATAAAGCGACAGCTGGCCTACGAGCGTTGTGTGAACAAACGAAGTGTTCTCGCTCCATGTGTTGAGCTGAGTTTCAAGAATACCCGGAGTGTAGTCCATCGGACCTCCCTGAAGGCGTGTGAACGGCAGCACGACGGTGTGGTCGGGACGGCTTCCGCCGAACGCCTCATACTCTGTTCCGCGTGCGCTCTCGTTGCCCACGAGGTTAGGATATGTGCGGCAAAGACCTGTAGGGCGTGTTGCCTCGTGTGCGTTGACCATGATATGATGCTTTGCAGCCTCCTTTACGGCACGCAGATAGTGGTTGTTCATCAGCTGACCGTAGTGGTACTCGCCGCGCGGAATGATGTCGCCAACATAGCCGCTCTTCACGGCGTCGTAGCCATACTTGTTCATCAGTTCATATGCTTTCTCCATCCAGCGTTCATAGTTCCATGCCGACGAAGATGTCTCGTGGTGCATCATCAGCTTCACGCCCTTAGAGTGAGCATAGTCGTTGAGCATCTTGATATCGAAGTCGGGATAAGGAGTGATGAAGTCGAAAACGTCGAGCTTTGAATGTCCGAACCAGTCTTCCCAGCCTTCGTTCCATCCTTCAACCAACACTTCGTCGAGTCCGTTGTCGGCAGCGAAGTCGATATATTTCTTCACATTCTCGTTGTTGGCAGCATGTGTTCCGTTAGGCTTGCACTTGCTGTAGTCGGTAACACCAATATGAACAGACGGAAGGTCGTTTGTATAACTCCATGTACCGCGGCCTACAATCATATCCCACCATACGCCGCAATACTTAACAGGATGAATCCAGCTAACGTCGTCGAGCGCGCAAGGTTCGTTGAGATTGAGTATAAGGTTAGACGAAAGCATGTCGCGTGCGTCATCGCTCACGATAACCGTGCGCCACGGAGTGTTGAACGGTGTCTGAATATAGCCTTTGTAGCCCTGTGCGTCGGGTGTGAGCCACGACTCAAACACCATGTTCTTGTCGTCAAGGTTAAGGTGCATTGTAGCATAGTTTACGCAGGCTGCCTCATGAATGTTGATGTAGAGTCCGTCGTCGGTATTCATCTGCAGTGAAGTCTGCACGCCTGTAGACGAGAATGGTGTCTGTGATGAGTTAGGCGTAATGGCACTCTTCATCAGTCCGCGTATCTCAGATAGCTTCGACTCTACGGTTTCATACTCCTGAGTGTCATAGTCGCCGGGTATCCAGAAGGCTTTGTGGTCGCCTGCCATGGCAAACTGTGTGTGCTCTTCCTTAATCACAAAATAGTTAAGCTCCTCCTGCTGTGGGAACTCGTAGCGCAGTCCCATGCCGTCGTCGTAAACGCGGAAACGGATAATGATGTTGCGCTTTGTCTCAGGCTGATTGAGCGTAACAGCAAGTTCGTTGTAATGGTTGCGTATGGTGGCAGTCTCGCCCCATACTGGCTTCCATGTCTCATCAAACGTAGATGTGTTCGTCTTTGCGATGACAAAACCATCCATCAGACTAGTTTCATCCATTCCCTTGCTGGCATGCTTTGTCTTGGCCAGTTCAAGTCCCAAATAACTCGGCTTTATTACAGCGCGGTTTTTGTAGGTCATCTCATAGACCGGCCGTCCGTTGTCGAGCGAGAACTTCACCGACACATTGCCGTTAGGAGATTTTACGGTCTGTGCCATTGCCAACATTGGCAGAAGCATCAATGCTAATAAAATCTTACGCATATTCAAGTTGAGTTTTTATTATTTTTTAGGTTAGAATTTAGTCTGAATTAAAAAAGGCGCAGACCTCACGGCCTGCAATGCCTTTAAAAGTAGGAATTATAGTAATTACATTCTTCCGCTCTCTTTAATAAGATCGGTGATGTTCTGGTTAAAGTCATGGGCCTCCATAAGGTCCTCTATACATATATGCATTCTGTAGCGCCAATAATGACGCGGATTCGACGGTATGTTTATACGCTCAGCATCAGCGTCGGCAAGGCGTATGTTCTCGTCAACGGCAAACCAGTCCTGCACGGTGAGTATGCACAGCATTGACGGACAGAGCAGATGGCGTGAGATGATATCACGTGCAAGCCATCCGGGCAGCGGATGAGGCGCAGCGCCATACTTCTGCAGTACGTTGTTATAATAGTCTTGCGTGCGGTTTGTATCTTCATCCCACCACTGACGCAGCGTCGGGGTGTCATGACTTGATATCGTGCAGACCGAACGATAAGGATTGCGCGAAAGCACGCCGAAACGTACATTGGGATCTTTCGGCATCGACTGAAGTTCAAGACTGAGAATCTTAAGTTCGTTCATAACCCACGATACGCAGTCGGGCACCATGCCGAGGTCTTCGGCACACACAAGCATACGTGTAGCCTCAACGAGTTTTGGCAGCTTGTTCATCGCCTCGCGATACCAGAACTGGTTGTTGCGGCGGTAATAATAGTCATTGTATATCTTGTTGAACAGGAACTTGTCGCTGTCGTAGAGCGACTCGTATATATAGTCAAACTGAACAGATATGCGCGGATGGAACTTATTCGGGTCCCTATGGTCACGTACAAACAATACGTCACTTATCAGGGCATAAAGTCCGTCACGCAAATCAGTGTCGGCCTTGTCGGTCTTTCCATCAAAAGCAGCCTCAACTTTGCGCTGGGTGTCATATTCGGGTTTCATGCGGTAACGGCCGTCGTGCGAAGGCTCAAGATACGTGTCGCGCACCATTGCTGCCCTTTCGCCGAACATACGTTCAAGCACCCAGTCGGTGATAAACGGCTCTGTGAACAGTTCTTCCTGGAAATGCAGGCCATAAGCCTCTATCTCATCACGCGTCATACCGAGTGCCGGCGAGAACTGGCCCAACAGTCCGTGTACGGCATTATAAGGAATTTCCAATATACGGAAGAAACCGAGAACATGGTCAATGCGGTAGGCATCGAAGAATTTTGCCATGTTGGAGAAACGGCGCACCCACCAGCGGCAATCGTCCTTTATCATCTCATCCCAGTTGTATGTGGGGAAGCCCCAGTTCTGTCCGTTCACAGAGAAGTCGTCAGGCGGAGCACCTGCCTGTCCGTTAAGGTTAAAGTAGCGCGGCTCCTGCCATACATCGCAGCCGTAACGGTTCACGCCGATAGGAATGTCGCCCTTCAGTATTACGCCCTTTGAACGTGCATAGTCGTGGGCATCGGCCATCTGTGAGTTAAGAATAAACTGCACGAAATAATAGAAAGCCACATTCTTATAGGCTGCATTGCGCTGAACAGAAAGAGAGTGGCGTTCGCTCTCGTCAAACGAATGATGGTCGGGCCACTTGCTGAAGTCTGCAGTGCCGTATTTGTCACGCAGATAACAATACTGACCATAGGGAACGAGCCACGACTCAGCCTCCTTAAAGAATGCCTTAAACTTGTCTGAAGCCATTATCTCTTTACCTTCCTGCTCATATATTATGTGCAGATATTCGGTCTTTGCGTTGTTCACACGTTCATAGTCAATCTGCGGCAGGGCATTGAGTTCCTGTCTCAGTGCCTCAAATCTTTCACGTTCGGCCTTGTCGGCTATCTGCGGAAGAGCATTGAGGTCGGCATACTGCGGGTGCAGCGCAAAGATGCTTATGCAGCTGTATGGATAAGAGTCGGTCCATGTATGTGTTATTGTAGAATCGTTGATTGGCAACACCTGCAGTACGCGCTGTTTGGTATATGCCACCCAGTCAATCATCTTCTTCAAATCGCCGAAGTCGCCCACTCCGAAACTGCTTCTCGACCTAAGCGAGAACACCGGCACTTGGGTTCCGGCACAACGGATGTTGTAAATCGGGAAGAAAGCATCGTCAAGTTCATGCACGACAACCTCGCCCTCGGTTACTTCCGGCACGTCTATTACGCGGTTATAACGGTCTTCCCAAAGCATATTGCCGCTGTCTGTAACATCTACTGCCACAAACTTAAACTCTATTCTCTTGCCTGAAAGTTTAGTGACATCCACATCAGCCACCCACTCGTTATAGCTATGCTCAAACATCTGCTGGCTTCTGAACACATCCCATGCGCCAAGACTAACATCATTGCCGACAAGCACAAGGCGCTCATTGCCGCGGAGTTGCGGGGCACGCACTTTCAGTCGCAGTGTGGCAACATTGTCATTAGGCGGCAGCACTGACAGTTTGCGGCGCTTTATGCAGTCGGTAAAGGCTGAGCTGTAGAGATAAGAATTGTCGGGAATATTAATCCAGCGGTCGTAAACCACGATGCGCTCAATATCCTTGTTGTTAAATTCAAGCCGGTGCGGAGCTACGGTCCACTCCTTACGCAGCACATTGTCCTCACCGCGCACTACACAATAATAATAATCTATATGGGTTCCGGCCTTAGCATCGAGCTTAAGGCTGTAGGTCCATATTTTGCCGTCAGACGTACTCATCCTGTAAGTAGTGGCAGCATCACCTTCCTTTCCGTTGATGATGTTCAGGACAAGTTCCTCGCCAAAGGCTGTATTATAGGCTATATTCAAAAGTATATTCATAGGTCACAAGTTATGGTTTTCATTGTAAAAGACGATAGCAAAACTGCATGTCGGACAGAGCCACAAAACGGCTCATAATAATGATACACTTATCTTATTGCAAAGATAATAATAAAAGGAATAAACGTGAAAGCAAATTTATATGTAATTTTTCAATTTATTATGCAATCGTTTACACAAATTAATCCATATACCTGAAAATACCAACTCAAAGATTTACAAGAAGCGTAAATCCGTTTGGCATCACTGCCACATCTACATTCTTTTTCTTCTCGCCTGTTATCAGGTCGCCAAGCCTGTAGCCGGCCTCAACAGAGAGAACGCCTATGGCTGCCCCTGCCACAACGTCGCCCCAGTGATGGCGGTTGCGCCTTACGCGGTCTACGGCAGTAACGGTGGCAACGGTGAATCCTGCCACACTTATCCACGGACTTATCTTGCCAAACTCCTTATGCAGTATGGCGGCTCCGCAAAAGGCTATCGATGTGTGGCCTGACGGAAACGAATGGTCGTCGGTGCCGTCGGGGCGTGTTGAGTGTATGGTATGCTTCAGCGCATAGGTTACTCCGGCATTGATGACGAACGACGTGGCTGAATTAACAAGCAGCCTCTTCCACGAACTCTGCGCGTCAACCCCTGCTGCCTTGAGCACATAGGTTGATGCCAGCGGAACATACTGCAGGTATTCGTCGATACCGTCGCCATGATAGCGCTCATACTGCTGCTGCGCGCTGCAGGCAGATGACACAAAAACCGCAAAAATAACGATAATCAGTTTGCGTAGCATAGGTGCAAAGATACATGATTTTTCCACACTACCTTAATTCCGCAACACTATAGTTTAACATTATTTATAAGTGCCTGAGCAAC